>Ga0189275_100136_pt1 | contig 101015 bp, 91 predicted proteins | sample N19A6minimetaG_FD_130329 | JGI IMG/M metagenome (GOLD analysis project Ga0189275, IMG submission 130329) | Marine microbial communities from the Costa Rica Dome - N19 A6 mini metaG | ecosystem: Environmental > Aquatic > Marine > Oceanic > Photic zone | place: Costa Rica: the Eastern Pacific...
ATGATCCACCACTCGAAATCGGTCAACTCGTAGCGGCGACGGCCCATGATCCATATCCTCCTCGCGAAGGTTGAATCAGGCTTCGGCCAAAAACGGAATCCCGTTTATGAGTTTATGACCTAACCCGATCCCCCATTATCGCACGGGCTGCAGGGCAGTGGATAAGTTGATGGCGGAAATACGCGGCCGGAGGGGGAAAGCGGGGCGGTGAGGCCGTCTCCGCTCCGCGGACGACCGAGGCGTTGCTTGCGGGCTCGGACTTTCCGGCGGACCGGCAGGACGCCGCCCTCACCCCGCTGGTCACGCCCGCCATCACCAGCGGCCGCACCACCCGCATCAACCTCTCCATCGACACCGGCCAGCTCGCCCTGATCGACCAGGCCGCCACCCGCGCCGGCATGAGCCGGTCGGCCTTCATGGTGTCAGCGGCTGTGGGGCGTGCGGGGGCTTAGGGGGGAGGAAGTGGGGAAGCAGTACTGCAACGCCAGAGCAAACGCACTTCAAAAAAACTGTCGACAAGTATAGCAAGGAATGCCCCCTCTCTCCTCAATGCACAGAAGATTAGCGCAAATGCTCGCTAACTGGATTCTTGAGGTGAAAGCCGAACGCCCAAAAGGCGCCCCTCGGTTCCGCCGTCAAAAAGCCTCTGCCGCACTAGCGATTCGATATTGAGATCACCGAGTTGGGCGTTCGCCAAGGTTCCGGCGTTCAGGCAACAAATATATTGAAACCCCTCAGCAGCGGATACCTTAGCTGCAAGTTGAAGTGCTAGACCATGCTGTCGAGGGTCTACATCAGCGAAAAGAGTACTATCGTGAAAAAGCACGCGGAACGCCTCGTTTCGCCTCGACCTCAGTGTCGCGACGACCAGATCAAAGCAGAATACCGTCATTTGGTCGACGCCATCGCTACTCTCACCTTCGATGGCAATCTTGAAGTCATACCCCGCGCGCTTAACATCGACACTCAATCTAGCGGGCCGACCATAGAGAAATTTTGTGTACTCCGCGAACAATGCAGTAGCTTCGTTGATACGCTGGCGACGGTCATCCAAATCCGCCTTTAGCGTTTTTCTCAAACCAACAATCTCACCTGCAATATCGTCCTTTCGGTCTTCAAAGCGCCGCCTCTCCTCGATCCTGGACTTGATTCCCTCAAGCTCAGATACGTACTGAGTCAACGACTGCTGAATCCGGACCAAGTCCTCAAGGGCGCCGCTTTTCCCAAGCAGATCAAGAACATCACCCTTGTCACGCACGAGTTTTCTGATGTCGACCGCACGAGATCGGCGGACGCGCTTCAGTCGAACGATTTCGTTGTTGAGGAAATCTCGTCGGTTTCGTGAGAGATGCTGCTGGAAAGCGGCCACCTCGTCGATCGACCGTAGAGCTTCATCGCGGAAAATAGCGCCAGCTTCCGAAAGTATCGCCACCGGATTTTCCATCTCCGTCAGCGCCTCTTCGGAAGCACTCGCTTCATAGTATGCGAGTAGCCGACCATCAGCATGGTTCTCATTGATTAACGAATGAAGCTCGGTGTCTACAGCTGACAGCTCCTGCTCCAACTCTCGATAGTCATCTCGAAGATTGAACGAGCTAACCTCTGCCTGCTTCTCTGCTATCAATCCCTGAAGGACAACAGTCTGCGCTTCCATTTCGGCGACTGAGAGTCCTGACGCCTCAACAGCGCCAATTGCTTTGATAACTTTGTTGTTATCTCTTCGGCGAAGGTCTGCCTCATGGAGAGTTGCTTGCACTTCCCAATTTAGGCCAAACATAAACGCTAACGCTTCGCGTGTTTGTACGGCTGGCTGCTTCGAAAAAGTTTCGCGAGGGTTATTGTAAGCTTCTTTTCCGATCCGAACAAAGTATCTAAGCAGCTCACGAAATGTTGGGCCTGACCGGCTGGGTTGACCCCGAAAAACGAACTTCTCATCCAAAACACGCTTCCATTCCGGCAGCATTATAGAAACGAATTCCGATCCCTGCTCTACAAAATCGACGTCGACTCCTTCTATAAATTCAGGACTTACAAGGACTTCGTTGGAATCGCCTATGATGCGGCGGCTAACCGAATAGCGCCTCGCTTCGAAATCAAAGTCGACGCCAAAAGTACAACCTCTTAACTCAGGATGGCTAAGAACCCGGTCGCGGTTCAGATCACTACCAAAACAGAAGTGCACTATTCGCAATAGCGTGGTCTTACCTAACCCGTTAGTGCTATCTGTCTCCGAGGACTCCTTGGACTGCTGGGCAAGCACAACATTCATGCCGCTGTCGAATTCGGTGCTCCGGAAACCCGGCAGATCGGACCAAACTCTCCGGATCATCTCCCTTGCCCCTTCGCACCAAGCGGAACAATTACGCCCCCGTCCAGTTCAATCATGCTAGCGGCGAACAAAACTGCAAGAGTGCGAGAAAATCGTGGGTATGTTCTAATATGTGGGTTAGACTTCAGTCGGCCCCAGAGAGACGAAACGGTGTCATTCGCGCGCATTTCACCAACAATAATAGCGGACAGACCTACGGTTGATTGCATCAAAGGAATGTATTTATCCGGTAGCGCGGCCATAATTACTCTCGCTCGAAAACTTCGCAGATCAGGAAAAGATGCGTCAGCACGCAAAGCCCTGACATCTGATCAATGGGCTCAGTTGATCCACGTGCAGCCCAGAATCCCATGGCCTTAAAGAGCTCATCGCCAGAAAATCCCTCCCCTACTAGCGCACGGTATTGATTAACGAAGCCAGCCTTCAGTCGGTTTGGAAATCCAGTATCGAGCTGGGCTATTGAAGCAACTACCTTTGCAACTTCCGCGGACTTCGCCGCACCAATTTGGAGCTGCATTTCCGACGACTTATTCAAATTGTTTCGCGCAATCTTGTCGGCGGGGGGGATTGGAATATCGATCGCCGCCCCGGTCGGTCCATCTGACGCCGCGACGGCATTCGCAGTGACTTCCAACTCCGCGAACCCCACTGCGTCGACGAACTTAACAAGGCTTTTGGTGAACCTGCTTTCGTGCTTTTTCTTCCACTCAAGTAGCAAGTCGGCGGGATAGACGTCAGGTTGCTTATCTATGAGATCGTGATGCGTCGGGCAAAACACAATCAGGTTGCCAGCGCTATTGCGCTCCGCTGTCGACATATTCGGATCGCCGCGCGGCCCGTTATCTGCGGCGGCATAGATATGCGCCATGATACCAAGCACTACGGGCTCTTTGTCGCTGGGCGCATTGCGTATTACCGCCTCCGAACAGCCTGGATACGCGCATTCGTTTCCGGACAATCCGAACAAGATTTTTTGCGTTCGATCTGAAATATAACGCTTTGTCGCCTTGGATCGCCCACCCGATTTTGTCACAGTGCTTCTCCCCCAAACCACTTTGCCGCGATTTTACGGACCAGCACAACCTATCAGGCAAGAACGAGGATGCAGAAGCCGGAGCCCCGGCGACATTCCACGTTTAGTCGCGCACCAAAGCCATTCTTGTGAACAGGAGAATGATCCGACCTCAAGTCGCCGAATGGTCAAATCTGCCGCCGAGCCTGCGCACCTGACATTCGCACGATGCTTGGAGCGTGATTTATCACAGAGAAAAATGGTACCGCCTTCCCGGTTCGAACGGGAGACCTCTAGATCCACAATCTAGCGCTCTAACCAACTGAGCTAAGGCGGCACTCGGGTGTCACGGTCCGCAAAGGGGGCGTGAGGCGCGGGAAACTAGCGTCCCTCCCGCGCGCTGGCAACTGCTTCGTCAGGCGATTTGCAGGCCGTTCGGAGACGGCGTCCCGGTGTCCGCAAACTGACCCCTGACCCTGGTGGACAATTGTGTTCTGCGATCGGCGCGGCATCCTTCCCCTTGATGGGGAAGGTGGGCCCTCCGCAGCCCTGGCGAAGGAGGGGTCGGAAGGGGTGAATCCCGGTGCTGGCCACGGGGCACACCGGGATTCACCCCCTCCGCCCGGCTGTCGCAGCGGCCCTTCGTCGCGTCGAACAGTCCCCCGGACTGTTCTTGGGCGCCTCAGCCCCCATCAAGGGGGAGGATGGTGCTCAATCCCGTCTCGCCAAATTCCTCACACCCCTAAGCGCCATACCCCCGTGCGCGGATGTGCTCGCGCATGGCGGCGATGCGGTTGGCGTCGGAGGGGTGGGTGGAGCCGAATTCGGCGGTCTGGCGCTGGTTCATGGCGGCCATGCCCATCCAGAAGTCGAGCGCGTCCTGGGGATTGTATCCGGCGCGCACCATGTAATCGACGCCGATCCGGTCGGCCTCGTATTCGTGCTCGCGCGAATAGGGCAGGATGATGCCGTATGTGGCGCCCATGCCCAGCGCAGCGCCGATCTCCTGGCTGTACTGGCTGTATTCGCTGTTGCCCAGCGCGCCGGTGACCAGGGAGATGCCGACCTGGGAGGCGAGCTGCTGGCTGGCGCGCTCGGCCGAGTGGCGGCCGGCGATATGGGCGATCTCGTGGCCCAGCACGGTGGCGATATGCCCGTCGCCTTCCATCAGGTCCATGATGCCCTTGTAGAAGGCCACCTTGCCATTGGGCAGGACCCAGGCATTGCGCTCCTCACTGTCGAAGACGGTGAATTCCCATTGATAGCCGGTCAGGCCGGAGGCCGGGACGATGCGCTGGCCGACGCGTTCCAGGCGGCGCTGATAGCTGGGATCGCGCAGCACGCGCTCCTCGCGCAGCGTGTCCTGCCAGGCCTGGTTGGACATTTGCGCCAGCTGGCCGTCGGAGACCAGCATCAGCTGGGAGCGGCCCAGCGCGGCATTGTCGGCACAGCCCGCGGCCAGCGGCAGCACGGTGCCGGCGGCCAGTCCGATGATGAGTTCGCGGCGGCGCACAAGGCCGCTGGCGGATGCGGTGCGGTTGCAGCAGGTGTCCGGCATACCCTTCCCCTTTGGTTTTCCGACACATTCTCCTTTACAATAACGCACAGCCGCCTGCCCGTCTTGCCAAGAAAGCGACAATTGCAGGTGCTAGTGTGCGTCCGAATCCCTTTGGAGCCTGTCCCCCATGAAACGCCTCGGCCTCATTCTTCTCGTCCTCGTCGTCCTCGTGATCGGCGCCGCCTTCATCCTGCCCGCCGTGATCCCGGCCTCGGCCTATCGTGACCGCGTGGAAGCCGCCGCCGGCGATGCGCTGAACCGGCCGGTGCAGCTGGCCGGCGATGTCAGCCTGACCATCCTGCCGCGGGTGCAGGTGGTGGCGCGCGACGTCACCATCGCCAATGCCGAGGGGTTCTCGGACGAGCCCTTCGCGCAGATGGGCGAGATGCGGGTCGGCCTGGAGCTGATCCCGCTCCTGTCGCGCCGGGTGGAGATCACCGAGTTCGTGCTGGTCGATCCGGTGATCCGGCTGGAACAGCGCGCCGGCGGCAATAACTGGACCTTTGCCGATCCCGAGGCGGCCCCCGCCCCGGCCGCACCGGCGGGCGACGGTTTCGTGCGCCAGCCCGGCGCCTTGCCGATCGATGCCAGTTTCGGCGATGTGCGCATCGAGAACGCCTCGATCTTCTACAGCGATGGCAGCCAGAGCCGCGAGATCACCGGTCTGGACCTGGCCATCGCCCTGCCCTCGCTGGACGCGCCGACCGCGATCGACGGCTCGCTCTCGGCCGATGGCGAGGCGATGACCTTCGATGCCGAGCTGGGCTCGATCCGCGACTTCTTCGAGGGCCGCGCCACGCCGCTCACCCTGTCGCTGGGCGGCAATCTGGTCGATGTCAGTTTCGACGGGGAAATCCCGGCTTCCGAGGATATCGAGTTTGCCGGCGACTTCTCCGCCGACATCCCCTCCATCCGCGCGCTGGCCGCCTTTGCCGGCAGCCCGCTGCCGCCGGGCGAGAACCTGCAGCGCTTTGCCGCGCAGGGCCGGATCGAGGGCACGACCTCGCGCCTGGGCCTGACGGCCCGCTCGATCCGCTTCGACGAGATCCGCGGCTCGGGCAATCTGGCCGCCGACCTGTCGGGCAGCCGGCCGCGCCTGACCGGCCGTCTGGATCTGGACGAGCTGAACGTGAACCCCTATCTGCCCGCCCCCGCCGAGGATGCCGCACCGGCGGCCGGCGGCGGCATCCCGCCCTGGAGCGAAGAAGCGATCGATTTTGCCGGCCTGGGTATTGCCGATGCCGATCTGGCGCTGAATGTCGGCCGGTTGCAGGTGCGCGATATCGAGGTGACCGATGCGGCCCTGCGGGCCGTGGTCGAGAATCGCCGCCTGCAGGCCGTGCTGGAGCGGATCTCGCTGTATGAAGGCCGGGGCAATGTCACCATCGTGGCCAATGCCCGCACGGCGACGCCCTCCTTCTCGCTTGATGCCAGCCTGGCCGGTCTGGACGCCCTGCCCTTCCTGGACGCGGCGGCCGGGTTCGACCGGCTGGCCGGGACCGGCGCCATGACGCTGTCGCTGGCCACCTCCGGCAACAGCCAGGCGGCGATGATGCGCAATCTGGGCGGCAATGGTGAGTTCAACTTCGCCGACGGCGCCATTGTCGGCATCAATATCGCCCAGACGATCCGCAATGTGTCCGGCTTCCTGGACCGCGCCGGCGGCGCCCAGGCGGCCGATACCAGCGAGGACGACAGCGAACAGGCCAGTGTCGGCGAGCGCCAGGAGACCGACTTCTCCAGCCTCGGCGGCACATTCGCCATCGCCAATGGCCGGCTGACGAACAATGACCTCCTGATGCTCTCCCCGCTCCTGCGCGTGGAAGGCCAGGGCTGGGTCGATCTGCCCAGCCAGACGCTGGACTATCGCCTGCGTCCGCGGGCCGTCGCCTCGATCGAGGGCCAGGGCGGTTCGACCGACCTGCAGGGCATTGTCGTGCCGATCCGCTTCCGCGGCGATTTCAACAATGTCGGCTATGGCGTCGATACCGAGGCCGTGACGCGCGCCCTGCTGCAGGGGGCGCTGAGCAATGCCATCGGCGGCGACCGCAACCAGTCGCCCGAGGATGCCGCCCGCGACGCGCTGCGCAATGCGCTGGGCCTGGGCAATCAGGACAGCGAGGACGCGGCCGGCGAAGAGGGTCAGACCGATGAGGACGAGGCCGACCCGGCCGAGCAATTGCTGCGCGGCCTGTTCAACCAGCGCCGCGAGCGGTCACAGCAGTCCGAAGAGACCGAAGACAATTCCGGCGATCCGAACTAGGTTCGCCATCGACACCGGCACCGCCCGGCGGTGCCGCAAGGGGGATGCGGCTGCGGGCCGCGCCCGGGCCATGAACCGCGCATGAACCTGTCGCTTCGCTCGGGTTCAGGCTGGCTCTGGCAGGGTGATGCTCGCACCGCATTGGCAAGAGGGAGAGAACCCATGTCCATCCGTACCGCCACGCTGGGCGCCGCGCTGCTCGCCGCAGCCTGGCTGCCGGCCGCCGCACCGGCGCAGGCCCAGGAAATCATCCTGTATGACGGTCCGAACTATACCGGCCAGCAGGTCCGCGTGACCGGCGCCGACCGCAATCTGTCGAGCCGCCGTTTCAACGACCGCACCTCCTCCTTCCGGATCGTCTCCGGCGAGTGGGAAGTGTGCCAGCACGACGATTACAACGGCACCTGCGAAACCCATCGCAACGACCAGCCCTCGCTGGGCCGGATGGACAACCAGATCACCTCGGTGCGCCCGGCCTATCTGGGCCGCCCCGATCCGGGCTATCCGGGCCGTCCGGGACGCCCCGGCGAAAGCTCGATCACGCTCTATTCGGGCTATAATTATACCGGCCGCTCGGTGACGATCACCGATACGGTGAGCAATCTCCAGCAGCTCGGCTTCAACGACCAGGCGCGCTCGATCCGCCATTCCGGCCGCCGCTCCTGGCGCGTCTGCCAGCACGCCAATTTCGACGGCGCCTGCATGGAAGTGGATCGCGACATCCCCTCCATCGGCGGCGGCATGGCGGCACAGATCTCCTCGGTCGAACCGGACTATGGCAGCCGTCCGGGCCGCCCCGGCCGGCCGGGACGTCCGGGCAGCGACAACCGCCCGCGCAGCGGCGTCTTCCTCTATGACGGCCCCAACTTCACCGGCCAGCGTGTCGATGTGAGCTGGGATGTCGCCAACCTGTCCAGCCTGGGCTTCAACGACCGGGTCGACAGCCTCGTCGTCGCCCGCGGCGAGACCTGGCTGATCTGCCAGCACGATGATTTCGGCGGCCGCTGTGAACGCGTGCAGGGCGAGGTCAACGATCTGGGCCGCTACGGCATGCGCAACGAGATCACCTCGCTGCGCCGCATCGACAACGGCTATGGCGGCGGTGGCGGCTATCCCGGTGGCGGCGGCTGGGATCGCCGCGGCGAGATCATCCTGTACGACCAGTTCAGCCAGCGCGGCCGTTCGGTGCGTATCGAGCACGAGATCGAGAATCTGGAACGCCTCGGATTCAACGACCGGGCCCTGAGCCTGGAAGTGCGCGGCTATGACCGCTGGCTGGTGTGCGAGGATGCCGGCTTCCGCGGCCGCTGTGAGGAAGTCTCCGGCGAGGTGGACAATCTCCACCTGCTCAACCGGGAAATCTCCTCGGTGCGCCGGCTGGGCCGCTACTGAGCGGATCGCCGCAGCCAGATCGGGAACGGGCCGTCCGGACATGCCGGGCGGCCCTTTTTCATGGGCGCTGGCGGCGTGCATAACAAAGTCTGCGCGGCCCTCTTGGGTGGCGCGCCAATCGGGCGTATATTTAGTTACAAATGAAACTAGTTACACGCCGGACACCCTGCCATGCCTGTCAATGACCCGATCGTGGCGGAACAGACCCCCGCCGCCGACTTTACCATCGACCAGAAATGGGACCGCTATACGTCCGAGGAACACGCCATCTGGACGACGCTCTACGAGCGCCAGATGTCTGTGCTCAAGGGCCGCGCCGCGCCGGAACACTTCAAGGGGCTGGAGCTGCTCAATCTCAATGAGGGCGGCATTCCCGACTTCCGGCGCGTCAACGAGAAGCTGGAAAAGCTGACCGGCTGGACTGTGGTCACCGTGCCCGGCCTGATCCCGGAGCGCGAGTTCTACGACCACCTGGCCAATCGCCGCTTCGTGTCCGGCCGCTTCATCCGCGATGGCGAGAAGCTGGACTATCTGCCCGAACCGGACATTTTCCACGATGTGTTCGGCCATGTGCCGCTGCTCACCCAGCCGGTCTTTGCCGACTATATGCAGGCCTATGGCCGCGGCGGGCTGCGCTCGCTGGAGTTCGACGCCATCAAGCACATGGCGCGGCTGTACTGGTACACGGTGGAATTCGGCCTGATCAACACGCCGGAAGGCCGTCGCATCTACGGCGCCGGCATCGTCTCCTCGAAGGCCGAGTCGATCTTCTCGCTGGAAGCGCGCTCGCCCAACCGGATCCATTTCGATCTGGAACGCATCATGCGCACCGACTACCGCTATGACGATTTCCAGCAGAGCTATTTCGTGATCGACAGCTATGACGAGCTGATGGAAGCGACCTATGAGGACTTCGCGCCGATCTATGCCCGCCTGCCCGGCCTGGACGAGCTGAAACCCTCCGACACGGTCGAGGGCGACAGGATCTACACCAGGGGTACGCAGGAATATGCGAAAGCCGGCGGCCTGCCGGCAAAGGCCGAAGCGGTTTAGGCCGCGGCGCTGCCCGCGGGGCGCAGGTGCAGATCGCCGGTCTGGTGATCTTCTTCCAGACAGACATTGCCCAGCCCGGCAATCATGCCGGCGAAATTCTCGCGGGTGACCGGTTTGACGATGTAGAAGCTGGATCCGGCATCCCGGCACTTCGCTTCCATCTCCGGATTGCGCGCACCGGAATAGACCCCGACCGCCCCGCCGCCCAGCAGCGGCTGGACCGAGACAATGAAGTCGAGCGCATTCGCGCCGGCCAGGGACAGATCGGTGAAGACGACGGCCGGACCGTCGCCATGGTCGCGCAGGTGAACGAGTGCGTCTTCGGGGCGGGTGAACGCCGCAAAGCGGAACCGCACGCCGGCATCTTCCAGATCCGCCTGGAACAGGAAGTGCTCGTCCGGGTCGTCGTCAACCAGAATGACGGAAACGCTCTGGCTCTCGCTCAATATCTGCTCCCCACAGTCAGACGGCGCGCAACCTATCATGATTTGCCGGTTTGAATAGTGCGAAGCGAACGTCTCGCAAGAACGTGGTTAAGCAAGCCCGGAGCCATCTCATCGCCATTGCGGCCGATGAAATGACTCCGGTTTTGAGTGTTCGCATTTTCGAACCGCAAAACCGGTTCCCACTTTTGCTGAAAATGCTTCAGGCGCGTTGAAACGGATAATAGTCCCCGCCCAGGCCGAGAATTCCGGTGAGCGCGTCCAGCGCCTCGCGGCTCTCGCGCAGCAAGGCCGGGTCGGCCAGATCATTCGGCTCCAGCCGGTCGCGGTAGTGCTTGCCCGCCCAGGCCACGAGCGTGTCATAGAGCGTGTCAGACATCAGCGCCTGCGGCGCCACGGCGGCCCGCTCGGCTTCGGTCAATACTACGCGCAGGCGCAGGCAGGCCGGTCCGCCGCCATTGCGCATCGACTGGCGCACCTCGACGAACTCCACCCGGCCGATCGGACCATTGCCCGCCGTCATCGCCGCACAGTAGGCGCGCGTCGTTGCGGTTTCCTCGGTCTCCTTCGGCGCGATCAGCACCAGGCGGTCCTCGCCGGGCCATTCCAGCAATTGCGAGTTGAACAGATAGCTGGTGATCGCATCGCCGACCGGCACCTCGGCTTCGGGGACTTCGACGAAGTCAGGCTCGAACAAGCCTTCGGCGGCCTTGCGGATCTCTGCCAGCGCGGCGTCGCGGTCGGCAAAGGCCAGTTCGTGGAAGAAGAGCGTGGTGCGCGTACCGACGCAGACGACGTCGTTATGGAAGGCGCCGGCGGCAATCGCCTCGGACGACTGGCGGATGTAGACGGTGCGTTTCGGGTCGAGCCCGTGCGAACGGGCGACCGCCTGGCAGGCTTCCAGCGTCTGGCGTGCCGGGAATTTGCCGCCCCACGCCTCGCCGGCCTCGCGGCCATAGACGAAGATCTCGACGCCCGGACCGCCCTGCTCGGCACACAGGCGCACATGATTGGCCGCGCCCTCATCGGCGAAGTCCGGCTGCATGGGCAGGACGTCGTGCACGGCGAAACGGCCCGTGTCCGGAAAAGCCCATTGCAGGGCCCGGCGGGTCTGCTCGCCCTCGATGGAACGGTGCAGCGTGGTCAGCAGATTGGCCGGGGTGAGATGCAGGCGGCTGTCGGCCGTATCGGCCGACGGCGACACGGTCGCAGCATTGGCAGCCCACATCGGCGAGGCCGAGCAGGCCTTGCGCAGCAGGCCCGGCGCCGTCTTCCAGGCCGCCTCGATCACCGCTTCGTCGGAGCCGGTAAAACCGGCCCGGCGCAGCAGCGGCAGATAGGGGCGTTCATGCGGCGGCAGCAGACCCTGCACCAGGCCGCTACCGGCCAGGCGTTTCATCTTGGCGAGGCCTTCCAGCACGCCCTGGCGCGGCGAGGACACCAGGCCCTCGTTCTTCGCGCTGGCCAGATTGCCCTCGGACAGGCCGCCATAATTATGCGTCGGGCCGACCAGCCCGTCGAAATTCGCCTCGACCGCGCGCGTCATCAATCCACTCCCTTGACCGGCATGCGCTCGGCCTTCGACTGGGCCTGCGTGGCGACCGGATAGGCGCAGTAGTCGGCGGCATAGAAGGCGCTGGGCCGCAGATTGCCCGACTGGCCCGGCCCGCCGAAGGGCATGTTCGAGGCCGCACCGCAGGTCGGCCGGTTCCAGTTGACGATACCGGCGCGCGCTTCCACCCAGAAACGCTCCCACAGCGCTTCATCGTCCGAGATCAGCCCGGCCGAGAGGCCATAGGCGGTGTCGTTCGCAGCCGCGATGGCGTCGTCGAAGGAGGCAACGCGCACAACCTGGATCAGCGGGCCGAAGACTTCCTCGTCCGGCACATCCACACCGGTGACGTCGATCAGGCCGGGACGCAGGAAGGCCCCGCCCAGTTCCGCGACCGTCTCGGCCTTGCGGATCGCTTTTGCACCACGCGACAGGAGGTCGTCCTGGGCGGCCAGCACGCCGCGCGCGGCCTGGGCCGAGACCAGCGGTCCGATAAAGGGCTCCGGGTCGGCATCCCAGCGGCCGATGCTCAGCTGGCCCGCGATCCGGTCGATCGCCTCGACCACGGCATCGCCGGCTGCGCCCTCGGGCAGGATCAGGCGGCGCGCACAGGAACAGCGCTGGCCGGCCGTGATATAGGCGGAATGGACTGCGACGCGCGCCGCCGCTTCGGCATCTTCGGCATCCCAGACGACGAGCGGGTTATTGCCGCCCATTTCCAGCGCCAGCTGGATACCGGTGCGGCCCGCGAATTTCTCGTGGATGAACTTGCCCGTGCCCCAGGACCCGGTGAACAGCACACCATCCAGATCGCCATGATCCAGCGCAGCGGCGCCCGTCTCGCGCGCGCCCTGGACCAGGTTCAGCACGCCCTTGGGCAAGCCGGCGGCCTCCCAGGCCTTCGCCATGAACTCGCCCACGGCCGGGGTCATCTCGGACGGTTTGAAGACGATCGTATTGCCCGCCAGCAGGGCCGGCACGATATGGCCGTTCGGCAGATGGCCGGGGAAATTGTACGGGCCCAGCACAAACATCACGCCCAGCGGCTTGTGCGCCAGGGCGGCATAGCCGAAAGCCGTGTCCGACGACTGCTCGCCCGTGCGTTCGGTATAGGCGGTCTTCGATATGGCGATCTTGCCGATCATGGCACCGGCTTCGGCCAGGCCTTCCCAGCGCGGCTTGCCGGTCTCGCGCGAGATCAGCTCGGCGAGCGCGGCCTTGTGCGCCTCGAGATAGGCCTGGTAGGCCTCGACGATGGCAACACGCTCGGGATAGAGGCTGCGCCCCCAGGCCGGGAAAGCCGCCCGCGCGGCCTTGAAGGCGGCGTCGACATCGTCCGCCGTGGCGGCCTGGCCGCTCCACACGCGGCTGCCATCGGCCGGGTTTTCCGAGTGCATGTCAGCGCCCTTGCCCGCGCGCCATTGGCCATCGATCAGCAGCATGAAATCACCTCATTCGTCGCCAGAAGCGGGCGCGATCGCCTTCGGCCAGATCGAGCGCCTGCATGGTTTCGTAGGAAATACCCAGAATGTCGCCATCATCGACGACCTGGGCGTGACAGGTCCGGAAGTCCGGGAAACGGTCGGTCGACAGGATGCCGTCGACACCGCCCGTCGTCGTCGCCGCCCGCACGGTCACCTCGCGGCTCTCGCGCAGGGTGCGGATATTCTCGGTCCAGGTGGAGACCAGCGGACCGCCGTCGAAAATGTCGACATAGCGGTCATAGTGGAACCCCTCCCAGAGCAGGAGGTTGTACGCCCCCTCTCCGTGCGGATGCGGCTTGCCGATCACCTCGCGCACCTCGGGCGGCAGCAGGTCGAGATAGATCAGGTGCTGCGGGCCCAGATCGAGGATGAACTGGTTGTCGGTCGACGCAGACAGCCGGTCGGCATCGTCGAAATCCATCCGGAAGAAGGGCCGCGACACCGCATCGAAGAAGGGCGAGGATCCGTCATCATGGACCACACCGCGCAGCTCGGCCAGCACACGCTCGCCAAAGCGCGACCGGTCGGCGGCCATCATCAGATAGCGCGACTGGGCAACGAGCCGTCCGGCGCCGGTGCCGCGCCCGGCTTCCGATACGAAGAGCGTGCCCACTTCCGAGGCGCCGGCAAAGTCATTGACCAGCAGCATGGCATCCATGTCGAAGCGGCGGTCGGCTTCCTGGGAATGCTGGGCCAGGGTGATGATCTTGAAATCCCAATAAGGTTTCGACACACCCACCATCGCCTTGATGGCCGAGCAGCCAACGATGCGGCCGGTTTCGGTGTCCTCCAGCATCAGCTGGTAGGCATCCTCGGTCTGGCCCGGCTCCGGCGTCGAAAAGATCGCCTCGGACTTTTCCAGGCGCGCCGCCAGCACATCCGCCGGCACGGCCAGGGATGTGAAACCGGTTCCCGCTTCCTGCGCCAGACGCACAAGGGCGTCTGTGTCGGTGCGTTTGGCCGCACGTACAATCAGCATGCTCTTCCCCCGATCATGCCTGTGTTTACTGGGTTCTTGCCAGGGCGCGCGCTTCCTTGGCGTTGAATTCGCCCCGGGCAAATTTCATCAGCATCACCGCCGACAGCTTGGCCCGTTCGGCAAAGCTCGACAGTTTGACGATCTCGCGATCGGAATGGATATCGGCGCCGCGCACGCCCAGCGTATCGACATTGGGACAGCCGGCCGCCCACAGATTATTCCCCTCGCACACGCCGCCCGTATCCTGCCAGCGGATGTCGAGGCCCAGCGCACCGCCCGCCGCTTTCGTCCACTCGAACATGCGGGCATTGGCCGGACTCATCGGCTTGGGCGGACGGGTAAAGCCGCCATGCAGCTCGGCCGCGATACCGTCGCGCACGCGAATCTCGTCGACCAGGCGTTCCAGCTCGGCCTCCACCCAGGTGCGGTCATTCTCGGTCTTCACGCGCACATTGAAGCGCGCCACGGCATTGTCCGGCACGACATTCGGCGGGCCGCCGCCATCGATGCGGGCAAGGTTGAAGGTAACGCCCTCGCGCCGGCCATTGAGTTCGTCCAGTCCCAGCCCGAACTGGCAGGCGGCGGCCAGGGCATTGCGGCCCAGATGATGTTCGCGCCCGGCATGGGCGGCGCGGCCGGAGACTTTCAGCGACCAGTTACCCGAGCCCTTGCGCGCGCCGGCCAGGGAGCCGTCGGCCAGGGCGGGCTCGTAGGTCATGCCGATATCGGCGCCGGCGCCCAGATCGGCAAGGACCGGGCCAGAGCCGAGAGAGCCGATTTCCTCGTCCGGACTGATCAGCACATCGACGCCGATCTCGTCCTTCCAGGGCGAGCGCTCGAGGCCCAGCAGCCCGTGCAGCATCACCAGGATGCCGCCCTTCATGTCGGCGACGCCGGGACCGTTCAGCGTGTCGGCATCCCACAGCTCGGTCGACTGGAAATGACTGTCCGCCGGGAAGACCGTGTCGTGGTGACCGGTCATGACGATGCGGATCGGCGCCTGCGGCCGCAGCCGGCAATGGAAGGAAGGTGTGAATGCCTGCTCGCGCACCGTTCCGTCCGGATCGACGATCGTCGTTGGCGGCAGGTCGATGGCGGATATCTCGCCGCCCAGCTCGCCGAAAGCGGTTTCCAGACAGGCGCGCATGCGCTCCAGACCGTCCGCATTGCGGCTGCCGGAATTGATCGCCGACCACGCCTTCACCGTGTCGATCATGTGATCGGCGCGGCTGTCGATCCAGTCGAGCACGGCGCGCTCGTCGGGGTTGAGATCGAGTTTGTCCTGCATGTCCCAGTGATAGCCGTTTAAACGGACGGGTCTAGCCCCGCGCGGCAGAGACCGCGCGGGAGTGGTGCGAGACGGTTCAGGGTCAGGCGTGTTCGAGCGCCTGTTTCAGGTCGGCGATCAGATCGTCGGGGTTCTCGATACCGACCGAGATGCGCACCAGACCGTCCGAGAAGCCCTGGCGCTTGCGCAGTTCCGGATCGACGCCGCGGTGGGTGGTGGAACCCGGGTGGCAGATCAGCGTCTCGGTACCGCCGAGGCTGACCGCCAGCTTCATCACCTGCAGCGCGTTGAGCATGCGGAAGGCTGCCGCCTCGCTCTCCAGATCGAAAGCAAAGGTGGAGCCGGCCGAGGAGGACTGGGCCTTGAAGACGTCGCCGTCGCGCGTGCCCTCTTCCAGGAAGCCCAGATAGCGCACGCGATTGACCATGGGATGATCGCGCAGGAATTCGGCGACCTTGCGGGCACCGAGAGCGGCCGCTTCCATGCGCAGCTTCACCGTTTCCAGCGAGCGCAGCAGCATCCAGCAGGTGTGCGGGTCGAGATTCGTGCCCAGATAGCCGCGCAGGCCGCGGATCTGTGCCATGGCTTCCGTCGTTCCGGACGCAGACCCGGCGATCAGGTCGGAATGGCCGCCGATATATTTGGTCAGCGAGTAGACGACGACATCGGCACCCAGCTCCATCGGCTTCTGGCCGACCGGACCGAGGAAAGTGTTGTCGACGACGAGATAGGGGCGCTTGCCCTGCTTCTTCTCGATCAGGTCGACGAGGCGGCGGCAGACATTCAGATCGACCTGGTCATTGGTCGGATTGGTCGGCGTCTCGGTGTAGATGACCGACACCTCGCCCTTGGCCAGCGCCTCGTCGGCGGCGGCGTGGATCTCGTCCTCATGGGCGCCGGCAAAGAAGTCGACCGACTGGATGCCGTAATTCGGCAGGAATTTGCGGATCAGGCTTTCCGTGCCGCCATAGAGCGGCGTCGACTGGAGAATCACCGAGCCGGAATGCGCCAGGCCCATCAGCGTGGTGGAGATGGCTGCCATGCCGGAGGAGAAGACGCAGCATTCCTCGGCGCCGTCATAGAGGGCCAGACGGTCTTCGAGCACTTCCATATTGGGATTGTTGAAGCGCGAATACATCAGGCCGGCGGCTTCCGGATCGCCCTCCTCGGCCTGGCCGAGCGTGACGCGGAAGAAGGCGGCGCCGTGCTCGGCGCTTTCGAAAGCGAAGGTCGAAGTCAGGAAGATCGGCGGCTTGATCGACATTTCCGAGAGCTTCGGATCATAGCCGTAGCTCATCATCTGGGTTTCCGGGCTCAGCATGTGTCCGGCGATCTCGCGTTTGCGATACGGCTTGTCCGGCTTGCTCATGGAAGTTCTCCCTTGTCTGCAGGTGCGGCCAGGCCCCTGCCGCCGCGTTGCACCCGGTGTGAACCGGCGCTTCGAACGGGTCAAGCGCAGCCTCAGCAGGACGGAAAAAGCGACCAGATCGACCCCGTGAAGGGGCGTTTCGTGCACTATTTTGCCAAAGCGGCACCAGACCGGCGGCACCGGCCTTCACGCAAAAGAAAAGCGGCCCGGCAGATGCCGGGCCGCAATCCTTCGATCATTCGGATCCGGACTTAGTCCAGAACGATGACCACTTCCGAACGACGGTTCAGCGGCTCGCGAACACCGTCAGCGGTCTGCACCGCCGGGCGGGTTTCGCCATACGCTTCCATCGAGATCGTGCTCGCCGGAACGCCGAGGCGGACCAGCTCGTCGCGGACGACGCGGGCACGGCGCTCGGACAGGCCGACATTGTAGGCAGCAGCGCCCGAACGGTCGGCGTGGCCGGCGACGGACACGCGGGTGACACCGCAATTGCCGCGCTGGTTGGCAGCCTGGGCGATCACGGCCCGGGCCTGATCCGTCAGATCCGCGCGATCCCACTCGAAGTAGACCGGGAAGCTCACGTCATCGCACGACGGCGGCGGCGGAGGCGGCGGCGGAGGCGGCGGGGGCGGAGGCGGCGGCGGAGGCGGCGGCGGGGGCGGCGGCGGGGGCGGCGGAGCCGCGAAGGAATACCGCAGGCCGATCCAGGCCTCGTGACCGGCCAGAGCGTCAACGCTCACGCCCGGGGCGTAGTCGGTGCTGGAAGCCGAGAAGTAACGATACTCGGTGTCCAGGGTCAGCTGTTCGGTGAGGTCCCAACCGATACCGGCGAGGATCTGCCACACGAACGGATTGTCGCTGTCCTGAGCGACAACGTAATCGGCCGGCGTCGGGTTCGGCGGCATGGTGCCGGCCGAGAAGCCCGTCAGGGTGCCGGACACATCGCCCAGACCCAGACCGACACCGACATACGGGTGGTAGGCGCCATCCGGATTGAAGTCGAAGATGGCGTTGGCCATCAGGGACCAGATCTGGAAGTCGCTCAGGCTGTGCTCGAAGCCGCCGACCGCACCGGTGTCGTTGTAACGGTGAGCCAGTTCGCCTTCGAGGCGGAAGCCGTCAGCCCATTCATAGCCAAGAGCTGCCGCTTCGCGCCAATTGCCCTTGCCGTTGATTTCACCATTCAGCGAGCCGGAAACGTCGGTGTCGCCCGGGCCGCCGTAACCGACTGCACCACGGACATACCAGCCTTCGTCAGCGAACGCGGGACCCGCTGCCAAGAAGGCCCCAACGGCGACCGCCGTAAAAAGCCGTTTTTTCATCATTCCCCCTCCAGAGGCTCGCGCCTCCTTGGTGTGACTGACCATGCCCGGCACTGTGCCGGGCGCGAAGAATCGTCCTGACGGACGCTCCTAGTACGTCCCCTACTACAATTACCTCGCGAGCGCCATAGGTCAGACAGGTAAAGCCCCGATAAGACCGGAATATTTTGTCGCGTTGCAGCAAGGATACAGTGTGTCCCGGGACCGGGCCACACATCCCCGTACAACCGGACAACGCAGAAGCCTCACGATCGGTTCCCGCTTTTTTTTTCGGAGAATGCCGAAACCCGTAATCAGCGCAGGGCTGCAATCGTGTCGAACACCCCTGTGCGGCCGGCTTCACCCGCTGCGGTTGCCGTCGCGAACGCCTGTGCGTACGCAGCAACCAGGCGGCCGTCACGGCGGTAGAGGTCATGCAGGTAGCGAACCGAGCCGTCCGCCTCCCCGACCACCGTCCAGTAGGCGATATGGACCGGGATGCGCCGGTCCAGCCAGACGACGGTGGGCGTATTGCCCGCCACCACTTCGTCGATCCGGGCCCGCGACCAGTCCGCCTGGCCCGCCAGCACCCATTCGGCCAGGGCGAGCGGGTCCTGCACGCGGATGCAGCCGGCCGAGAAATCCCGGCGCGTGCGCACGAAACGGTCCCGCTGGGTCGTGTCGTGAATGTAGATATTGTGCCGGTTGGGGAAGATGAACTTCACCTCGCCCATCGGATTGGTCGGCCCGGGCGGCTGCGACAGCCGGTAGGGCCAGCGGTCATTCCAGCGGCTCCAGTCGACCTCGTAGACCGAAACCGGCTCGCCGGCCGAATTGTAGATGCGGAAACCGTGCGAATTGACGATGCCCGGATTGCGCCGGATCGAGGCGAAGCGCGCGCGCGCCGAGCTGGATGGCAGGCCCCACCAGGGATTGAGGACGATGTATTGCATCTCCTCGGAGAATTCCGGCGTCGAGGAGGTCTGGCCGCCGATCATCACCTCATGCTCGCGCGCCAGCTGCCCGTTCTCCCAGGCCTCCAGGTGGAAGTCGGCGAGATTGACCCAGATATGCCGCTCGCCCAGCTGCCGGGTGCGCCAGCGCCGCTGCTCGAGATTGGCGCGCAATTGCGCGATGCGTTCCTGCGGCGTGATGTTCAGCTGGCGCAGGGTCGGCCGGTCCAGACGCCCGGTCGGCGAAAGGTTCACCCGCCCCTGATAGCGCCGCAACGCGGTGTCCAGCCGCATGTCGAACGCATCGCCGCTCGACCAGCCGGGCGCCAGGAGACCCTCGGCCGCCAGCCGCGCGCGCAGCTGGTCGACCCGTGCGCCGGTATCGCCAAGCGTCAGCGCATCACCGCCCTCGATCTGCGGCCAGATCGGGCGCAGCATCATCAGGCGCAACATCTCCCGGCGCAGAATGTCGTAGTCGCGCACAGCCGGCAGGCTTTCGGCAATCGCCTGTTCGACATGCCCCGCGTCCAGCGCGGCAACGAGGCGCGCAACCAGCCGGGACGCCTCATTGTCCGTCAGCAGGCGCAGCGCCAGCGTATCCTGGTCGATCAGCCCGTATTCCAGCCAGGCGGTGTATTGCAGCGCCGCCCGCGACGCCGCTGCGGCCCGCGGCTCGAATGCCGCATCCGGATCGAGCAGATAGTCGGCAACCCCGTCCAGCGCCGGCAGTCCGTGTCCCGGTGCCTCGTAGAGAAAGCCGGCCAGTTCGGCGACCGATTGCGGCGTCCAGCCGGTGACCTGCAGGGCCCAGCGGTCGAGATCGGCCGTCCGCACCGGCTGCGGCGTTTCGGGAATTTCCGAGGCGATCACAGGCTCGTCGTCAGACGCAGCGGTCACCGCGCCTGGCAGCATGGCCAGAAAAATTGCCAAGAGGAAACGTCCCAAGCTTGTCCCCGAGTCGAAAGCAGGCCGACATTAACCATTCAGGGTGCGGGGCGAAACCGTGTTTCGGCCGCCAGTGCCGGTCAGGACAGCGGATCGCGCTCGTCTTCGGGATCGGGTTCGCCGACATCCTCGGCCATCAGTTCGGCCAGGGAGACGACGCGCGACCGGGCCCGCTCGATATAGGCCTCATTGTCGAAGACATCGATCTCGGCATCCCAGACCTCGAACAATTGCCGCAGGCTTTCCTCGTCGTGATGGGCAAAGGCCTTCGCCTTCTTCTCGGCCCGCTCGCGCGTTTCGCCCAGCACTTCAAGCGACTGGGTCGCCGCCTCGAGGGAAGAGCCGAACATCTCGCGCACGGCGCTGTCCGCGCCGGCCGCGCGCAGCTGGTAGACATGCTCGCGGCTGGCGGCGCGGGCGATAACGTGCACATGCGGGTAGCGCTGTTTGACATGCTGGACGAGTTCGACCGCACGCTCGCGATTGTCGGTGCACACCACCAGCAGCTTGGCGCGGGCGATGCCCGCTGCCTCCAGCAGGCCGGGCCGCAGGGCGTTGCCGTAATAGACCTGGATGCCGAACTTGCGCAGCCCGTCGATATGCTCGGCCGAATTGTCCAGAACGATGGGCTTGTAGCCGTCCATCACCAGCAGGCGGTGCACGATCTGGCCGAACCGCCCCATGCCGGCGATGATGACGGGCCCCTCCTCCTCGATCGTGTCCTCGGCCCGCTCATGTCCGGCCTTGCGGCCGACCCGCGGCGAGACAAAGCGCTCGAAGGCGATCATCAAAAGCGGTGTCGCCATCATCGACAGGGCGACCACCAGCGAGGCGATGGCGGCGATCTCGTCGGGGATGACGTGCAGGCTTGTCGAGAAGGCGAGCAGCACGAAGCCGAACTCGCCGCTCTGGGCGAGGGCGAAGGTGAACAGCCAGCGGGCCCGCCCCTTCATCCGGAACAGGATCGCCAGCGCCAGCAGGATCGCGCCCTTCACCAGGATCAGGCTGAGCGTGAGGCCGATGATGAGGCCGAATTCCTCGCCCAGCAGGGCAAACTCCATGCCCGCACCGACCGTGATGAAGAAGACGCCGAGCAGCAGGCCCTTGAAGGGCTCGAGATCGGAGACCAGCTCGTGGCGGTATTCGCTTTCTGCCAGCAGCACCCCGGCCAGGAATGTCCCCAGCGCCGGCGACAGTCCGACCATGCTCATCAGCACGGCGATGCCGACGATCAGGACGAGGGCCGCGGTGAAGAAGAGCTCGTGCAGGCCCGTGCGCGCAATGATGCGGAAGGCCGGGCGTGTGAGATAGCGTCCGCCCAGCACCACACCGGCAACGACGGCCAGCGTGATCAGTCCCTGGGCCCAGGCCGGCCAGGCTGCGAACGGCGCCGGTCCGCCATGGGCTCCGCCGCCATGCGCCGCACCGGCGTCCACGCCGGCCGTTGCCAGGAAGGGCAGAAGGGCCAGCATCGGAATGACGGCGATGTCCTGGAACAGGAGAACCGAGAAGGCCGATTGCCCGCCCTCGGTGCGCAGCCAGCCCTTCTCGCCCAGCGTCTGCAGGACGATGGCGGTCGAGGACAGCGCCATGATCAGGCCGAGTGCCAGCGCCAGCCGCCAGTCCAGCCCGAAGCCCAGGCACGCGACCGCGACGACCAGCGCCGTCACCGCCACCTGCAGGCCGCCCAGCCCGAACAGGCGCATGCGCATGTCCCACAACAGGCGCGGCTGCAGTTCCAGGCCGATCAGGAAGAGCATCATCACCACGCCGAACTCGGCGAAAGTCTGGACGTTTTCCGGATCCGACCCCATCCAGTCGAGCAAAGGTGCGATGGCCACGCCGGCCAGCAGATAGCCCAGCACAGATCCCAGCCCGAGGCGGTGGGCGATCGGTACCGCAATCACGCCGGCACCGAGATAGATCACCGCCTGCAGGAGAAGCTCGTTCATGGTCGGGCCGCCGAATCAAAGACGTGTTGAAGGGATGGTCGGCGCCAGAATAGCGCGCAGCGCCCGCGGCGCCATGCCCCGCGCGCGTTTTCCCTCAGACGGCTTCGCCCCGCCTCAACAATCCATCCCGCTTTCGAAAGCCTGCGCGATGGCGGGCTGACGGCGCATGATCCCGGCCGCCACGGCGCAACGCCCGGACGGCTGCAGGCGGGTGTCGGCGGCAAGATCGGCGGCGATTGCGGCCGGGGTGTCCCGCCCGGTCATGACTTCCGGACCGCCATCCGCCGGCGTGTCGAACCGCATCAGCCGGGCCGTCTCGCCCCAGCGCGGCCAGTCCGGACCGGCACCACCGCCCGTGCCGGGCTCGCCCGTATGGGCAAACTGCCCCCAGTAGCCGCCCATTGCATCGGCCAGTGCCGCACGGCCTTGCGCATTACGGTCATTGAACAGGACGCGATCGAACGGGCCGAACAGCTCGAAATGGTTGAAGACGAACGGGATTTCCATGGCGTGCGAGGCCCCGAGCAGAATGCCGGTATCGGTCAGCAGAACCTTGCCGCCCTCGTCCCAGTCGAACCGGTAGGCCCACAAGTCCTCATGGCCGGCCGACCGCAGACGGTCGAGCAGACCATCGACAGCCCCGACCCGCCAGCTGCGGCTGGGATATTCGACCGCCGCCTGGTAGCGCGCCACGTCGCGCGGCCAGATGAGCGGCCCCAGACGCCGCGTCAATTGCGGATCGAAGGCGGTGTAGAGCTTCATCTCGTCCCGATTGGCCCCGGTGATCAGGGGCACGGGCGCGAAACCGCCCGGCCGCGCCGCGGCACCGAGGATCCCGTCCTCGGGCAGGCTCACCCCGTCCTCGATCATGCGCGGCAGCGAGGTGAAGGCGCCGCTTTCGTCACGATAGACCGCGTAGACATCCTCCAGCGGCACCGCCCGCATCGCCGCCCCGTCCGCATCCGGTCCGGCAAAGGCGGCCACGGCTTCCAGGGCGGGATGAAGATCGTTTCCGCCACCGTTTTCCGCGACCTCACGGCTGTTGGTGCCCGTGCCGCCGCTCTGCATGATGGCCGCATCGAAGCGGCCGCGCGCCGGTTCGGACGCCATCAGGGCGGCAATATTGAAGGCCCCGGCGCTTTCCCCGAAGATCGTGATCCGGTCGGCATCGCCGCCGAAAGCGGTGATATTGGCGTCCACCCAGTCCAGCGCGGCGACAAGGTCGAGCAGCGCGAAATTCGCCGCCTCGTCGAGCGGATGTTCGGCACTTTCGCGCAGCGCCGAGTGCGACAGGAAGCCCAGCGGGCCCAGGCGGTATTGCACAGCGACGACCACGACATCGCGCTCGGCCGCCAGCTGCGAGCCGTCATAGGCCGAGGACGAGCCCCAGACATTCGCCCCGCCATGGATCCACACCATGACCGGCAGACCGGCCTCAGGCGCGGCATCGCGCGGCGCGTAGATATCGAGTGTGAGACAGTCTTCCTCGCCGATCAGCACGCCGGTCTCGACACCGGCCGCCCGGGCGGAAAGTTCATTGGTTACCTGGGGACAGACGGCGCCGTGTTCGATCGCCTCGAGCCGGCCGTCGTCAAAAGCCAGGGCCGGACGCGGTGCCCGCCAGCGCAGATCGCCTTGCGGCGGTGCGGCATAGGGTATGGCCAGCCAGGCCGAAGCCGCCTCTCCGGAATGGAAACCGACAATCTCGCCCTGGGCGAGCGTGCGCTGCGTCTCCGGCGCCGGTTCGATGCGGACCTGCGTCTCCTCCGCCCCGTTACACCCCGCCAGTGTGAGCAGCGCTGCAGCGGCTGCCAGGCACACACATCTCTTCATCGGCCCCTCCCGTTTGAGCGGAAGGTTTGGCCGGGGCGGCGGCAAGGTCAAGCGGAAGGCGTGTTCTGGGCCGGGAAACGGCCGCGGAACCCCGCCTGTTCAACGAAAATGCTGGAGAAAAATGGTGAGCCGACAGGGATTCGAACCCTGGACCTACTGATTAAAAGTCAGTTGCTCTACCAGCTGAGCTATCGGCTCCCCTCACGAGGAGCGCGGAACCTATACGGGCGATTCCGGAGGGTCAATGCGGCTTTACCGGCGGATATCAGCATTTCGGCCAAGATTTTTCCGCAATCGCCGGTAAACTTGCCGGCATGACGAACAGGGTCCTGATTCCAGCCATGGTTTGCTTCGCGGTGGCGCTGTCCGCCGGAGCATGCTCGTCCACCCGCCAGAATGCCGGCGAAACCGCCAGTATGGCCCGGGTCGAAACCACCGACGCACTGGAAGACGCGGTCGGCCTGCCGCGCGAACGGCCGGGCCCGATCATGGTCGATGAAGGCGACGACACCGTTCCGACCCCCTATGGCGGCGAAGGCTCGCGCCGGCGCTGTTCGACTGTGGCACGCGATGTCGCGCGGCTGACCGTGGTGCTGGGGCCCGATATCGAGGAAGAGGAACGCCAGGCCGAGGAAGAGGCCCGGGAAGAGCAAAGCTGGTTCGACCGGGGTAGCGGACTGGCCGCCCAGGCGCCCGATGCGGCCGCCGACGGTGCGCGCAGCCTGTATCACTCCACGATTGTAGGCCTGAACCCGGTGCGTCCGGTGATCCGCTTTATCGGCGGGGCCGGCCGGATCGAGGACGAGGCGCGCGAGCGCCGCGAGATGGCCCAGCGCCGCCGCGCCTATCTGCGCGGTTTGTATGACGGTTTCGGCTGTCCGGCGCACCAGATGCGGCGCGCTTTCGAGGCCTATGGCCTGGTCGAAACCGCGGCCGAAGACTGAGCCTCACTGCATTACATTCCTGTAATCTTCGCAACTTTTCGTGGCGGCTGTCCGTTTCGGGTCCGGATGGCAGGCACAGAGCTGTCCCCGGCTGAAGCCGGCAGATGGAGCAAGACAGGAGGTAGACATGAAACGCCTTACTACCCTGACGACTGCAACCGCTGCTTCGGCGTTTGCCTGCGCAACGACCGCGCTGGCCGGCGCTGCGGCCCTGGCCCAGGACGATCTTCACCAGGACGAAAAGCCCGTGGTGGACGAGCAGATGACCGTTGAAGGCCAGGCTCACGCCCCGGCGCCGAACGAGACGATCCAGGACAATGACCTGCTGCGCGAGACCGCAGAGGCCTGGGACAATTCGGACCTCGACCGCGCGCCCTATACCGATGACCACCACTGGATCGACCTGCGGGTTGAATCCGAGGATGGCGGCGAACTCGGCGAGATCGAGCGTGTCCGTCTCGGCACGGAAGGCGATGTCGAAGCCATCGTCGTCGAGAGCGGCGGTACGCTGGACATCGGTGGCCGCGAGGTGCTGATCGACGCCGACGAGGTGAGCTTTGCCCCCGAGGGTGAACGCCCGGTCGCCGTGATCGAGCATACCCGTGCGGAATTCGAGGCCATGCCGGACTTCAATGAGGATGCGGCAACCGAGTATCCGCTGTCGGATGACGACTACGGTGACAATGAAAACGATATGGAGCTCGATGACGGCCCGGCTGATCCCAGCCAGTAAGCCGGCATCCAAAGGCCCTGCTTCAGGTCCCTCCCCGCACCTGAAGCCCCTGAGCGGCGCTTCCGCCTCCCGGAAGCGCCGCTTCTGTATCTGCAGTTCAGCCGGGGAAGGTGTCGCCGCTCTCGATGGCGGCACGGCCCTCGTCCCATTTCGCGCGGAATTCCTGGAGGAAAGCGTCGAACGTGCCCGCGGCAATCGCCGCGCGCATCCGCGCCGTCAGGTCCTCGAAATAGGCGATATTGTGCCAGGACAGCAGCATGGCCGAGAGGTATTCGCCCGAACGGAAGAGGTGATTGAGATAGGCGCGGGAATAGTCGCGGCTGGCCGGACAGTCGATCGCCGAGTTGAGCGGACGGCCGTCCTCGATGAATTCGGCGCGCTTGATATTGATCGGGCCATAATCCGACCAGGCCTGGCCGTGGCGGCCCGAACGCGTCGGCAGGACGCAGTCGAACATGTCGACACCGCGCGCCACGGATTCCACCAGATCGATCGGCTTGCCCACACCCATCAGATAGCGCGGGCGGTCCGCGGGCAGGTGCGGCGTGGTGAAGTCGAGCACCTCGCACATCGTCTCGAAGCCCTCGCCCACAGCCAGCCCGCCGATCGCATAGCCGTCATAGCCGGTCTCGATCAGGCGCTCCGCGCTTTCCCGGCGCAGATCCTCGAATACCGAACCCTGCACGATGCCGAACAGGTTCTGGGCGTCGCGCGCGCCGAAGGCCGTCTTGGAGCGCTCGCCCCAGCGCACGGACAGGTCCATGGAAGCCTTCGCCTCGACCTTGGAACAGCCAAAGGCGGTGCACTCGTCCAGCTGCATCGAGATGTCGGCGCCCAGGAGGTCGGCCTGGATCTCGATCGAGCGTTCCGGCGAGAGCTTGTGCTCCGATCCGTCGATGTGGGAGCGGAAGGTCACGCCCTCCTCGGTCATCTTGCGCAGCTTGGAGAGAGACCAGACCTGGAAGCCGCCGCTGTCGGTGAGGATCGGGCCCTGCCAGGTGGAGAATGTGTGCAGCCCGCCCAGCCGTTTTACGCGCTCTGCGCCCGGGCGCAGCATCAGGTGATAGGTATTGCCCAGGATGATGTCCGCCCCGGTCTCCTTCACCTGATCCATGTAGAGCGCTTTCACCGTGCCGGCCGTGCCGACCGGCATGAAGGCCGGTGTGCGGATCTCGCCACGCGTCGTCTTCAGGACGCCCGTGCGGGCCGCGCCGTCGGTGGCGTGGATGTCGAAGGGGAAACCGGTCATGCGCTCCGCTCGATCAGGCTGGCATCGCCGTAGGAATAGAAACGGTAGCCCGAGCGGATGGCGTGCGCATAGGCCCGCTTCATCACGTCCAGTCCCGCCAGCGCGCTGACCAGCATGAACAGGGTGGAGCGCGGCAGGTGAAAATTCGTCATCAGCGCATCGGTGATGCGGAACTCATAGCCCGGCGTGATGAAAATGTCGGTGTCGCGGCTGCCCGCCTCGATCACACCGGGCTGCGAGGCCAGGCTCTCGATCGTGCGCAGCGCCGTCGTGCCGACCGGGATCACCCGGCGCCCCTCGGCCTTGGCCGCGTTGATCGCCTCGGCTGCATCGGCCGGCACGGTGCACCATTCGGCATGCATGCGGTGATCGGCGAGATCGTCGGCTTTGACCGGCAGGAACGTGCCCGCCCCCACATGCAACGTCACATGCGTGTGCTGCACGCCGCGATCGGCCAGCGCCGTCAGCAGGCGTTCGGTGAAGTGCAGGCCGGCTGTGGGCGCCGCAACCGACCCATCCTGCTTGGCGAACAGGGTCTGGTAGTCCTCGACATCCTGCGCGTCGACCTCGCGCTTGCGGGCGATATAGGGCGGCAAAGGCGGCACGCCGGTCGCGGCAATGGCCTCGTCCAGCGCCGCGCCCGTGCGGTTGAAGACCAGCCGCGTATCGCCGCCCTCGGACTTGCCGGTCACTTCGGCCGACAGATCCTGCGAGAAGGCGATCACATCGCCGACGCGCAGACGCTTGGCCGGGCGCACGAAGGCACGCCAGCCGCTGGCATCGAGACGCTTGTGCAGATTGACCTCGACATCGACCGGTCCACCGCCGCCCACACTGCGCGCGGGGCGCACACCGTTCAGCGCGGCGGGAATGACGCGGGTGTCGTTGAACACCATCAGATCGCCCTCGCGCAGGAGTTCGGGCAGGTCGGACACGCCGCGATCGGCGAACACGCCATTGCCGGCGATGTGCAGCAACCGCGCCGCATCGCGCGGACGCGCCGGACGCAGGGCAATACGCTCCTCGGGGAGCTCGAAGTCGAAATCGGATACGCGCATGGCGCTGGGGTCTATCCGGCAGCTTGCAGCTGTGCAATCTCTGCTGTGTAGTGGCCGCACACCCATCGCACCCGGACGATCCTGCCTTGCGTCTTCCCAGTCTCGTGTTTCTTCCGCTTGCCGGCCTCGCCGGGATCGCCGCCGCATTGTGGCTGGCACCGGTCTGGCGGGGCTTCGACGCCTTCCGTCAGCTCTGGCCGCTCTGGGCGGTGCTCGCCCTGATCGTATTGGCCGCGATTGTCCTGCTGCGTCACCGCACGGCCCGCTGGCCGATGGCCGTTATCGCGCTGCTGATCTGGCTGCCCGGGCTGGGCGAGCCGGTGCGCCGGCTGACAGCCGACCGGGCCGAGCCCTCGGACACCGCCCTCACCCTGCGCGTGGCGACGCAGAATATGTGGGTCAGGAACACTGCGCCGGACGCCACCGCCGATACGCTGCTGGCCCTCAATGCCGACATTCTGGCGCTGCAGGAGGCGTTCGCGAATGCGCAGCCCGCCCGGGACCGGCTGGAACAGGCCTATCCTTTCGTGGCCCGCTGCCGCTCGACCCGGATACTCAGCCGTCTGGAAATCCTGGAAAGCGGCTGTGTGCATCCGCCGGACCCGGCCGTCTTCCAAAGCACCATTCCCTGCGACTGGGAAGTGCCGCCCGCCACCTGGGCCCGCATACGCCTGCCCGACGGTACGGACACCATTGTCGCATCGGTGCACCTGACCTGGCCCTTCCCCGGTGCCACACAGGACTGCCAGCGCGGCGGCCTGGCGCGTTTCCTGGGCGATCTGCCGGCAGAGCAGATGATCGTGATGGGGGATTTCAACGCGGCGGCCCCGTCCTATGCGCTGTCACGCCTGGAGCGCGATCTCGGCCTCGACCGGCGCACGCTCGCCCTGCCGAGCTTTCCCTCCGGCCGGCTGGTCCCGGAACCCGTGCTGGGGATCGACCACATCTTCGCCGGCGAGGCCTGGCAGACCGTCTCGGTGGAAGCCGGTCCGCAGACCGGTTCCGATCACCGTCCGGTCGTGGCGACGCTGCAGCTGCGCTGACCGGCCGTCCCAAATGAAAAGGGCCGCCCCATGAGGACAGCCCTTCTCTTGTCTCTGCAGCGGTTTGCCGGGCTTACGCCTCGACGACGCTCGCCTTGACGATCTTGCCCGGCTTGGCCGGCGGCTCACCCTTGGGCAGCGCGTCGACATGTTCCATGCCGGACACAACTTCGCCCCAGACCGTGTACTGATTGTCCAGATAGGGCACCGCGTCCAGGCAGATGAAGAACTGGCTGGAAGCCGAATCCGGATCGGCCGCACGGGCCATCGACATCGTACCGCGCTGATGCGGCTCGGCCGAGAATTCCGCCGGGATATTGGTGCCGGAGCCACCCATGCCATTGCCGTTCGGGCAGCCGCCCTGGGCAACGAAACCGTCGATGACGCGGTGGAAGGTCAGCCCGTCATAAAAGCCGTCCCTGGCCAGCTTGGTGATCTGTTCGACGTGTTTGGGCGCCAGGTCCGGGCGCAACTTGATGACGACATCGCCGCCTTCGAGCGTGAATACGAGTTGTTCTTCAGCCATTTATCTTACTCCGCAATTCGGGACGGCACGGTGATTTCGCAGATGTCGGGCAGATTGCCCTGGGCATTGCGCAGCGTGTCGAGATAGCCCGCAAAGGCCTCGCTGTCCGTGTCGACGACTTCAATCTCGATCTGGTCTTCGGCCGGCAGCTCGCTGCCGATACGCATGGAGCGGATCACGTCCGGACGGAAATCCGGGTCTTCCGCTGCCGAGCCGACCGCGATCTGGTCGACGGCGTCCATGCCATGGCGCACCCGGCCCCAGACCGTGTAGGTCGCATTGAGGTGATCGGGGCTGCCGGTGGTGATGTAGAACTGGCTGCGGGCCGAGTTCGGATCGCTGGTGCGCGCCATCGCGGCGGCGCCACGGCAATGCAGCAGCCAGGACTGGACCATGCCGTCGCCGGTGATGCCGGCCAGCGCGGCGGTCTGGGTGCCGGCATGGAAACCGTTCCAGAAACCGGCCTTCGCCATTTGCGGGATCTGGCCCGGATTGACGACACGGTCCTGCAGCTCGCTGACAGCCGGCTCGCCGGCGCGGCGGATGGTGAATTCGGCTTCCATCGGCGGCTTGTCGGCGGCATGGCCCGGATTGGCGCGTGCACCACCGCCCTGCGCCATGAAACCGTCGATCACCCGGTGCCAGACCAGGAAGTCATAGAAGCGCTCGCCGACCAGCTCGCGCAGGCGCGCGACGTGGTTCGGCGCAAATTCCGGCGCCAGCTCGACCACCACCATGCCGTGATCGGTATCGATATAGAGCAGGCGGTCCTGATCGACCGTGCGCCAGGCGTCAGCAGGGAAATCATAGGCCGGTTCCCCGGCGGCGGGCTCGGCCTGGGTGGCGACGGCCGCCGTGCTGGCGGCGGAGGCCACGGCTTCGGTCTCGGCTTCGGTAGCCGCTTCCCGGCCGCAGGCAGCGGCCGTCAGGGCGAGGGCGAAAGTGGCAGAAAGGGTCAGTCGCATGATCACGCAAGTCGCTCCTTGAGGCGGGCTTCCACGGCAGGCGGCACGAAATCGGAGATGCGTCCGCCCAGGGAAGCGATTTCCTTGACCAGGCGCGAGGCAATCGCCTGGTGACGCGGGTCGGCCATCAGGAAGACGGTCTCGATATCGTCATTGAGGCGCTGGTTCATCGCCACCATCTGGAATTCGTACTCGAAATCGGACACGGCGCGAAGGCCGCGCATGATCGACTCCGCGCCGATCTCCTCGGCAAAATGCATCAGCAGGCCGTCGAAGGGCCTGACCTCGATCGCCGCGCCGGCCTCGAACTTCGCGACCTCGTCACGCACCATCTCGACGCGTTCCTCCAGCGAGAACAAGGGCTTCTTGGCCTCGTTGATGGCGACACCGATCACCAGCTTGTCGACCAGTTTCACAGCCCGGCCGATGATATCGAGATGGCCGTTGGTGATCGGGTCGAACGTCCCGGGATAGAGGGCGGTTCGGGTCATGTCGGTCTCCTGGCCGGCTGCCGCCGCTGCTTGTAGCGGGATTGCGAGCGCCTTCAAAGCGTTTCGGGATCAGGCCTCGCTGTCATCCGCGGCGCCGGAGGTGTCGTCCGGAGCGGTGTCGGGCGCTTCACCGGCCGGGCCCTCGCCCGCCTCCGGTGCCTCGCCATCCTCGTCTCCGGCGTCATCCCCGGCATCGGGAATGCGCACCACGGCGACGACATTCTCGCCGTCATTGAGACGGATGAGGCGCACACCGCGCGACGAGCGGCTGGCGATCCGCACGGTATCGACCGGGAAGCGGATCAGCTGACCGCCATCGGTCACGGCCATGATCTGGTCGGCATCCTCGACCGGGAAGCTGGCCGAAAGCGGGATCTCGCGCTTCACGTCGGTGGCGGCGACGCCCTGATTGCCGCGGCCCATGACCCGGAAATCATAGGCGGAGGACCGCTTGCCCATGCCGTCGGAGCCGACGGTCAGCACGAATTCCTCGGCAGCCCCCAGCTCGGCCAGGCGCTCGGTCGTCAGAGCGGCCTCGTCATCGCCATCCTCGTCGGCCTCGAGCGCCGGCGCATCGGCCTCCTCGTCATCGCCCAGCGCACGGCGCATGGCGGTGGCGTGTTTCATGTAGGTGCGGGCCTCCGGCGAGGTCACGTCGACATGGCGCAGGATCGCCATGGAAATCAGCGTGTCGCCCTCGGCGAGGCGGATACCCCGCACACCGACCGAGTTACGGCCGGCAAAGACACGGACATCGGTGACCGGGAAGCGGATCGCGCGGCCCTTTTCCGAAACCAGGAAAACGTCGTCATCCGTGGTGCAGAGCACGACATTGATGATCCGGTCGTCCTCGCCTTCCAGCTTCATCGCGATCTTGCCGTTGCGATTGACCTGGACGAAATCGGACAGCTTGTTGCGGCGGACGGTGCCCTTGTTGGTGGCGAACATGACGTCCATTTCCGCCCAGACGCTCTCGTCCTCGGGCAGCGCCATGATCGAGGTGATCGTCTCGCCCTGCTCCAGCGGCAGCATGTTGACCAGCGCCTTGCCGCGCGTGTTCGGCGCGCCCATCGGCAGACGCCAGGTCTTGGTCTTGTAGACCATGCCGCGATTGGAGAAGAAGAGCAGCGGCGCGTGGGTGGAGGCGACGAAGAGCGTGGACACGAAGTCCTCATCCTTCATCGACATGCCCGAACGGCCCTTGCCGCCGCGGCGCTGGGCCCGGTAGTCGGACAGGGCCGTACGCTTGACGTAGCCGCCATGCGTGACCGTCACCACCATGTCTTCGCGCGGGATCAGGTCCTCGTCCTCGAAGTCCAGCTCGGCGTCGATGAATTCGGAGCGGCGCGGCGTGGCGTAGTTCTCGCGAACCTCGCGCATCTCGTCGCGGATGATGTCGAGAACGCGATCACGCGAACGCAGGATGTCGAGAAGATCGGCGATCTGCTCGGCCAGCGTCTTGGCCTCATTGCCCAGTTCTTCGCGGCCCAGACCGGTCAGGCGGTTCAGGCGCAGTTCCAGGATGGCGCGGGCCTGTTCGTCGGTCAGGCGCAGCGTATTGCCGTCGGTCAGCACAGAGCGCGGATCGGCCACCAGCTCGACCAGCGGCGCCACATCGAGCGCCGGCCAGTCGCGCGACATCAATTCCTCGCGGGCTGCGGCCGGGTTCGGCGCGCGGCGGATCAGGGCGATCACCTCGTCGATATTCGCCACGGCGAGCGCCAGGCCGACGATGACATGCGCCCGGTCGCGCGCCTTGTTCAGCTCGAACTTGCAGCGGCGGGCCACGACCTCTTCGCGGAAGCGCAGGAATTCCTTGAGGATATTCAGCGCACCCAGCAATTGCGGACGGCCGCCGACCAGGGAGAGCATGTTGGCGCCGAAGCTCGTCTGCATCGGCGACCAGCGATAGAGCTGGTTCAGGATCACATCGGCATTGGCGTCGCGCTTCAGCTCGATCACCACGCGCAGACCGGTCCGGTCGGACTCGTCGCGCAGATCGCCGATCCCCTCGATCTTCTTGTCGCGGACGAGTTCCGCGATCTTCTCGATCATCGAGGCCTTGTTCACCTGGTACGGAATTTCATGGACGATGATCGCCTGGCGGCCATTGCGCACTTCCTCGATCGTGGTGCGCGAGCGCATCACGATCGAACCGCGCCCCGTCGCCAGCGCATTGCGGGCGCCGGTACGGCCCAGGATCAGACCGCCGGTCGGGAAGTCCGGCCCCGGAATGTATTCCAGAAGCTCGGTATCGGTCATCGCCGGATTGTCCATCAGCGCCAGCGTACCGTCGATCACCTCACCCAGATTGTGCGGCGGGATATTCGTGGCCATGCCGACGGCGATACCGCCGGCGCCGTTGACCAGAAGGTTCGGGAAGCGCGCCGGCAGGACCACCGGTTCGCGGCGCTCGGCCGAATAATTGTCGACGAAGTTGACCGTGTCCTTGTCGATATCGGCGAGCAGCGACTGGGCCACCTTCTCCATCCGCGCCTCGGTATAACGATAGGCAGCGGGCGGGTCGCCGTCGATCGAGCCGAAATTGCCCTGGCCGTCGATCAGCGGTACGCGCATCGACCAGTGCTGGGCCAGGCGGACAAGGGCGTCATAGACCGCCTGGTCGCCGTGCGGGTGATAGCGGCCCATCACGTCACCGACGGCGGTGGCGCACTTGCGGTAGGATTTTTCGTGCGTCTGGCCGTTCTCGTGCATCGTGTAGAGGATGCGCCGGTGCACCGGCTTCAGCCCGTCGCGCGCGTCAGGGATCGCGCGGCTGACGATGACGCTCATCGCATAGTCGAGATAGGAGGAGCGCATCTCCTCCTCGATCGAGATATTGCCGATACCGTCGGGAAGGCCGGCATTGTCGCCGACCGGCGGAAGCTCGTCGTCGTGATCGCTCAAGGCGGTCCTCATGTGCTGGTTTCGCGGGTTCCGGCCGCCCGGCCGGCATCCACGAAAAACGCCGCCGTCACGCGGCTGGCGGCAAAAGCCGGAAAAGCGCGTGAATCAGGCGGCAGGCCTGTCGCCAAGTCTTAACAATCGGGGGGGGCTGGCGCAAACACCAGCGTCGGTTGGCCGCGGCGCAATTGACAGGCGCTGTCTTCCGTTTGTGACAATCCCCGCTTACACCCGTGCCAGCTTCATCTCGTGTTGGGGAACCCGATATGCGTCTTGCCGCCTTTGCCACCCTTGCCGCCACGGCCCTTCTGGCCGCCTGCAGCCACGTTCCGTCGCGCGCGCCGCAGGAAGATCCGATCGTGCTGATGATCGGCCTGGACGGCCTGCGCTATGACGCGATCGACCGCTGGGATGCGCCGAACCTGCAGGCGCTTGCGGATCGCGGTACGCGGCCGGAACGCATGATTCCCGTCATGCCGTCGAAGACCTTCGTGAATTTCTACTCCATCGCCACGGGGCTCTACCCCGAGCATCACGGCATGATTTCCAACTCGCCCTGGGATACGGCCGCCCGCCGTCACTTCAACAATGCCGAAGGCAGCCCGCAGGACCCGTTCTGGTGGCAGGGCGAGCCCATCTGGATCACGGCCGAGCGCCAGGACGTACGCAGCCACATCATGTTCTGGCTGGGTTCGGAGAGCCCGGTCGATGGCGACATGGCCAGCGTCTGGCATCCGTATGAGCACAACAAGCCCTATGACGAGCGGGTCGACGAGGTTCTCGCCTGGTTCGACGCCCCGGCCGGCGAACAGCCGCGCTTTGCCGCCGTCTATTTCGACCATGTCGACACGGTCACCCACCGCGCCGGCCCGTTCACGCCGGAAGAAGGCCAGGCCGTTGCCGAAGTCGACCGCCTGGTCGGCGAGATCGTCGACGGGCTGGAAGCCCGCGGCCTGCTGGACCGCACCAATATCATCATCGTGTCCGACCACGGCATGTCGGCCGTCTCGACCGAGCGCGTGATCCGGATCGACGAGCTGGCCGATCTCGACGGCATCCTGTTCGAGGAGGGCATGGGTTCCTACGGCATGGGGCTGGAGCCCTTCCTGATGGGCTATGGCAGCGAGGAAGACGTCAATCGCGTCTACCAGGCACTGCAGGGCGCGGATCCGCGCATCATGGCCTATCGCCGCCAGGACTATCCGGATCACTGGCATTTCGACCACCCGGATCGCGGTCCCGACCTCTTCATCCTGGCCCAGCCGGACTGGCTGATCACCACGTCGAGCACCGATCTGAGCAATCCCTACCACGCCTCGCTGCACGGCATGCACGGCTATGACAACCGCGCCGAAAGCATGGGCGCGACCTTCATCGGCGCCGGGCCGATCTTCCCGCAGGGCACCCGTCCGACGGCGTTCGAGAACGTCAATGTCTACGGCATCATCGCCTGCGCCCTGGACATCGAACCGGCACAAACCGATGGCGATCCGGCCGAGATCGCCCGCATTACCGGCGGCAACTGCCCCGCCGAGTAGCGCGCAGGGGACTGGTCAATCCGCGTCGTATCCGGTTCACTTCCCCCGCCTGTCGGGAGAAATGCATGAACACGCTGACACGACGCGGATTTGTCTCCGCCAGCCTCGCCGCCGGGCTCGTCCCGCCGGCCTTCGCGCAGTCATCTGCAGAGACATCCGCGTGGATACCGGCCACATCGCTGCCGGTGCGCACCCAGGAAATCTACCCGGCCGTACTGCACGGGCGCATCTACCTGGCCGGCGGGCTGTCGCCCGATGCCGAGGTGACGCAGGGCAGCATGGGTATTCTCGACCGGGTCTTCTGCTGGTCCCCGGGTCCGCATGCCGGCGGCAGCTGGGCCGAGGTCGCCGCCCTGCCCGAGCCGCGCCACCATCCCAATCTGGTCGGTCATGACGACGCCGTCTTCGCGATCGGCGGCTTTCGTGCGGCCCAGGGCGGTGCCTGGCACATGCTCTCCACCAACACCCGCTACGATCCCGATGCCGACATCTGGCAGGAGGTCGCGCCCCTGCCCGAGCCCTTTGCCGAGACCTGCGCCGTCTCACTGCCTTCGGGCATTCATGTCGCCACCGGCCGTCAGCCCGCAGGCGAGGCCAATGCCAACTGGCCCGACCACACCGACAGCGGTGCCCATTTCGTCTACGACGCCGCAGAGGATCGCTGGCGCCGGGCAGCACCCAATCCGAACCCGCGCAACTCGGCCGCCGGTGCCGTCCTGGACGGGCGCTTCCATGTGATCGGCGGGCGCCGTGTCGATGCCGGCAATGAGACCCATCACGAGGCCTATGATCCGCAGACCGACACCTGGCACACGCTCGCCCCGCTGCCGCAGGGACAGGGCGGGCTTGCGGCGGCTGTTGCCCATGGCCGGATCCACGCCTTTGGCGGCGAGTGGTTCGGCGATGATGGCGGCGGTGTCTATCCCGACATGTGGATCTATGACCCGGCCGCCGATGCCTGGCAGGCCGGCCCGCCCATGCGCACGCCGCGCCACGGGCTGGGCGGTGTCGCCATCGATGATCGCATCTTCGCCATCGCCGGCGCGACCGGTCCGAGTGCCCGCGGAACAACCGGCGGGGTGGAAGTGTACGCTCCGGCCTCCTAACTAGAGGGAGAAGCCTCCCGGAGCCCACCATGCTTGCCCGTACCCTCCTGGCATTTGCCCTCACCGCCCTGGCGCCCGCCGCCATGGCCCAGACACCGGATGCGTCATCTGAAAATGCACCGGTGACGGTCCGCGTGCCGATCGGCGGGCATAATGGAGAGGCCCTGTCCGGGCTGGCCGTCTTTACCGAGGGCCCGCAGGGCGTGCTGATCCGGCTGCGCGTCAACGACCTGCCGGTCCAGGCGCGCGGCCAGTGGCATGGCGTGCACCTGCACGAGACGGCCGACTGCTCCGGCCGCGGCTTCACGGCTTCGGGCGGCCATATCAATCCGGACAGCGTGGCGCACGGCCTGCTCAACCCGATGGGTCCCGCCCCGGCCGATCTGCCGAATATCTGGGCCGATGCGGCCGGCAATATCCACGCCGAGCTCTACGCCACCGGCGTCACTGTCACGGATGCACCGGGCCGGGTATCCCTGCTCGACAGCGACGGCTCTGCCATCGTCATCCATGCCGGGCCGGACGACCACAGCTCCCAGCCGATCGGCGGCGCGGGCACGCGCATCGCCTGCGGGGCGATTGCGGTCGAATAGACGTCAGAAGCCCGGTTTCGTGATCATCAGGACGAAGATGCCGATGAGCGCGGCAAAGGCCGGCCAGCCGAGTACGAACCAGATCCGCATCAGCCGGTGAACCTTCGGCGGGACGGCCTCGCCTTCCGCCGCCGCGAGCAGATTGCGTACGCGATACTGGATCCACACCACCGGCAGCCAGCAGGCCCCGATAAAGCCGTAGAGACCGTAACTGGCCAGCAGCCACGGCGCCGTCAGCGGCCATCCGGCCAGCTGTGCCAGGGCGATGCCGGACAGGGGCTGGATCACAACCGCACTCGCCGTGAACAGCCAGTCGGCCAGCACGACGTGGCGCGCCGCGAGCGCAAAGCCGGCCCGCTCGCCGGACCGCCAGGCCATCAGCATGAAGAAGGCAATCGCCGCACCCGATCCGAACAGGACACAGGCCGAGAGGATGTGGACGAGCCGGGCGAGCACGTAGAGATCCATCAGCGCTCATCCTCCGTCGCCGCCACAAGCAGTGCCAGCGCCATCGCGGGAAACACCTTGATCACCGGGCCCAGCGGATCGGCCCACAGGTCCGGCGCCAGCCAGCTGATCCCGGCGACATAGCCAAGCGTGCCCGCAATCATCAGCGCAGCGGCACTGCGCACGCGCCACTTGGCGAGCATGGCGATCCCGACCGCGATGTCGAACAGCGAGGTGAGCCAGAAAACGGCGGCGCCGGCCGCACCCGTCAGCCCCGCTCCCGCCAGCACATCCATCGCGCCGGACCGGGCGACCGTCAGGGTCAAAAGCCCCGTCACCAGCCAGAACAGGCCCAGCACCCAGCGCGCCAGCGGCCGCGCAAAGCCCAGCCGCGCCTGCCAGCGATCCTGCACGCCGGCGGGATGGGCCGAGAGCCAGTCGTGAAAGCCGCGCGGCCGGGCGCCCGTGGCCGCGATCCAGGGCGCCGGATCGCCCTCGACATCGAAGTCGAGCTGTTTGAGGGCATTGCTGCGCAGCGGCGTGCGCACGCCGAGCCAGCCGAGAAGATCTCCGGCCCGGAAGGCCGGCGCGGCCAGCCAGCGCGGCACCGGCCAGATGCGGGTCTCGCCAAAGCCGAGCCAGCGGCGATAGCCGCGCGCGGCATCGGCCAGGCTGACCCGTTCCGGACCCGCCAGATCGAAGCTCTTCCGGCACGGCGCATCCGGCCGGACAAGATCGGCGACCGCAGCACACAGATCGTCCATGCCGATGGGCCGGAACACCTGCTGCCCGCCGACCAGCGGCGTGATCCAGGGAATGCCGCACAGCGCGCGCAGAAGGGCCGTTCCGCCATAGACATTGCGGGCGATCACCAGCGAGGGACGCAGGATCAGCCAGTCGAGATCGCGGGCTTGCAGCGCCGCCTCCCCCGCCAGCTTGTCCCGCGCATAGCTGGACCCGGCCGCCGCATCGACCCCGACCGCCGAGATGTGCAGCACACGCCGGACACCGGCCTTCTCGCATGCCTCGAACAGGGCATCCGCCCCCGCGACATGGACCGCCCGGCTGTCATCGCCGAGCCCGTCCTGCAGCACGCCGACACAATTCACCACCGCATCGACGCCCGCCAGGCGCGCGGCCCAGTCTTCAACGCGGTCATGCCGGAAATCGCAGGCAATCCAGTCGAGCCAGGGCGCTCGCCGCCGGGCGCTTTCCACGCCACGGGCGGCCGCTACCACGGCGTGTCCGGCCGCGTGTAGATGCGCGGCGATATGGGAACCGATAAAGCCGGACGCTCCGGCAATGAGTATCTTCAAGGCGGCGCCCCTCCGGCCGAATCTGCAGCCAGTCTACAGCGCAGGGGCGCCGCCGGAAGATCAGTCCTGGCGCCGGTAGTGCGACAGGGCGTTTTCCAGCCGCAGGGTCAGGCCGGTTGCCTCGCCCAGTGCATTGCGATGGAATTCGATCTCCCAGATGCCCATCGTGTTGGCCATGTCGGCCAGCACAAAGCGCGTCGGCGAGAGCGGGGTGAGCGGGCTGTAGCGATCGCCGCCGGCCCGGCCGATTTCCAGCTGACCGTCCTGGACGCGCACCGCCAGCGGCAGTTCGAAAAACCCGCCGCTCATCTGTTCACGCAGATCGGCCGGGAAGCCGGAATCGACGGCGTAGGTGCCCGAAAAACCCGCCAGCACGGCCGGATCGAGCCTCAGCTGCGGTGCCACGACCGGCGCATTGACCGGCCAGTCCATCGTGTCAGCAACCGCATTGCGGATCTCGTCGATCAGGGACCGCCCCCGGGCACCATTGGTCAGAATGACCAGGCCGTCGCCCGTGGCCGGATGGCCTTCGATCCAGGCGCGGTAGGAATTGTTCGTGCCGCCATGGTGGAAGACAAAACTGTCGCCGCTGCCGGTCACCCGCGGTCCCAGCCCATGCTCGCCGGGCGCGACACGGGTCATCATGGCGATGGCGCCGGATCGCGATAGCGGACCCGCCTCGCCGCGATAGCTGCCGATCAGCCCGGCCATCAGCGCACCCAGATCATGGGCGCTGGTCCACAGGCCCGACGCCGCCATCTCCGGCATGGCCTCATAACCGCGCGGCAGGGCAACCGGTTCGCCGTCGCCATTGTGGGCGCGCGCGATATTGCCATGCTCGGGCGGCAGCGGATTGGTGTAGGTGCTGCGCGTCAGCCCCAGCGGCGCGAACAGCTGATCGCGCGCCACGGTTTCGAAGGGCGCGCCCATCACATCGCTGACCAGTAATTGCGCCAGCGTGTAACCGCCGCCGGAATACTGATAGCCGGTCCCCGTGCGGAATTCGCGCGCCAGCGGCTCGCCGCTGGCCGGTGCGGCACCGTTCAGCGTCGCGATCACATCCGGCAGGGCCTCGCCCGGCTGGAAATCGGCAAAGCCGTGAATGTTGAAGCCGGACGTGTGCGAGAGAATGGCCCGCAGATTGACCGGCTCACCGGCAAAGGCATCGCGTTCGGCCGGCAGCTGCCAGGACGAGACCGTGTCCAGCACGTCGGCATCCAGATCGAGATAGCCGGTATCCGCCAGCCGCAGGATCAGTGTCGCCGTGACGACCTTGCTGACCGAGCCGGCGGAAAACACGGTGTGCGCATCGACCGGCGTGTCGCCGCCGGCCTGCAACACACCGAAACCGGCCTCGTAGACCACCGCGCCATCATCGATCACCGCGACAGCAACACCGGGCACGGCGTAGTGCGTCATGCGCTCTTCGAGCGTCCAGCTTTGCGGCGCTCCGGCCTGCTGGATGCGCGGACGCAGATGATCGGCAAAGCCGGCGGCCTGTTCGCCGGGGGGCTGGGCCTGGGCTGTCAGAACGATGGTGGAAGTCGCCGCAACGGCCAGACAGGCGCCCAGCACAAAGGGTTTCGCCAGGCCGGCGAAAGAGGGTTTTGTCATGGATATCTCCGGAAATTGAACCCCGCCGCCGCGTCCTGTATGGCGGGCGGCGGGGCAAGCCAGCTGGGGTTAGCGGCCCGTCGGGGCCTGATGCGCGGCGCCGTGCGCCTCGAGCCAGCGCACCATGTCGCGGTGGCCGTTGCGGCGCGCCTCGCTGAGCGGCGAGCGGTATTCCTCGCGGCCATCGCGGATATTGGCGAGCACCGTCAGCGACACGTCGGCTCCGGCCTCGGCCAGGCGTTCGGCGACATCGACATGACCGCCCTGGGCCGCATTGATCAGCGGGGTCTCGTCGCCCCGGACATAGGCATTGGGGTCGGCACCGGCTTCCAGCAGCAGATCGACGACATCGATCCGGCCGCGCAGTGCGGCGGCGATCAGGGCATTGCCGTCACCGGAATAGGCCTCGTTCACATCGGCGCCGTAGGACAGCAGCATTTCCACCATCTCACGATCGCCGCGTGCAGCCGCTGCGATCAGCGGATTGCCGTCACCGCGCACGCCCAGGTCCGGATGGGCACCGGCCTCCAGCAGGATGCGGGCAGCCTCTTGCTCGCCATTGCGGGCGGCCGCCGTCAGCGCCGTACCGTCGCCGGAGAAACGCACATCCGGATTGGCGCCATCAGCCAGGAGGGCCGAGACCTCGCCGGTGCGGCCGCGGCGGGCGGCGTGGAAGAGGCGTGCATCGCGATCCAGCGCCTCGTCCAGCGTGCGCGGCGCCGCGGCCGGCGCGTCCAGGGTGGCACCGACGCCGGGCGTCAGGATGAGGCTTCCCGCGGCCAGCACGGGCAGGATGAGGGCAAAACGCATGACACTGTCCTTTCGATCGAGCGCACCGGGCGCTGTGAGGTGGCCGATACGGCGGGCCAGACCGCTGCGGGTCGGCGCGGCCGCAAGGGCCAGGGAGGGGGTTTTCACGGCCGCTGCCGCGCTGTCGAGCAGGGCCATGGCGAGGGCGCGGGGCTGACCGGTGATCCGGGCCGCCTGGCGGTCGCACAGGGCTTCGCGGGAACGGTCCAGCACCGGCAGGACCCAGCGCAGGGGCAGCGCCCACCAGAACACTGCCATCACCGCCCGCACGCCCAGCGCGGCCCAGGTATCGCCGCGGCGCACATGGGCAATCTCGTGCTCGATCACCGGCCGGGCCGAAGCATCCAGCACAAAGCCGCGCGGCACCAGGATCAGCGGGGCGGTGAAGCCGGCCACCATGGGGCAGTTCACCTCGTCGCTTTCGGCCACCGGCAGGGCGAACGACATCGCCAGTTCGGCCGGCGGCACGGTGCGGCGCGCCCGCGCTTTCAGACGCTGCAGCGCAACCAGATCGGCGGCCAGGCGCAACAGCATCACCAGGGTGACAAAGGCCCAGATCGCCAGCCCGATGCGGGCAAGCAGGTCCGCCGAGACCGGCAGGCCGTCCATCAGGCTGGCCGCTTCAATATCGGGCAGTTCGGGCAGGCGCTCACGCACCTTGACCGGCGTGTCTGCGATATCCGCCGCAACCGGCGTTTCGATATAGACCGGCAGGGCCTCCTGCGGCGCCGAGGGCCGCGGCAGGACCGCGACAAGAAAGACCAGGGGGACGGTCAGGATGGCGGCCAGCGCCAGATCGTGGCGCTCGCGCAGCCAGGCCTGCGGGGCGAACCGGTCGAAGACGGCAATACCGGCCGCCAGCACTGCCGCGGCGGTCAGCGCGAAACCGGCGGACTGGATCAGGGCCGCGATCATGGCTCGCCCTCCCCGCCGCTCTTGCGCAGCACTTCGGCACGCAGCGCCTCGATGTCTTCCAGGGTCAGCTGGTCGTCCCTCACCAGGTGCTGGGCCAGGCTCTGTGCCGACCCGCCGAACAGGGATTTCACCAGCGATCCCAGCGCCGAGGCCCGGGCGCCCTCACGCGACAGCAGCGCATGATAGATGTGGGCACGTCCGTCCTTGCGGAAACCGACATAGCCCTTGTCGGCCATGATGCGCACCGTCGTCAGGACCGTGGTGTAGGCCAGGCCGTGATCCGGTGCGAGCACATCGGTGATCTCACGCACGCTTGCTTCATCGCGATCCCACAGGACCGCCATGATGCGCTGTTCGGCATCGGTAAGCTGGGGAGAGGCAGGACGAGCCATCTACGAATTCCTTAGTTGATAGAGCCAACCTATCCCGGCCGGCGGCGCGTTCAACTAAAAAATTAGTTATGGACTGCAAACGGTAGCGGGATTGGCGGTGGGCGCGTCCCCCCGGGGCTATCGGGATGGCTCGACAGGCCTGGGCGAACCGCCACCGGGAGGAACGCCTTTCCCCCAGGGTACGTCATCCCCCGGCTTGTCCGGGGGATCTCATCCATCGGGTTGAAGTATTGCGAAAGAACAGGCTCCCTCGGACGGGAAAGCCTGGATCCCCCGGACAAGCCGGGGGATGACGGCCGATGCTCTGGTGCCAGATTACATTCCGACCAGCCGGAGCATTCCCGGCTAGAACGGAATCTCGTCGTCCAGGTCGGCGTTGGAGAAGTCTTCCTTCGGGCCTTCCATCGGGCGCGAACCGCCGCCGGAGGAGCCGAAACTGTTGTCATAGCCGCCGCTGGACGAGCCCTGGAAGGAACCGCCGCCCTCGCCCTTGCCGTCGAGCATCTGCAGCTCGCCGCGGAAACGCTGCAGCACGACTTCGGTGGAGTATTTCTCCTGGCCGTTCTGGTCGGTCCACTTGCGGGTCTGCAGCTGGCCCTCGATGTAAACCTTCATGCCCTTTTTCAGATAGTTCTCGGCGACCTTGGCCAGCTGGTCGTTGAAGATCACGACACGGTGCCATTCGGTCTTCTCGCGGCGCTCGCCGGAATTCTTGTCGCGCCACTGTTCGGACGTGGCGACCGAGAGGTTCACCACCGGATCGCCGTTATTCATGCGGCGCACTTCCGGGTCGCGGCCCAGATTGCCCACCAGGATTACCTTGTTGACGCTTCCCGCCATCGCCCTTGCTCCGTCTTGTCGCGGCCGCCCTTTACGGACAGCCCATTTGTTCACATTATGTTCCGCAGGTCAACGCGCCCCGCGAGTCGCGCCGATTTGAAAGGAGGGGCTGGCGAGAGTCCAGAGAGGTCTAAAGCACAGACGCAGCCGATCGTGACGCCGGCCACCGCGAATGGGCGCAAACGGTTTTGAAGGCGAAAGCAGCAGCGCCGGGCCAGCGGCGCATCAGGGAGGATGAGCCACCCTGACCGTAGCGACGGCCTCGCTTTCAAACTGGAGACGATGGTATGGGATTTTTTCCGCTTATCATCGCCCTGGACATGAAAAAGACCCGGATCGGCTGGCAAGTACGAATCCGGGTCCTATTCATTCTATAGGGAAAGGAGGGCGGGCCGAGAGGTCCGTCCTCACTCCAGAAATATAACACGCTTCCGGTGGATCGCAACGCGGCTGCAAGACTGCCACCGAAGGCAAGCATCCACCCCTTGCCAGACCGACCCTCCTGCCTACGTACTGTCAGGAGGCTGCCGCGCCGAACTGGACGCCGCCTCGCGCGTTCTCTAATTGTTCAACGCTTCTGACTTCGCTTCTGACTTCGCTTCTGACTTCGCTTCTGACTTCGCTTCTGACTTCTCCGGGGACTTCGCTGAATGGCGCTCGACAAAATCCGCGTGCAGGGCGCACGCGAGCACAATCTGAAGAATGTTTCCGTCGAGCTGCCGCGTGACAGCCTGATCGTGTTCACGGGCCTGTCCGGCTCGGGCAAGTCCTCGCTCGCCTTCGACACGATCTATGCCGAGGGCCAGCGGCGCTATGTGGAAAGCCTGTCGGCCTATGCGCGGCAATTCCTGGAGCTGATGGCCAAGCCGGACATGGACTCGATCGAAGGTCTCTCGCCGGCGATTTCCATCGAGCAGAAGACAACCTCGAAAAACCCGCGCTCCACCGTCGGTACGGTGACCGAGATCTACGACTATATGCGCCTGTTGTGGGCCCGCGTCGGCGTGCCCTATTCGCCCGCCACCGGCCTGCCCATCGAGAGCCAGACGGTGAGCCAGATGGTCGACCGGCTGATGGCGCTGGGCGAGGGCAGCCGCCTCTACCTGCTGGCGCCGGTCGTGCGCGGCCGCAAGGGCGAATACCGCAAGGAATTCGCTGAATGGCTGAAGGCCGGCTTCCAGCGCGTGAAAGTGGACGGCGAGTTCTACACGCTCGAGGAGGTCCCCGCGCTCGACAAGAAGTTCAAGCACGATATCGACGTCGTGGTGGACCGCGTGGTGATCAAGGAAGGCCTGGAGAGCCGCCTCGCCGACAGTCTGGAAACGGCGCTGCGCCTGGCCGACGGTATTGCCGTGGCCGAGTCGGCCGACCGTACCGACGAGAAGGGCAAGGCCGAGCGCATGATCTTCTCGGAGAAGTTCGCCTGCCCCGTCTCCGGCTTCACCATCGAGGAAATCGAGCCGCGCCTCTTCTCCTTCAACAATCCGGTCGGCGCCTGCCCCACCTGCGACGGTCTCGGCCAGTCGCTGAAATTTGACGAGAACCTGGTCGTGCCGGACGGCGACAAGCCGCTGTCCGACGGCGCCATCGCGCCCTGGAGCCGGGCGACCTCGAAACTCTACCAGCAGACCCTGCAGGCCCTGGCGGAGCATTTCGGCGGCGACATGTTCCAGCCCTGGCGTGACCTGCCGGAGGAATTCCGCAAGGTCGTGCTGTGGGGCACGAAGGAGAAGGTGACCTTCGTCTATGAGGACGGGCTGAGAAAATTCGAGACCCAGAAACCGTTCGAAGGCGTGATCCCCAATCTGCAGCGGCGCTGGCGCGAGACGGACTCGAGCTGGGTGCGCGAGGATCTGGCCCGCTTCCAGTCCTCCCAGCCCTGCGAGACCTGCGGCGGCCGGCGCCTGAAGCCGGAAGCGCTGAGCGTGAAGATCGACGGCCAGGATATTTCCGATGCCTCGGAACTCTCGATCCGCAAGGCCGAGGAATGGTTCTCCACCGTCTATGAAACCCTGTCGCCGAAGGACAAGCAGATCGCCGAGCGCATTCTCAAGGAGATCCGCGAACGGCTGAAATTCCTGGTCGATGTGGGGCTGGACTATCTCACCCTCGACCGCGCCTCGGGCACGCTGTCGGGCGGGGAAAGCCAGCGCATCCGCCTGGCCAGCCAGATCGGCTCGGGCCTGACCGGCGTGCTCTACGTGCTCGACGAGCCGTCCATCGGCCTGCACCAGCGCGACAATACCCGCCTCTTGGAAAGCCTGCAGGGGCTGCGCGATCTGGGCAATACGGTCATCGTGGTCGAGCATGACGAGGAAGCCATCCTGACCGCCGACTATGTCGTCGATCTGGGTCCCGCAGCCGGTGTGCATGGCGGCGAAGTCGTCGCCGAGGGCACGCCCCGGGAAGTCATGGCCAATCCGAAAAGCCTGACCGGCCAGTATCTCGCCGGCACGCGCCGCATCGAAGTGCCGGAGAAGCGCCGCAAGATCGACAAGAAGCGCACGGTGAAAGTCGTCGGCGCCACAGGCAATAATCTCAAGGGCGTCGATGCGGAATTCCCGCTCGGCGTGATGACCTGCGTGACCGGCGTGTCCGGCGGCGGCAAGTCCACCCTCACCATCGAGACCTTCTACAAGGCGGCTGCCCGCAAGCTTCAGAAAGCCCAGCAGGTTCCCGCCCCGCACGACCGCGTCGAAGGGCTCGACCGGCTCGACAAGGTGATCGATATCGACCAGTCGCCGATCGGCCGCACACCGCGCTCCAATCCGGCGACCTATACCGGCGCCTTCACCCCGATCCGGGAATGGTTCGCGCAACTGCCCGAAGCCAAGACCCGCGGCTACAAGCCCGGCCGTTTCTCCTTCAATGTGAAGGGCGGGCGCTGCGAGGCCTGCCAGGGCGATGGCGTGGTGAAGATCGAGATGCACTTCCTGCCCGACGTCTTCGTCCCCTGCGATGTGTGCCACGGCAAGCGCTTCAATCGCGAAACGCTGGAAGTGCAGTTCAAGGGCAAGTCCATCGCCGACGTGCTGGATATGACGGTCGAGGAAGGTGCGGACTTCTTCAAGGCGGTGCCCGCCGTGCGCGACAAGATGGAAACGCTGAAACGCGTCGGTCTGGGCTATGTGAAGATCGGCCAGCCGGCCACCCAGCTCTCCGGCGGCGAGGCCCAGCGGGTCAAGCTCTCCAAGGAGCTCTCCAAGCGCGCCACCGGCAAGACGCTCTACATTCTCGACGAGCCTACCACGGGCCTGCATTTCGAGGATGTCCGCAAACTGCTCGAAGTGCTGCACGAGCTCGTCGATGCCGGCAATTCCGTCGTGGTGATCGAGCATAATCTCGACGTCATCAAGACCGCCGACTGGCTGCTCGATCTGGGCCCGGAAGGCGGCGATGGCGGCGGCCAGATCGTCGCCCAGGGCACGCCGGAAGATGTCGCCAGGGTCGAGGCCAGCTGGACCGGCCGCTACCTCGCCCCGATGCTGGAACGCGACAAGGAGTTGCGGGCGAAGGCGGGCTGATCGCCCGCCCCGCCCTACTCCTCTGCGTCGTCGGCGCGTTTGCGGCCGGTGATCATGGCGCGGACCAGGTTTTCGGCATGGGCCAGGCTTGAGGCGAGCACGCCGAGCACGTGCAGGCCGACAAGGCCGAGCGTGAGGTAGACGAAGAATTTGTGCAGGCTTTCCAGCAGATCGCCGCCGCCCTCATGCTCGCCATCCTCATGACCCTCGCCCTCGTGATCGTCGTCATCGTCTTCGCGATACGTCGTGGCAGCCGGCGCTGCGTGGACGAGCGGCTGCATGTCGGCACCGTCCGCTGTCTCCGCGGCCGGAGCGATCAGGCCGGCCAGGGGGCCACGCCCCTCTTCGACCGCATAGAGCGACATGCCGGTCAGCGTGGTGCCCGCCAGGCTGGCGATCAGGGCCAGGATCATCAGACCGCCGGCGGGATTGTGCCCGAGATGGCGGCGCGCCTTGCCGCTCGCCATGCCGCGCAGATAGGCCAGGGCTGCGCCCGGTCCGCGCACGAAGTCGGTGAAGCGCGCATGCCGGCTGCCCACCACGCCCCAGACGATCCGCCAGGCAATGATTGCGGCGACCGTATAGCCCGCCCACACATGCACGGTCTGGGCGTCGTCGCCGGCGATATAGGCGGTGAAGAAGGCAGCCACCAGCAGCCAGTGGCCGATCCGGACCAGCGGGTCCCAGACCCGAACCTGCCCCTTCGTGCGCCCCGCCGTGCCTGCCGCCTGCGCCCTTGTGTCATGCTTGTCCATTGCCGGTCTCCGCGTCTTAACTGGACACCGATGTCGCGCGCGCCACGCGCGGCCGCCATACGTCATCCGACAGAGGGGCCCCGACAGCCCTTGCCCCACAGGAGCGCCCGCCATGCATGAGGATCTCGGCACGAACCGCCGCACACACGGCGCGGCTGCGCTCTTCGCCCTCATCGCCTTACTGATTGCGGGCGATCTGGTGACCGATCATGGCGAAGGCGCGAGCCTGCTGCACCTGGCCGTGGAGACCCTGATCCTCGTCGCCGCGGCGGCCGGTGCGGCGATCCTGTGGCGGCGGGTCGGCAAGGCACGGCTCGATCTCGCAGCGGCGCAGGCCGAGGCCAGCCGCTGGCGGGCGGAGAACCGGGCGCTGGTGCGCGGTCTGGGGGACGCCATCCTGCAGCAGTTCGAGCGCTGGCACCTGACTGTGGCGGAGTGCGAGATCGGCCTGTTCCTGCTCAAGGGGCTGAGCCTGAAGGAGATCGCGGCCCTGCGCGACACCAGCGAACGGACAGTGCGCGAACAGGCGCGTGCGCTCTACCGCAAGGCGGACCTGGAGGGACGGCATGCCCTGTCGGCCTTCTTTCTGGAAGACCTGCTGCCGGCTGCCGGGGCCGAAAACACCGCCTGAGCCCCAGCCTACCCCACAATCAGCCAGACTGCCCACAGGGCGCTGGCCGAGGCGATGGCGCCCAGCATCAGGACCAGACCGTCGCGCACGGTCAGGCCGGCGGCCATGATGACAATACCCAGGGCGGGGATGACCACGCCGCCCGGCACGATCGAGGCGGCGAACATGGCCAGCGACATCGCCACGCACAGCGCGGCGAACCCCATCGTCCAGGGCCAGTCGAACAGGATGTGAAAGCGCGGCTCGATCACCTGGTCGACCCGGCGCAGCCAGGGCCGCACCCAATCGACACCGCGCCGGAAGGCATCGGCGGAGATCTCGAACCGACGGACGCGCTGCGGCAGCCAGAGGCGGCGGGAATTGGCGAGGAAGTGCAGCGAGATCAGCAGGGTCAGCCCGGACATCGCCCAGGTGACACCCGGCAGCATGCCGATGACCGGCATGATCGAGACCAGGGTCGGCAGAAGAAGGAGCGGCCCGAAGGAGCGCTTCTCCAGCGCGTCCAGGATTTCGCCCAGCGTGATGGACGTGCCGTCGGCCGCGGTCGCGAGTTCGTTGAACAGGGCTTCCAGCTTCTGCGGACTGTCCGCATCATCGCCGGCCGTCCTGCCGGAAGAGCCGGATTGTTCCGTGTCTGTCATTCAGCCTCGCCTTGCATCCTGCTGCCAGGCCGCCCGCGGCGGCCGGGATCAGGATGCCGCGACGTCGCGCATACGCAAGAGCGCGTCGTCAGCCACGGGCTCGCGCAGCTGCAACGCATCCCAGCACGCGATGTAGGCGGAATAGCCATATGAGACGATGCTGGCGGCGAGCGAGAAGACGATCATCAGGGCCCATCGCAGCATGCCGGCCGAATCCGGCGACACCCAGAGCGCGGTGACCGCACCCAGATCGCTCGGCCCGATCAGGTCGAACCGCTTGGTGACGCTGCTGAACGGCGCCAGCTCGGTCATGGCAGCGACAATCACCAGCGCGAGCAGGGCGGGCCAGAAGATGCCCCGCGTCACCGGCCAGACGTCTGTGCCCCAGACACGCCTGTCGCGGATGGTGAGCGCCGGCAGGGCCCACAGCCTGACACTCACCCAGGCGAACACTGCCAGCAGGACCGCACTGGCGGCTGCGTCAGGAAGCGCAATGTCCGATGCGAACTCGACCAGAGAGATCATTGCCCACACCGACAGAGCGGCGACGATCAGGACGGCCGCCAGGATCAACGCGTGGACAATCAGGCTCAGCGTCAGCCGCCCTTCATCGGCGCCCAGCCGGAAGGGAAAGACGTGGACCTCTCCGCGAACCAGAAACCGGAGCCAGGCCGCGCTGATCGAGATATAGCCCGCCCACACAGCCAGGATCAGGCACAGCGCGATGGCGGTATCGGCCACGCGCAGGTCTTCCATCCGCTGCGGGAGGCCGGATTCTGCGAGGCCGGATGCGCCGTAGACGGTGAATACCGCGCCCGCCAAGAGCGTTGCGAGCAGGATACTGACCAGGAACAGGAGGGCTGCCGCCACAGGCCGGCGCGCCATCTGCAAGGGGCCGTAGAAAGCGGCGGCAAACGGGTTGAAGGCCTTCGAAGTCACGCCGTCATCTCCAGACATCCTGAGCGAGAATGATTTCGGAAAACAATCTATCAGCGCAACCCCTTCGCCGCTAGCCTTCGCGGGGCGAGGCGCCCATCGGGTGATCGCGGTCGAGCACGGTGCGGTCGTCCGCGCTGCCGTCCTCGCCGACACGCTGGGCATTGTAGGCGGCAACACCGTGCCACATGCCTTCCCAGACGATCTGCATCAGATAGCTGAGCACAAAGCCCAGCACGAGCATGCCGATCGTGACGGGATTGGAGAACGCATTGTTGATTGCGTCGATCACCTGCTGCGGGTCCGCCCCGGCACCCGACGCCTCCATCATGATGAACTCCATCAGCACCGGCCAGAGCGCGCCCAGGAAGGCCAGCTGGATGAAGCCGCCGATGATGGAGGACAGGATGAGGGCCATCACCGCCACTGCAATGTAAGAGACCAGCATGTGCCAGAAGACACCCCGCGTCGCTGTCCAGCTCTCGAAGAAGCGGAAGCGCGACTGGTGCACCGTCAGCGCCGGCGCGCAGGCCATGCGCACGGCGATCACCAGCACGGCGATGAGCAATACCAGCACGATCAGCGCGACGATCAGACCGCCGGCCGCACCGGTGAAGACATTCGCGTCCCGGCCGCCGGCCGCCACGCCGGCGCCGACGACCGAGATCGCAAAGAAGATCGTGAAGCCGAAATAGAGTACAACGCCCATGACCCAGTAGAGCAGGTTCACGCCCAGCAGGCGGACTTCGTCAGCGCCCAGGCGGAAAGGCAGGCCCGGCTTGACCTCGCCACGGGTGAGGAAGCGCAGCCAGGCCGCCTGGCTCATCAGCGCGACGGTAATGCCGGCCAGCGTCAGGAAAGGCGAAAATCCGATCATCGGCATCAGCATGCCGAAGGCACGCTGCACCGCCTCCTCCTCGCTGAGCTGCCCGGCATCGTCGAGGATGACAATCTGGGAGAGATTGTCCCAGACAGGCACGAACAGGGCCACGCCCGCTGCAACGAGCAGCCCCACCAGCACGGTCTGGCAGATCATGATCCACAGCGCGCCGCCGGGATTCTCACCGAAGCGCTTGAAGAAATGGAAGATGGCATTGCCGATATCGAATGATCGTACGGTCATGAAGGCCCCCTGCTGGCCGCTTCCCTGTCCGCTGCCATCATGACGGATCGCAGGGAACAGGCCAGAGGGAAAACGCCTGCCCGTGTCCCGGAGGCAACGACCTAAGCGGCCGGGGTGCGGGTGCGCTTCTGGTAGAGATAGGCGTAAAGCCCCGACATCACCGGATAGTTCACGGCCGCGAACAGGCCCAGCCAGAGCCCGTACTCGCGCGCCCGCGCGACACCGGGCGTGCCGGACAGGTCGGCCGAAATCAGTGCCGACACGTCGATCACGCGATGACCCAGCACGGTGCTGAGGAGTTCGTAGAGCGCCAGTTCGCACAGGGTCAGAGGCAGGCCGGCCAGCACCAGGGTGGCCGCGATCCGCCAGCCATTGCCATCGCTCAGCGGCCAGGCCTTCATCACCTGGATGCGCTTCGACGCGATCGTCGCCGGCAGGGCCAGCACCAGGCGCGCCGACAGCCAGGTCACGATGGCGAGACCGGCAAGGCCGGCCGCGACGACGACCACCCAGTCCGACGCGCCCATGTATTGCGTTGCACCCGCGACATCGAAGCCGGACGCTTCCGGGTCGATCCCGGCGCGCTCCAGCGCCCCCATGGTCACCGTACCGAACAGCGTGCCCCAGAACAGGAAGACCAGCACGAAGACGATCACGATCAGGAGGCTGATCAGGATATAGACCGCAAAGACCCGCAATTCCTCATGGCCCAGCTGCAGGCCCAGCCAGCCGGGCATCTCGCCGCGCACGGCCAGGCGCAGCGACGCCGCCGAGAGCGCCACGCTGGCCACGACGGTCGCCAGCGACAGCAGTGCCACGACCAGGTCCAGCGCCGACGGCTCGCTGCTGGCAGCCGTCATCGGCATCAGGGCGAGTTGCGCCGCATAGGCTGCGGTGTAGGGGATCGCCGCAATCAGGATCTTGCGCCAGTGCACCAGGAAGAAGGCATAGGCGGCAAACACGCTGCGCAGGACGGGGACGGGAGTTGGGGGTGGGGTCATGAGGCTCTCCGGACGTTGGCGCCAGAGATACAAGCCCCACCGCAAGGATCAAGCGCGGCGGGCGGTCGCGCTAGCGCGCTATGCGAAAGTCGAAGCGGGTCTCTACATTCTCGCGCAACACCGGTTCGCCATCACGGGTTGCCGGCTCATAGCGCCAGTCGCGGACGGCCCGGATGGATGCCTGATCGAACACTCCCGGCGGAAAGGCGCCGATCACCTCGACATTGTCCGTCCGGCCTTCGGCCGTCACGTCAAAGCGCACATAGACCACCCCATCCAGATCCGACCACAAAGCGTCTTCCGGATAGCGCGGTTCGCGGCGAGCCAGGGGCTCAGCGTCGCAGCACGGTTGCTCCTCGGCTTCTGCCTGCTCAGCGGCCGCCCGGACGTCCGCTGACTCGCTGTAGCGCTCGGCGTGAAACCGGTTTGCCGCCAACCGGTCATAAAGGCGCGCGAAAGCCGCTTCAGTTTCCGCTTCGTCATCGTGGTAAAGGTTCAGCCGGGCCGATGTCAGCGCGGCACGCAGGGTTGCAGCGTTGGAATGCCCGGGGGAAACGTCGGACAGCACATCACGCGCCATGTGCAGGGAATAGGTCGCTAGCTCAAATTCCTGATCCAGCGTCTGGGAGACGCCGGCATAGAGCAAGGCGAGACCATAGCGCGTATCCGGCGCGTCCAGATGGCGCTCGAACAAGCCAATCGCCTGCAGGGCGGCGGCGCCGGAATCACTGATCCGGCCGCGCCCCATGGCCAGCATGGATCGCGTCAGGAATGCATCGGCGGCAAAGTCCGAGGCCTCGCTGTAATCCCCGTCCAGGTCTTCCAGTGCCTGCACTGCATTGCGCGAGCAGGCATAGGCGTCGTCATTGTCTGAATTTTGCAGGGCGATCATGGCAGCATTGTGCCAGCGCCAGGCCCGGTCGACCGGATCGGCATTGCCTCGGTCAGACAGCCGCGCGGCGTCCCGCCAGGCATCCTGCGCCGTCTCGAACCGCTGGTTTGCCGTGGCCGCAAAGCCATAATTTTCCGCCAGTGTGGCAAGTGTCAGTGTATCGATACGGGCAGCCTCTCCGGCTTCGTACGCACGCCCTGCCGCATCCAGAAGCGCCACGGCATCACCCGCTTCCATGGCCGCCTGGTATTCCTGATAAGGTGCTGTGACGGACGCCGGCAGTCCCTGCGCCAACGCTCCGTTCGTCATGGTCACCAGCCACACGGCAACACAAAGCCTGACAATCCCGTTCAACATTCTGCCCCCGATTGATGCCTCACGATCATGCGGTCTCGCCGCACGACGTCAAGTTGCTTTAACTCCGCTCTCCATTTTGACATTGACGCGTCATACCTGCCGGATAACCTCCCACCGGGGACCGCGATTTTCCGATCGATCCAGGGGGAATTCCATGACAGACGAGCCCACGCCCGCCAGCGGCAGCAATGTGCCCGACGAGAACGGACCCGCCGAACCGGCGACACCCGCCAGCGAACCGGCCGGCAACGGCGGCGAACGCCTGGTCTTTGCCCAGAGCGGCACGATCGGCGGCATCCTGCCGATTACCCTCCTGAACGCGCTCCTGAACATCGTCACCCTGACCCTGTGGCGCTTCTGGGGCCGCACACGGGTGCGGCGTTATCTCTGGTCGACCACCACGATCAACGGCACGCCGATGGAATATACCGGCTCGGGCTGGGAGCTGTTCCGCTCCTTCATCGTGGTGATGGTGCTGGTCTTCCTGCCCATCTACGGCGTGTTCTTCGCGGCCCAGCTTCTGCTGCCGCCGGAAACCGTGATGCTGGTCTTCGGCCTCGCCTACATCCCCATCCTGATCTTCTTTTCCTGGCTGCTCGGCCTCGCCGTCTGGATCGCACGCCGCTACCGGCTGAGCCGCACCACCTGGCGCGGCATCCGCTTCGGCCAGGCCGGCTCGGCCAATACCTATGCCTGGGCCTCGGTGGGGTATGGCCTGCTGAGCGGGATCACGCTGGGCTGGTACGCCCCGGCGGCCGAGATGCGCCTGACCCGCCGTCTGTGGCGCGAGACCTTCTATGGCGACCGCCAGTTCCGGATCCTGCAGGAAGACGAGGGTCTGGCCGGACCGCTCTACCCCACCTTCGCCCTCGCCTGGATCGCCGGCGTCGCCGGCTATGTCGGCTTCATCTGGGCCTATATGTATGTGCTGTTCGGCGGCTTCGAGAACATCGGCGACACGCCGCCCATTCCCGATGCCATGATGATCGCCAAGATCTACGGCCTGGCACTGGTCTATGCCCTCTTCGTCGGCCTGGCGAGCCTGCCCTATGCCGCCGCGCTGCTTCGGCGCAAGGCGCAGATCCTGGGGCTGGAAGGCCTGACCTTCCGCCTCGATGCCAGATCGCTCAGCCTGGGCTGGATCTATGTCACCAACTTCCTGATCATCGCCCTCACCCTGGGCTTCGGCCTGCCCGTCGCCCAGCTGCGCCTGTGGCGCTATATCTTCAAACGCCTGGAAGCCGAGGGCGAGATCGACATCGAGGCCGTGCGCCAGAATGCCGATCGCGGCCCCAAGGCCGGCGAAGGACTGGCGGACGCATTCGATATCGGCAATGTCATCTAGTACGCACACACCCGGCCGGCCGGCCCTGGCCGGCACCTATGCCGACGGCGAGAGCGCCCGTCTTCACGCCGTGACGGTATCGCTCGATGCAGACACCCTCGCCCTCGATGGCGAGGGTGTCGCCGTGCGCTGGCAGGTGGCGAAACTCCGTCGCCTGCCCGACCGGCCGGACGGCGCCGCCGTCATCAGCGAAAAAGGATCCGATGCCCGGCTGTGGATCGGCGCGAGCGACCGGGATGTGCTGCGCACCTGGTTCCCGCGGCTCTTCGCGCCCGGCCGGACGCGGCGCGGCACGCTGATCCTGGGCGCGGCGCTCACCGGCATTGCGGCCGCCAGCCTGGCCTTCCTGTTTGTCGGCCTGCCCCTCCTGTCGCGCCCCCTCGCCCACGCCGTGCCGCTGGATGTGGAACGCCGCATGGGCGAGCAGACCAACCAGATGGTGACCTGGTTCACCGATGAGTGCGAAACCGGCGAGGAAGCCCGGGCGGCGCTCGACAGCCTGGGCTCCCGGCTCTACGCCGTCTCCGACTCGCCCTTCGAATTTCGCCTGCGCATCGTCGATGCCGGCTTCCCCAACGCCTTTGCCCTGCCCGGCGGCCGCATCCTGGTCACCGACGAGCTGATCGACGAAATGGAAAGCCCCGACGAACTGGCCGGCGTGCTGGCTCACGAGGCGGCCCATGTCGCCCAACGCCATGTCATGGCGGCGCAATTGCGCGAGATGGGGTTCGGCGTGCTGCTGGAACTCCTGATCGGCGGCGGTTCGGGCGCCGGCCAGGAAATCGCCCGCACCGGCGCTACGCTGGAAAGCCTGCGCCATACCCGCGGCGCGGAAAGTGAAGCCGACGATTATGCGCTGCAATACCTCGTCGCCGCCGACATGAACCCGCACGGCCTCGCCGACTTCTTCGAGCGCATGCAGGCGGTGCTGGAAGGCCAGACCGAGACCGAGGCCGAGGGCGACGGCGCAGAGGCCGAAAGTGAGGACACGGGCGAGGACACGAGCGCCAGCACCGACCTGCCGGTCGAGGATGTTTCAGAGCCCTCCGCAGAAGCAGATGACGGCAGCAATGAGCGCTGGCTGAGCAGCGTGCTGCGCACTCATCCCGACACCCGCGCCCGCGCCGAACGGGCCCGCGCCGCCGCCGGGCAGATCGGCTGGTCCGGCGAGCCAGCGCTCAACGAGACCGAATGGGCCGCGCTCCAGGCCGTCTGCTCCGACGGCTCGATCCCCGGCGACACCCCCTTGGAACGCGTCCGCAACCGGATCGACGACGTGTTCAAGCCGGAGAATGGGCAGTCACGGACCGAAACCGGCGGCGCAGACCAACCGCCAGCTACCCCGCCCCATTGACTCCACGCGATGCGCGCTCGATATGCCGCGCATGACCGATCAAGCGATGAAACCCGTACACGTCGTCGGCGGCGGCATGGCCGGCTCCGAAGCCACCTGGCAGCTCGTGCGCCAGGGCGTCCCCGTCATCCTGCACGAAATGCGCGGCGTGAAGGAAACCGACGCCCACAAGACCGACAGGCTGGCCGAACTGGTCTGTTCCAACTCCTTCCGCTCGGACGATCACCGCACCAATGCGGTCGGTCTGCTGCACGAGGAGATGCGGCGTCTCGGCTCGATCATCATGGAAGAGGGCGACAATAACCGCCTGCCCGCCGGCGGCGCGCTGGCGGTCGATCGCGATGCCTTCTCCCAGGCCGTCACGAAACGCCTGAGCGAGCATCCGCTGGTCACGATCGAACGCGGCGAGATTGCCGGCCTGCCGCCGGAAGACTGGGACAGTGTGATCATCGCCACCGGCCCCCTCACCTCGGACAGTCTCTCGAAGGCGATCCTGGAGGAGACCGGCGAAGGCGAGCTCGCCTTCTTCGACGCCATCGCCCCGGTGATCCACCGCGAGAGCATCAGCCTGGAGAAGGCCTGGTTCCAGTCGCGCTACGACAAGGGCGAGACGGAGGCGGAGAAGAAAGCCTATCTCAACTGCCCGATGGACAAGGCGCAGTACGAGGCCTTCATCGACGCGCTGCTGGCCGCGCCGAAGACCGAGTTCAAGGAGTGGGAAGCCGACACGCCCTATTTCGACGGCTGCCTGCCGATCGAGGTGATGGCCGAACGCGGCCGCGAGACGCTGCGCCACGGGCCGATGAAACCGGTCGGGCTGACCAATCCGCACAATCCCACCGTCAAGCCCTGGGCGATCGTGCAGCTGCGCCAGGACAACGCGCTGGGTACGCTGTTCAACATGGTCGGTTTCCAGACCAAGATGAAATACGGCGCCCAGACCGATATCTTCCGCATGATCCCCGGCCTGGAAGAGGCCCAGTTCGCGCGCCTCGGCGGTATCCATCGCAACACCTTCCTTAACTCGCCGAAACTGCTCGACAGCCAGCTGCGTCTCAAGTCACAGCCGCGCCTGCGCTTCGCCGGCCAGCTGATCGGGGTGGAAGGGTATGTGGAGAGTGCCGCTATGGGGCTGCTGGCGGGGCGTTATGCTGCCGCTATGCGACACGGACGTCAGCTCGATGCACCGCCTGCGACCACCGCGCTGGGCGCGCTGATCGCCCATGTCACCGGCGGCCACCTGGACGGCGGCAAGGGTTCGTTCCAGCCGATGAATGTCAACTTCGGCCTCTTCCCGCCCATCGCCCAGCCGACCCACGACGCCGACGGGAACCGCATCAAGGGCAAGGCCAAGACCCCGGCCCGCAAGATGGCCCTGAGCGCGCGGGCGCTGGAGGACCTCGCCGGCTGGATCCGGGACAGCGAAGCGGGATAGTGGCACATCGGTAAGTTGTGCTCGCCCGCGAGCCGCTTTTAAATACCCCCAGCACTGGGGGTAAACATGTCGCGTTTTCGTATACTTGCCGTTCTGGCCATGATGGGCCTCTTCGGCCAAGATCTGACTTTGGCTGAAGCTCAAACACCTGACATCACGGACTTCATCGCAGCCCCCAACATGCAGTATGCCAGTCTCTCGCCCGACGGGACCCGACTGGCTTTCACGACCGAACGGGACGGCGTTGCCGTTCTGGTCGTTCATGATCTGGAAAGCCGGGACATCGAGGCCAGCCGTATCGACGGTATGCGGACTCACGGCCTGCGCTGGGCGAACGACCGGTTCCTGCTCCTAACAGCCAGCGACGTAACGGATGTCTGGGGTGTAGAGGGCCGGGTCGACTATCGGGCCATTCTGGCATTCGATACCGAAGACGAGATGTCCTACCGTCAGTTGCTGCGCCGCTCGAGCCGGATCGGCCGCAACTACAACCTTGCTGATATTGTTGGTGTCGATCCCCAGACGGGGCGCGTGATGATCCCCGCCTTCGATGGAGACCGGCGTCTCAATCTCCTCTCGGTGGCTCCTGATGACGGCCTGTCACGAACGATCGCCCGCGGCAGCCGCGATACGTTCGACTGGATTGTTGACAATCATGGTCGCCCGGCGGTTCGAACCGACTATTCAAACGACCGTAATCGTCACACTCTGCGCGTGCCTGGACAGAGCGGCGGTTGGGCAAGTATCAGTCAAGAGGACGGAGAGCGACCGACTTACTCATTGCGCGGCTTCCTGCCGGATGGTCGTCTCGTGGTATCGGCGCGTCCGATTCCTGCTGATGACGCCACTGATCGGCGCAGCGGCCTTTTCATTCTGTCTCTGGAAACCGGCGATATTGTTGAAACCCTGTTCGAACATCAGCGCTACGACCACTCACACGCAATCATCGATCCTCACACCAATCTGGTCGCCGGCATTGCATGGATCGAGGATTTTGAGCGGGTAAACTGGTTCGACACCGATCTGGCGTCCAAACAGAACCTCGTTGAGGCGTCGCTTCCCGGACAGAATGCGCGACTTCAAAGCTGGGACCGCAATCGCACGCGCTTCGTGGTAGTAACCGAGACGCCCGACATGCCGCCCGTCTACTACATCTACGATGTTCAGGCTCAATCTATTGATCTTCTCGGTGTTGCCCGCGCAAACATCACACTGGACGTCCTGCAGCCGCGCCAGCATATCCGCTACGAGGCCCGTGACGGCGTCTCTGTCGAGGCCTACCTCACTCAGCCGGAAGGCGAAGGGCCCTTCCCGACCGTTGTTCTGCCGCATGGCGGCCCGGCCGCGCGCGATCGCGGCGGATATGACGATTTCGCGCACTACCTTGCCTCGCGGGGCTATGCCGTGGTCCAGCCGAACTTCCGGGGCTCCTCCGGCTATGGCTATCGGTGGCTGGAGGCCGGCTATGGCGAATGGGGAACCGGCGTCATGCAGCACGATCTCAGCGATGCCGTGGACCGTCTCGTCAACGCCGGCATTACCGACCCGGACCGGGTCTGCATCGTCGGCGCAAGCTATGGCGGCTATGCCGCGCTGGCAGGCCTCGCCTTCACACCCGACCTGTATGCCTGCGGCATCTCCGTGGCCGGTGTCAGCGACCTGCCGGACATGATGGGCTATGTGCGCGAACGCTACGGACCGTCACACTGGATTCTCGACAGCTGGGAACGCCGTCTTTCGGGGGGCGACGAGGCCCGGACACAAGCCGCGCTGCGGGCCGTCTCGCCGGCGGCTCATGCCGAGGGGATAAGCGCGCCGGTTCTGCTGATCCACGGTCGCAATGACACCGTGGTTCCGATCGACCAGAGCCGGATCATGGAACGCGCGCTGCGGCGGGAAAATCACGACGTCCAGCTGATCACGCTCGATGACGGCGACCACTGGCTGACGAGCACCGAGATGCGCCGCCGCGTTCTGAGCGAGATAGAAGCCTTCCTCGCCGAACATATCGGACAGGAAACACCGCACTGAAAAGCCTCAGCGTCTTGTGCACAAAGCTACACATAAAGGTTGTATTGCCTGTCCCCCTGTCGTGAACTCGCGGCTGGGACAGAGGGGATTGCCGATGCGTTGTAAGCGTCTTTTTTCGTGGATTGCCGTTTTGTTTGCCGTCAGCAGCAGCGGCGCTCTGGCACAACCGCTCGAAGCTTTTGTCCAGGAGCCGCACATGCGCCTGGCCGAGCTTTCACCGGACGGACGCCATCTCGCCTTCACGACCGAGACCGACGGACGGCTGACACTCGTTGTTCACGACCTTGTCGACCAGCAAGGCGAGTCGGTCGATGTGTCGGAAGTGCGGCCCATCGATCTTCGCTGGGCTGACGACCGTATGCTGCTGCTCATGGCGAGCGATGTGACGGCATATCTGGGCCTGCGCGGGACGCTCGACTTCAGCGCCATCGTGGCCATCGACACCCAGGACGGCCTGTCGAGCCGGCAATTGCTGCGCAATGTCCGGCGCGCGGCGATCAATTTCAGCGGTGGCCGTGTTGTTGGCCTGGATGCCGATGAAGGCCGTGTCTTCGTGCCGCTGCTGGACCAGAATTTCGACATCAACCTCATGTCCGTGGACCCCCGGTCCGGCAGTTCCCGCATCGCTTTCCGCGGCAGCCGCTGGACGCGCGACTGGCAGATGGGAGCCGATGGCGAGGTGCTGGCCCGCATCGACTATGCGAGCGAGGTCCAGCGCGAGACCATTCGCGTCCCCGACGGATCAGGCTGGCGTATCATCTCCGAGGAAAACGGCATCGAACGCCCGAGCCTCGGCCTGGCCGGACAGATGCCGGACGGCCGCTTTGCCGTTACCACGACTTTCGCCAATGGGTCGGGCCGCCGCGGACTTTATGCCTTCTCGCTGGAAACCGGAGAGATCACGGGTGCGATTTTCGAACACCCCGAGTACGACATTACCGGCGTGATCTCCGATCCCTACACGCAGCAGGTGCTCGGCGTGAGCTGGGATGAAGCTTTTCCGCGGGTCGAATGGTTCGATCCGCGCTTCGCGGAAATCCAGGCGGTGCTGGACCAGGCTGCGGCCGGCCAGAACCCGGCCATTATCAGCTGGTCGCGCGATCTCTCCCGGGTGCTCTTCCTGACACAATCCGAGGCCCAGGCGCCGGTCTACTACCTGTTCGATACGGTGAACCCCGCCATCCATCCGCTTGCCGAGACTCATGCGGGCCTGCCGGCCGGCAGCCTGCGACCGCGCCAGCACATCACCTATCCGGCGCGCGACGGAACCCAGATCGAGGCCTATCTGACCGTGCCGGAAGGCGAAGGGCCTTTCCCGACCGTCCTGCTGCCACATGGCGGGCCGGCCTCCAGAGATACGGGCGGGTTTGACCCGCTTGCGCACTTCCTCGCCTCACGCGGCTATGCCGTGGTCCAGCCGAACTTCCGCGGCTCCGGCGGCTATGGCGATGCCTGGGAATTCGCGGGCCATGGCGAGTGGGGTACGGGCGTGATGCAGCACGACCTTTCCGACGCGGTGGCGGCCCTGACGACGGCCGGCATCGCCGATCCCGCCCGGGTCTGCATCGTGGGCGCCTCCTACGGAGGATATGCAGCTCTGGCCGGCGCAGTCTTCACGCCGGACCTCTACCGTTGCGCGGTCGCCATTGCGGGCGTCAGCGATGTCGAGGAACTCATCGAACTCGTCGAGAACCGCTATGGCCGCCGCCACTGGCTTGGCGCCGCCTGGGCCGATCGCTTTACCGGCGAAGGCGATCAATCCCTCGCAGACGCCATGCGCGCCATCTCGCCCGCCAATTTTGCCGAGAATGCCCAGGCCCCCATCCTGTTGATCCATGGCCGGGACGACAGTGTCGTGCCCTTCTCGCAAAGCCAGATCATGCAGCGGGCCCTGCGCCGGGAGCACAAGGATGTGGAGCTTGTGGCCGTCGACAATGGCGACCACTGGCTGACGAGCACACAGATGCGCCGGGAGGTCTATGGCGCCCTGGAGAGCTTCCTCGCCGAACATATCGGCGATCAGCAATAGCCCTCCACGGCAGGCCCTGTCCTACCAGGGCAGGTCCTGGCCGGAGACATGGAAGAAGCGGCCGGACATGGCCGGGTTGCCGTAAGCGCGGGCGATCAGGTCCAGCTGGCCTTCCACGCTTTCCTGCACTGTCAGCTGGCCGTTCGGACCGCCCATATCGGTGCGTACCCACCCCGGGTGCAGGATCAGGACGACGATGCCGCGATCGGCGAGATCATGGCTGAGCGACTTGCCGATGGCGTTCAGTGCTGCCTTGGAACCGCGATAGCCATAGCCGCCGCCGGATCCATTGTCGGCAATCGAGCCCATGCGTGAGGACTGCAGGGCAACGACCTTCATCTCCGAAGCCGCCACCTTGTCGGCGAACGCCTCGACCAGGGCCAGCGGCGCAATCGCATTGACCCGGAATTCCAGCGCCATGGCTTCACCGGCCGCGCTGCCGAAGCTGCGCGTGTCCGGCGACATCATGCCGGCATTGGCAAACAGGAGATCGATCGGACCGTCGATTTCGGCAGCCAGCCGCTTCGGCGACTCGAAATCCGTTGCGTCATAGGCGACCACGTCCAGCTTGCCCTCGCCCTGCGGCAGCACCTTCAGCTCGCTTGCAGCGTCCGGATCGCGCACCGCTGCCGTGACATGCCAGCCCCGCTCCAGCAATTGCCGGGCGTGCTCGAGGCCGAGACCGCGATTGGCACCGGTGATGAGGGCGTGAAACATGTCGTCTTCTCCGTTGTTCTCGATTCAGCGCGACCGTGATGGGCCATCCCGTGCGCCGCTTCAACTCTAGTGCTGCAGCCGGAAATGTCACCGTCCCGTCAGGGACAGCCAGGTCAGGCGCAATTGCCGCGGCAAAAGCGGCCGCTCCGGCGCGATCAGGTAGGGATTGTCCGGCAAGGCATCCAGATAGCCGCGCGCAAGGACCGCATAGCCCGTGGCCGGCAGCGCCGCCGCGGGCAAGGCTCCGGCAGCCTTGAGATCGGCCAGCGCCTGTTCGGCAGCGTGACGTACCGGGATCACCGCGCGCTTCACCTTCTCCTCGCCCAGGCCCTGCGCCAGCATGGCCGGCGTCGCGCCCGTGTCCGACAGATCATCACCACCCACAGGTGCGCGTCCGATCTTCGCGCGTACCGGGAAGGCCCGCAGCAGCCCGGTGAGCCCCCAGGCCCGCCCCGCCGCCCGCAGGGTTTCGGGCGCAAGCTCCGCCTCGCACAGACGCAGCGCGAGGCCCATCAGCCGGCCGGCCGTCGCGTCGACATAGTCGAGCAGCACGTCCAGCGACGCATAGGGCCGCGCAGAGATATCGTCGAAGCGCGCATCGATCAGCCCCTGCAGATCCTCAAGGGAAATCATGCCGGTCAGCCCGGCCAGCCCCTCGGTGACGGCGTGGCGGCGAACCCGGGGTGTATCGGCATACAGGTCGGCGACCGCGTCGTGCCACCATGTCAGCTTCATCTCGCCGATCATGCCTTCCGAGGTCGCTTCGGCAACCCGCCCGATCTCCTGATTGAAGGCGTAAAGGGCGAAAAGGCGTGCGCGCACCTCTGCCGGCGCGAACAGCGCCGCAAGGCGCCGGTCCGGGTCCGACGTCTGCAGCATTTTGTCGAAATCAGTGTCCTGCATGCGACTTACCGGTAGACAGAGCCGCCGGCCACACCATATGTCCGGTCATAGAAAGACGGCCGAAAAGGCCACATAGTGTCCCACCACTGGTCCAACGAGAGGTTCTCATGGCTTTCACCCTGCCCGATCTGCCCTACGCAAAAGATGCGCTGGCTCCCCATATCTCGTCTGAGACGCTGGATTTCCACCATGGCAAACACCACAACGCCTATGTGAACAATCTGAACGGCCTCGTCGAGGGGACCGACATGGCCTCGAAGTCGCTCGAGGACATCATCCAGGATACGGCCGGCAAGGCCGACAAGGCCGGCATTTTTAACAATGCCGCCCAGATCTGGAACCATACCTTCTACTGGCAGTCCATGCGCCCCAATGGCGGCGGTGCACCGACGGGCAAGCTGGCCGAGATGATCGATCATGATTTCGGCTCCTTCGACGCCTTCAAGGACGCCTTTGCCAAGGCTGGCGCAACGCAGTTCGGCTCCGGCTGGGCCTGGCTGGTGCTGGCTGACGGCAAGCTGGATGTGCGCAAGACGCTGAATGCGGAAACGCCGCTCACCGAAGCCGGCGTGACGCCGCTGCTGACGATGGATGTTTGGGAACACGCCTATTATCTGGACTACCAGAACCGCCGTCCGGACTACATCTCCACCTTCCTCGATCACCTGGTGAACTGGGAATTCGCGGCCGAGAATCTCGCCGCCGCCTGATCCGCCATTTCCGGCGAATTCGGGGTCGCCAACCCGGCGGCCCCGCCCTAACCTCCCCCTCGGTCGATAATCATCATCCCGAGGGGGAGTTTTTAATGGCGTTCCGCATCGCTACCGCCGCGCTGGCCCTTGCCGCCTGCGGCCTTACCGCCCATGCCCAAACTGCCGAAGCCGTGCCCGATCCGCGGGCGCTCGGCTTCGACCCTGCCGCCTTCGAAGCGCTGGATGCACGGCTCGATGCCCTCGCTGCAGAACAGGCCCGCCCGGGCTATGCCGCGATCATCGCGCGCCGCGACCGCATCGCCCATATCAGCGAGGCCGGCTTCATCAATATCGAGACCGGTGCGCCCTTCACGGTCGACAGCCCCGTTCGCATCGCCTCGATGAGCAAGCCGGTGACGGCTGTGGCGACGATGATGCTGGTCGAGGACGGCCTGGTAGGGCTGGACGATCCGGTCAGCGATTACATTCCGGCTTTCGCCGATATCGAGGTCGCCGTCAGCCTGATGGCAGACGAGGCGGGCGAGATCCAGACGCGGCCGCCGGAAACCATCATGACGGTGCGGCACCTCCTCACGCACACGTCCGGCCTGGGCTATATCTTCGAGAACCAGACCGATCTGGGTCGGCTTTATATCGAGAACTCGCTCTATTCCGGCGAGGGCAATCTGGAAGCCCGCATGGAACAGCTGGCCGCCCTGCCGCTCTACAATGATCCCGGCGATACCTGGCAGTATTCCTACGCCAATGACGTGCTGGGCCGCGTGGTCGAGGTCGCCTCGGGCATGCCGCTCGAAGACTATATGGAGACCGAGATCTTCGAGCCGCTGGGCATGCACGCGACCGGCTTCTTCTTCGAGGATGTGAACTTCGACGAAGCCGACATGTCACCGCTCTACGTTCATGCCGAAGACGGCAGCCTGACCGAATACGCCGAGGCCTTCATGCCGGACTGGGCGTCCGGTGGCGGCGGCCTGGTCTCGACGGCCAGCGACTATATCCGCTTTGCGATGATGCTCGCCAATGACGGCGCCCTGGGCGATGTGCGGATCCTAGAGTCGGAAACGCTGGCCCTCATGGCGAGCCCGCAGGTCACGGCCGAACAGCTGGGCGAGAGCTGGCAGGGCCGCAGCTACGGCTTCGGTGTCGATGTGGTCCTGCCGCCGGCCGAGGGTGCCGACCCGGCGGGTGTTCCCGGCGATTTCAGCTGGGGCGGGATGTTCGATACCGACTTCTTCATCAGCCCGGCCACCGATGTCAGCGCCGTGATCATGACGCAGATCCAGCCTGGTCCTTATCGCGCAGAGCCGCGCACCAGCGCCGTCTTCCGCCCGATGGTCTATGCGAGCTTCGCCTTCGACTGACAAAGTGCAGAACCCGCGCGACGGAGATGCCGGACAGCGGCGTTGAACAGGCGAGACGGACGCCCCTCCCTGTTCCCCTGTCCGTCTCGCTCACATGTCCCCCCTGACATGTCACAGGGCCCGCCGATGGCGGGCCCTGTTTGTGTCCGGAATACTGCGGGAGGCGATGCCTACTGGTCGGAGTTCTCACCGCTGTCGCGTTGCACCTGCGTGAAGAGCAGGAGCGGCGATGCCACGAAGATCGAGGAATAGGTACCGATCACGATGCCCCAGATCATCGCGAAGGCGAAGCCTTCCAGCGACGCCCCGCCGATCAGGTAGAGCGAGATCAGCGCGACCAGCGTGGTCGCCGAGGTCAGGATGGTGCGCGACAGCGTGTCGTTGATCGACAGGTTGAGCACTTCCGGAAGCGGCATCTTCTTGTACTTGCGAAGATTCTCCCGGATCCGGTCATACACGACGACGGTGTCATTCATCGAATAGCCGACAATGGTCAGGATCGCTGCCACCGTGGCGAGGTCGAAGGTCATCTGGGTGACCGAGAACATGCCGACCGTCGCGATCACGTCGTGGATCAGGGCGACGATGGCGCCGACCGAATACTGCCACTCGAAGCGGAACCAGATGTAGATCAGCATCAGGAAGAGCGCGACGCCGATCGCGGTGAAGCCTGTCACCACCAGCTCGCCGGAAACAGCACCGCCGATGACAGTCGTTCCGCGCAGCTGCGCATCCGGGAAGTTCTCGGCGATGGCGGCTTCCAGCGTTTCGCGCGCAGCCTGGTTGGCGCGTTCCGCTTCCGCGCCCTCGCCCGGCTGCAGCGGCAGGGCGATCAGGATCGTGTGGCGGGCCTCCAGCGAATTGCCGGCCTCCTGGATACGCGGTTCACCGAGCTCCAGCGCCGACACGACGGTCCGCACGTCCTCGATCGAGGTTTCCGGCGCCGTTTCGACTTCGGTCTGGATACCGCCGCGGAAATCGATACCGAAATTGATGCCGACATTGGCGAACTCGAAGAGCGAGAACAGCAGCACGAGTGCCGACAGGCCGAGCGCAAAGAAGCGCATGCGGATGAAGGGGACATTGCCGGTGACCGGCAGGTATTTGACGAGAGCAAGCGACATCTCAGCCTCCCTTACAGCGGCAGCGACTTGGGCTTGAATGCCCGAAGCCAGAGAACCGCCAGCAGGCGGGAGAACACGAAGGCGGTGAAGACCGACGTCACAATGCCGACCCCCAGTGTCACGGCAAAGCCGCGTACCGGACCGGCCCCGAGCATGAACAGTACGGCCGCCGCAATGAAGGTGGTGATGTTGGCATCGAGGATCGCCGCCAGGGCCCGCTCATAGCCGGCCTGGATGGCATTCGCCGGTGTGCGCCCGTGCCGGCTCTCCTCGCGTATGCGCTCGAAGATCAGCACATTGGCATCCACCGCCATACCGATGGTCAGGATGATGCCCGCGATACCCGGCAAGGTGAGCGTCATGCCAAGCCCGGACAGACCGCCCAGGATCAGCACCACATTGACCAGCAGGGCGAGCGTCGAGAAGACGCCGAAAATGCCATAGGCCGCCAGCATGAAGACGATCACGGCCGCAAAGCCGATGACGATCGCCAGCGTGCCGCTTTCGATCTGGTCGCGGCCCAGGCTGGCGCTGACGGTGCGCTGTTCCACAGGCGTGAGCGTGGCCGGCAGGGCCCCCGCATTGAGCAGGATGACCAGCTGCGATGCCGTCTCGTAGGTATAGCCGCCACCGATGACACCGGAACCGCCAAGGATCGGCTCATTGATCCGCGGCGCGGTGATGATCTCATTGTCCAGCACAATGGCGAACTGGCGGCCGCGATTATTGCGGGTCACATCGCCGAAGATCAGCGCCCCCTGCGTATCCAGCCGGAAACCGACCACAGGACCGACATAGCTGGGATGCTGCGTGACGTTTGACTGGGTGAGGTTCTCACCGGTCAGCAGCTGCCGTGTCTCGACCGCGAGATACTGCACCGGCTGGGTATTGGCGACCGGATAGATCGTCCGTCCCGGCGGCGTGCGCGCCTGGCCGTTCGGTCCCGGATTGATGGTGTTGTCGACGAGGTGGAAGCTCAGCGCAGCCTGCGTCCCGACCAGGTCGATGATTTCCTGCGGATCGTCGGCGCCGGGCACCTGCACCATGACGCGATCGGCCCCGGAGCGGGCGATCGTCGGATCCGTCGTGCCCAGACCGTCGAGACGGCGGCGGATCACCGTGATCGACTGGCTCAGCGTGCGCTGGCGGATCGCGGTGAACTGCTCGTCTGTCACGGAAATGCGGATCGCGCTGGGATCCTCGCCATCGCGCTGCATGTCGTACATCTGCGCCAGGCCGGGCTGGCCGAGCTCGGTGGTCACCGGTCCGTTGAGCTCGCGCAGACGCTCGAACGCCTCGTCACGCTGTTCCTCGCGGATCATCAGCACCACGACTTCCTCGCCCACCACAGCCACAGAGCGCGGCAGGAGCGGCGGATCGTTGCGCAGCGTCTGGCGGACATCGGCTGCCAGGCTTTCCAGCTGGGCCGTGCGCACCTCGTTCATGTCGACTTCGAAGACGATGTAGGAACCGCCCTGAAGGTCGAGACCGAGATTGATGGTGCTGCTGGGGATGTAGCGCCATATCCCGCGCGGTTCGCGACTGCCGTCCGCCTCGTTGATCTGGTAGCGCACCGTTTCAGGCACCAGGTTCGGCAGGGTGTAGAGCGCCCCGGCCAGAACCACGAGAAAGATGGTGAGGAGTTTCCAGCGCCCGAAATGCAGCATGACGCGCGGCCTTTTCAGCTAGACGGTCTGAAGATCAGTCGGACTTGGCGTCGTTGGCCGGCTTCGGCTCGGGACGTCCGCGCACCGTGGCGATGGTCTGGCGAACGACGCGCACCTTCACGCCTTCGGACAGCTCGATCGTGACTTCCTCGTCGGCGACCTTGGCGATCTTGCCGATCAGGCCGCCCTGGGTGATGACCTCGTCACCACGCTTGAGGCCTTCCACCATTTCCCGGTGTTCCTTGGCGCGCTTTTGCTGCGGGCGGATGAGAAGGAAATAGAACACCAGGCCCATGAGGATGAGCATGGGGATCGGAGAGGCGAGAAAGGCTTCCATGATAACGCAAAGACCCCGGATGGCTGGGCGACGGGGACCGGCTGGACCACCCGCGCCAGGAAAAGATTAGCGCGGGACTATATCGGTGCAGGGCTGTGTTGCAACAAGGCCTGACTGTAACCGGCCTGTCCGGCGGTCATCGCAGGTAGTTCATCGGGTCCACGGGATTGACGCCGTTGCGGATCTCGAAATGCACCTGCGGCCTGTCGACCGAGCCGGTCGAACCGGCTTCGGCGATGACCTGCCCCTGACTGACCTGGTCGCCCTCGCTGACAAGCAGCCGGGAATTATGGGCGTAGGCTGTGACAAAACCGCCCGTATGACGCACCAGCACGAGCTGACCATAGCCGGCCAGCTCACTGCCGGCATAGACGACCTGGCCTGCGGCGGCAGCACGGACGCTTTCGCCGGCACGCGCAGCGATATTGATGCCGTCATTGCGGCCACCATCGGGCTTGTTGCCGAAGCTGGAAAGGACCGATCCGCGGACGGGCCAGTCGAACCGGGGCGTGCCGGACGTGGCCGGCGGGCGGCGCTGCTCGGGCGGCGGCGAAGATGCGGTCGAACGGGAACTGGCCGACGGATCGCGGCTGGCCAGATTGACCACCGTCGCCCCCTGCGGCAGCCGGATCTGCTGGCCGACTTCCAGATTGTAGGGCGCGGATATGCCGTTGTGGGCGGCCAGCTGCTGGAACGGAATGCCATAGCGCAGGCCGATGCGGTAGAGGTTCTCGCCACGCTGCACGACATGCATCAGCGGCCGCGGCATCGACAGGACCTGCCCGACATTCAGCGTGTAGGGCCGGTAGAGACTGTTGGCTGCCGCCAGCTCCTCCATCGGCACGCTGCACATCACCGCAATCTCGGACAGGGTGTCACCACGCTGCACCGTGTAAGCGCTGCCGCAATCGCGCGGCGTCACCCGTGCCGGCGGCGTGGGGCGCGTGTTGGCACTGGTAGGATAGCGGTTCTCGACGCGTGCCGGTTCGCGCGGCGTTGTCGCGCAGGCGGCAAGCCCCGCGCACAGGGCCGCAATCAGGCAAGTCATTGTCGAAAGACGCATCGCGAGAATCCAGCTCCTGAAGCGAACCGCGCCATCAATCCATGACAACGCTTAACCGCCAGTTATCCAAGGCTTCGGTTCAACCCCTGACGGCAACTATTATGGACGCCCCATCGCGAGCGTCCAGACTTGCCTGACAATGCGGCGGAAAATGGGGCGAAAAAGCGGGTACGACTGTGATCGGCACGTCACAGATCAGAGCGCCCTCGCCTCGCCCTTCACAAGCGGCACGAAACGCACATCCATCAGATCCGTTTCGACGATATTATCGCCCTCGCGCACATAGCGCACCAGCACCTGTTTGATGTCCCGATCGACCGGTGCCACCGCGATACCGCCATCCTTGAGCTGCTCGAGAATCGCGTCCGGACGCTGCGGCGCGGATGCCGTCAGGATGATGCGATCGAACGGTGCCTGCTCCGGCCAGCCCTGCGTACCGTCGCCGATCCGGGTGACGATATTGGTCAGCCGCAAGGCCTCGAACCGCGCCTCGGCCTCGCGCGACAGCGTGCGATAGCGTTCGACCGTGTAGACCCGCCGCGCCAGCCGGGCGAGCACGGCCGCCTGGTAGCCCGACCCCGTCCCGATCTCCAGCACCTTGCAGCGATCGTCCAGCTTCAGGGCCTGCGTCATCAGGGCGACGATCAGCGGTTGGGAGATGGTCTGGCCGCAGTCGATCGGCAGCGCCCGGTCGTCATAGGCCTGGTCGCCGAAGCGGTCGGGCACGAAGAGATGCCGGGGCGTGCGCTCGAGCGCACCCATCACCTTCGCGTCGGTCACACCACCGCCACGCAGGCTCATGACCAGCTGGATCATGCGCGGATCGGGCAGGTTCATCGGATCGTCCCTTCGATGCCGTGCGGTTGCGCGCAAGCGGCTCAGCTCTTCGGCGGAACCCCGCCGAGCATCCGCTTCAGATTGCCCAGAGTTTCGCCGTGCGTGAGGTCCATGTGAAGGGGGGTGACGGAAATCTTGCCGTCATAGACTGCCTTCAGGTCCACGCCTTCCGGCGGATTGGACAGGATACCCTTGAAGGCAAGCCAGTAGTAATCCATGCCGCGCGGGTCGGTGCGGTGCTCGGCGTGCAGGATGTGCTGATCGCGGCGGCCCTGGCGGGTCACCTCGACCTCGGTCACATCCTCCGGCTTGCGGTCGGGGAAGTTGATATTGATCAGCACGTCCTCGGGCCATTTCAGATCGAACAGACGGCGCAGGATCGGCGCACCGTAGAGTTCAGCCGTCTCCCACTCGATCGGATCGCCCTTCTTGAAGCCATAGGCCTGCGACAGCGCGACCGAGGGGATGCCCAGCTGCATGCCCTGCATCGCACCGGCGACCGTGCCCGAAAAGGTCACGTCCTCGGCGATGTTCTGGCCGCGATTGACGCCGGACAGCACCAGATCCGGCTTCTTGCCCGGGATGATGTCCTGCACGCCCATCAGCACGCAGTCGGTCGGCGTACCGGAGACGGAGAAACGCCGCTCGTCATACTGGCGCACGCGCAGCGGCGAATGCAGGGTCAGCGAGCGCCCGGCACCGGACTGTTCCTCGGCCGGCGCCACAATCCACACATCGTCCGACAGATCCCGCGCGATCTTCTCCAGCACTTTGAGCCCGTGGGCCCGGATGCCGTCATCATTGGTGAGCAGAATACGCGGATTGTCAGGGATCATGGGCTGGGCGTCCTTCGGCTTTCTTTCGGTCGCTTCTAGGGGGTTCCCGGCAAGGCGGCAATCAATGCATCAGTTTCGCGATCACATTCCCGCCAGACGGAACGTTTCACGAACGCATATTTCGTGATATCACAGGCAAAGATATTCAGGAGTCGATCATGGGCCAGCCCCGCGAACATTTTTCCGCCGATCTCGACGCCGCCCAGCTCGCCGAGCTGAAAGCGCTCGCCGAAGCGGAAGGGCGCGAGCTCCGGGTGCTGGTCGATGAGGCGATTGCCGGGCTGCTGGCCCAGAAGCGCGCGCCGGAAGCTCAGCCCGGCGTTGCGGAGCTGCTGGACCAGTCGATACTGAAATACGACAAGCTCTACCGGAAGCTTGCCGAGTGACCCGCACCTATTTGACGAAACAGAGTGTCCTGTTCATTCACAGGCGTCAGATCGAGATGTTTGGCGGCAGCGACGGCCTCCGGGACGAAGCGGGGCTTGAGTCGCCCACAGACGGGCTACTACGTCGACTTGATCGCGGAGGCCGCCGCGCTGTGGGAGAGCCTTTCGCAGAATCATCCCTTTATCGACGGGAACAAGCGAACAGCTTTCTCGTCCGTCGACATCTTCCTCAGTCTGAATGGTCTGGAGATCACGGTTTCCGTCGACGAGTCTATCGACTTCATCCTCGGTCTCTACGACACTGGGGAGTTCCGCTTCGAGAAGCTAGAGCCCTGGCTGCGGGCGCATACCGCAACGCGCTAAATCATGGGGACGTGTACCTGCGGTACGCGTCCCCGGAAGACTTCCCTGTCCCCCTTTCCTCCCCAACGTGAGTTGGGAAGGTGGATCGCCGCAATGCGGCGAGACGGAGGGGCCGCTGGAGCGAAGCGCAGGCGGAATGTCTAATCAGGCTCGGCCGCGCCCCGTTCAACCCGATGCTCCGCATCGCCCGACTTCCCCACGTGCCGCGGGGAAGAAAACGATCAGCCGATCCGTTCCACTCCGCCCATATACGGACGCAGAACGTCCGGCACGGTGATCGAACCGTCGGCGTTCTGGTAATTCTCCATCACCGCCAGCAGGGCGCGGCCCGTCGCCACGCCGGAACCGTTCAGCGTGTGCAGGAAGAGCGGACGCTTTTCGCCCTCCTTGCGGAAGCGGGCATTCATGCGTCGTGCCTGGAAGTCGCCGCAGTTCGAGCAGGACGAGATTTCGCGATAGTTCCTCTGGCTCGGCACCCAGACTTCCAGGTCATAGGTGCGCTTGGCCGAGAAGCCCATATCGCCCGAACACAGCAGCATCACGCGGTAGGGCAGGCCCAGCAGCTGCAGCACCTTTTCCGCACAGCCGGTCATGCGCTCCAGCTCGCCCGCACTTTCGTCGGGCGTCGCGATCGCCACCATTTCCACCTTGTGGAACTGGTGCATGCGGATCATGCCGCGCGTGTCGCGGCCGGCCGAACCGGCCTCGGCCCTGAAGCACGGCGTATGTGCTGTCATGCGCATCGGCAGCGCACTTTCCGAATGGATCGCCTCGCGCGCCAGATTGGTCAGCGGCACTTCAGCCGTCGGGATCAGCCAACGATGGTCGGTCGTGCGGAAGAGATCGTCGGCGAATTTGGGCAATTGCCCCGTGCCGAACATCGCCTCGTCGCGCACCATGTAGGGCGGCGAGACTTCCAGATAGCCATGCTCGGACGTGTGCAGATCGAGCATGAATTGCGCGAGTGCACGCTCCAGGCGCGCCAGCGGGCCCTTGAGCGCCACGAAACGCGCACCCGACAGGGCGGCGGCACCCTCGAAATCCATCTGGCCGAGCCCCTCGCCCAGATCAACGTGATCCTTCGGCTCGAAATCGAATTCGCGCGGTGTGCCCCAGCGGCGCTGTTCGACATTGCCGGCCTCGTCTTCGCCGGCCGGCACGCCCTCTTCGGGCAGATTGGGCAGCGCAGCGAGATGCTGGCTCAGCGTCTCGTCGAAATGGCGCGCCTGCTGACCGGCTTCTTCCAGCACGATCTTGAGGCGGTCGACTTCGCTGCGCAGACGGTTGAATTCGTCCTCATCGCCCGAGGCCTTCGCCTTGCCGATCTGCTTGGACAGTGCATTGCGCTCAGTCTCGGCTTCCTGCTGCCTGGTCAGGGCTTCGCGGCGCTGTGTGTCCAGGGCGACCAGCTGGGAGGATTGCGGTTCCAGGCCGCGCAGGGCGAGGCCCTGGTCGAAAGTTTCGGGATTGTCGCGAACGAGCTTGATATCGTGCATGGCTGGAACCGTTGTCTGGAACAGGTGAAAACGCGGCTATAGCCGCGCCCGGGCGCGGCGTAAACCGGATCAGGAGGCAGAGGCGCCTTCGTCTTCGTCACGCTCTTTCGGTTCCATCAGGTGCATCGCCCCGATCGACACGAAGTAGAGCAGCAGGAGCGCACCGCCGAGCATGATCTGGCTGATCGGATCCGGCGGCGTCGCAAAGGCAGCGAAGAGCGCGATACCGACCACCGCGAAACGCCAGCCCTTCAGCAGGGTCTGCGCCCGCAGGATGCCCGCCTTGGCCAGCAGCATCAGGAAGACCGGCATCTGGAAGGAGATCCCGAACACCAGCATCAGCGTGGTGATCAGATTCATGTAGTCGGACACGTTCAGCAGCAGCTCGATCCGTGTGCCCGCGAGCTCCGGCACCTGTTCCTGACCCAGCGAGAAGCGCATCACCATGGGCAGGACGAAATAATAGACAAAGGCCACGCCGAGGCCGAACAGGATCGGGGAAAGCGCCAGGAAAGGCGCGAAGGCGCCGCGCTCATTCTTGTAGAGGCCCGGCGCGACGAAGCCATAGACCTGCCAGGCGATGACCGGGAAGATCACGATGATCGCGCCGACCAGCGAGAGCTTCAGGCGCACGAAGAAGAATTCCAGCGGCGCGAAGAAATTCGCCGTCAGGTTCAGCTCCTCCACCGGCACGCCCCGCACGGCCGCGGCAGCATCGCGATAGGGGATGAGCAGTAGCTGGTAGAGCTGGCTCGAGAAGATGAAACAGGTGATGAAGCCGACCGTCAGGCAGGCGATGATGATGATCAGCCGCGAACGCAGTTCGATCAGGTGGTCGATCAGCGGCGCCCGGCTCGCCTCGACTTCATCGTCCTCGACATGACCCATGGCGGCTAACCGTCACCCCGTTCCGGCAGGCTGGCCGGCTTGTCCGACTGCGCCGCGGCGATCTTCTGCCGGCGCACCTCGTCATCGCCGAAGCGTGCTTCATAGGCGACCTTGTCGACCTCACCGCGGATTTCCTCGACCGGGTTGGACTTCTTCAGCGCCTCGATTTCCTTGCGCAGCTCGGCGAGCTCGGTCTCGCGGCCGATTTCCTCGAAGGAGTTCTGGAAATCCTTTGCCATGGCGCGCATCTGCGCCATCATCTGGCCGACTTTGCGCATCATCACAGGCAGCTGTTGCGGCCCGACGACAACAAGCGCCAGCACCAGAACCACCATCAGTTCCGGCATGCCGATGCCGGGGCTCATCGCCTAGCTCCCGGTCTTTTCGTCGTCGCGGGTTTCGCTGCCGATCGAGGACGCCTCGTTCGAGGCCGACTGGCTGTCGTCCTCGTCCTTGAGGCCCTTGCGGAAACTCGTGATACCCTTGGCGAAATCACCCATCACGGAAGCGATCTTGCCGCGCCCGCCAAACAGCAGAACGGCGAGCAGGACGACCAGCAGGATTTGCCACATACCCGGAGCCATATGCCCCTCCGACTTGAAGAACTCGTTCTGATCTACTGCGTTTGCTGCGCTGCGTCCAATCCCGGCCTCAGGCCGCGCCGTCCGGATCGTCATCACTTTCCATGAAGTCGACATGGAAGGCGTGAATTTCCTCGTCGTCCAGCGGATCCTCGATCAATTCGGGTTGTTCGACGCGTGAGGGATCGGGCACGGTGAAATCGGGCGGAAGGCGCGCATCGAGCAGGCCGGCGGCCTTCAGGTCGGCCATGCCGGGCAGGTCGCCGATCGTCGACAGCGAGAAATATTCAAGAAACTGCGAGGTGGTGCCGTAGGTGATCGGGCGGCCCGGCGTGCGGCGGCGGCCACGCGGCCGGATCCAGCGCAGTTCGAACAGCAGGTCCAGCGTGCCCTTGGACACGGCGACACCGCGGATCTCCTCGATCTCGGCCCGCGTCACAGGCTGGTGATAGGCGATGATGGACAGTGTTTCCAGCGCCGCCTGGGACAGTTTGCGCGGTTCCTGGCGGACTTCGGTGAGCACGTCGGCAAGGTCCGGCGCCGTTTCGAAACGCCAGCGCCCGCCGACTTCCGTCAGCCGCACACCGCGCTCCTCGTATTCGGCAGCCAGCGTCGCCAGGAGGACCTGGATATTCGCCTCAAGCGGCAGGCGGCCGATCAGGGTCTCCTCGTCCAGCGGCTCGTTGGCGGCGAACAGAAGGGCTTCGAGAATGCGCAGATTCTGGCGCTCGGTGTTCACCGCCAGATGTACGCCCAGCGCCTTGGACGCCTCGTCATCCGCCAGCACGGACGGCCCCTGCCGGTCCGCGCGTTCGCGCAGCGCCGCGATCGCATCGGAAATCGCGTCGCCGGTCTTGCCGTCTTCGTCGTCAGTCATGCTCTGCGTTGTCCCCGGCCGCCCGAACGTAGAGCGGGGCATAGGCCTCGCGCTGACGCAATCGTGCATGGCCTTCCTTGGTGATTTCAAGGGCGGCCAGCATCGAGCTTGCCCGCACCGAGCGCAGCGGCGGCGGATTGGCGCCCAGCTCGCCCATGTCCGGCAGCAGGGTATCGAGGTCCCGCCAGTCGCGGATTTCCGGCATCAGCTTGTCCAGCCGCTGGCGAGCGGTATCGAGCTGGTAGACTCGCGGCGATGGCGGCCGGTAGGACGAGCGCGCCTGCCGGATCCGGCGGCGCGAATAGGCAGAGAGCAGGTCGTGCAGGTCGGCCTCGTAGATCACCGAGCGGGTTGAGCGCACACCATCCGGCTGGCCGCCGGGATGCACATCCGTGTGCAGGAGCGGCTGGGCGAACAGGGCCTCACCGGCAGCGCGCATGGCTTCCAGGCGCCGCAGACGGAAGGCCAGCGCCGCGGCCATGACCTCGGCCGGCGCCTCATCCTCATCCTTCTTCGGCTTGGGCAGCAGCATTTTCGACTTCAGGAAGGCCAGCCAGGCCGCCATCACCAGATAGTCGGCCGCCAGATCGAGCCGGCGGCGGCGCGCTGCTTCCATGAATTGCAGATACTGTTCGGCCAGTTCCAGGATCGAGATCCGGGCGAGATCGACCTTGCGCTTGCGGGCGAGAGCCAGGAGCAGGTGGAGCGGACCTTCGAAACCGTCCAGATCGACGATCAGGGCGTCGGCTTCCGCCTCTTCGGCGGCTTCAAACCGGACGTCCTCCTCGAACTCCTCGATCAAGTTTCGCTCCGACACGTAAGCCGCCCCGCTAGCCTGTGACAGGTTCAAGCAAGGCATTCAGCCGCGATTCGGCGTCCTGCGGGTCGAATTCTTCGATCGTCCCGCGCGCCGCGGCGGCGGCATCGGCCCGTTCCAGGCGCTTGCCGTCCAGCCTTGCAGCCCCTTCGGCGACAGCCTTCATCTCCGACATGTCGCCATTGCAGTGGAGCAGCATATCACATCCGGCCTTCAAGGACCGCTCGCCGCGCTCGCGGAACGTCCCCTCCAGCGCCTTCATCGACAGATCGTCGGTCATCAGGAGACCGTCAAAACCGATCTCGCCGCGGATCACCTTTTCAACGACCTCGCGCGACTGGGTCGCCGGAGCGCTGTCATCGATATCGGCGTAGACGATGTGGGCCGTCATCGCCATCGGCGCATCGTTCAGGGCCTTGAAGGGCGCAAAATCGGTCTCCGACAGAAGGCCGTGCTCTTCCGGCACGACCGGCAATTCCAGATGGCTGTCGGCCTTCGCCCGGCCATGACCGGGAATGTGCTTGATAATCGGGGCAACACCGCCCGCCATCAGTCCTTCCATCGCGGCACGGCCGAGATGGGCGATGGGGTCCGGCGTCGTCCCGAAGGCACGATCGCCGATAATCGCGTCAGCGCCCTCGATGCGCAGGTCGGCGACAGGCGCACAATCAACATCGATCCCGACCGCGCGCAGCTCATGCGCAAGCAGGCGATGATTGAGCCGTGTCGCCTCGATCGCGGCTTCCTCGTCCTTCAGATAGAGATCTGCGAAACGCTGGGCGGCCGGTGCAGCGCGCCAGGTCGGCGGTTTCAGACGCGCCACGCGCCCGCCTTCCTGGTCGATCAGGATCGGCACATCCCGGCCAACACAGTCTCGCAATTCCAGCGTCAGGCGCGAGAGCTGGCGCACGCCTTCGACATTGCGGGCGAACAGGATGAAGCCCCAGGGATCGGCATCGCGGAAAAAGGCCTTTTCTTCCGGGTCGAGCGTCAGGCCGGCCAGACCATAGATCGCCGAAGACACGCCGCTCATCGGCGCGCCACCAGGCAGTCCTGGCCGCGGCCCTGCAGGGTCGAGCAGAAGCTGACCGCGTCATCGCGTGTCTCGAAGGCCGCGATGCGCAGGCGATGATAGGTACCGCGATTGGGAATCTCGACCTGCACCACATCCGGCGCCAGGCCTGAGGCAATGTCGGAGAAGCGCGTGCGGAAGGCGACCCAGGCCGCTTCGGCGTCGGCTTCGCTGCGGAAGGCGGCAATCTGAACCACCCAGTCGCCATTGCGGTTCACTGCCGGGGCCGTCTGAGCCGGTGCGGGTTCGGGTCGGGTTTCCGCCGGGGCGGCGGGTTCCGGATCGCGCGTAGCAGGCTCGGGCTCCGGCTCGCTCTGCGCCGGTGCGGTTTCCTGCGGCTCGGGATCGGGCTGCGTCTCGGCCGGGCGCTCGGGCGCCTGGCGCGGCGTGACGTCCTCGCCGGTCTCGTCGGCATCGACCGTCTCGACCCGCAGGGCCGGACGGCTGTCCTCGATCGGCTCTTCCGGCGCCGGGCGCAGGGAGACCGGGCCGTCGCCCTCATCGCTGTCACCGGTCAGACGGTCATAGACTTCCAGATCCGTGTCCGGCGTCTCCTCGCCGCCCGGATCGGCCGGGCGCTCACGATAAGGCTCCTCATTGGGAACAAGACGCGGTGCGCCGTCACGGCCGCTTTCGCGCAGGCCCTGATTATAGGCACTCCACACAACGCCGAGGAACAGGATGAACACCGCCAGCGCTGCCGTCAGCAGCAGCGGGCCGCGGCGCGCGTCTTCCTCGCGCGCATCGAAAGTGGAGAACTCGTCCGCCGGCGGGGCATAGGCGCCGATGCGGCTGTCATCATCCTTGTCGGTCATCGTGCTTTGGCGTCTCACAGCTCTTGCGGCAAGCGAATCGCTTCCCGCGCGAAAAACGATAGCACCGGATGGCGCCGCAATTCATGCGCCGGTGCAGCCCGGTGCGGCTGCATCCGGCAGCCTGGCTCAGAAATATCCCTGAACCGTGAACAGGCGGCGATGTTCCTCAACGGCGAACCGGTCGGTCATGCCGGCGATGTAATCGCAGACATGACGGGCGGATTCGGCCGTGCCGGCGCCCTGCATTCCCTTCTGAACGTCAGTCGGCAAGACACCGGGATCGTTGAGATAAAGGTCAAACAGATCACGCATCACACGACCCGCCTGGCTCATCATCCGGTTCACCTTGTAGTGCCGGTACATGTGGGCGAAGAGATGGCGGCGCAGCGCGGCCAGGTGCAGCACCATCTCCTCGGAGAAGGCCACGACCGGCTGATCCAGCCGGCGCAAGTCCTCGGCAGTTTCGGGCCGGGCCGCATCGATCCGCCGGCGCGTCTCTTCCAGAACATCCCCCACCATCACCCCGATCAGATCGCGCACGGCCTCGTGGATGACGATGGTGCGCGGCTGGCCGGGCCAGCGCTTCTCGACACGGCGGAAGATCTCGCCGACCAGCGGCAGTTCCAGCAGTGGCTCCAGCTGCAGAAGGCCCGAGCGCAGCCCGTCATCGATATCGTGATTATTGTAAGCGATGTCGTCGGACAGGGCCGCGATCTGGGCTTCCAAGCCGGCATGCGTGTCGAGTTCCAGCTCGCGCCAGCCGTCGTAATCGGTGAAGGCCCAGGCCAGATCCTCCTCGCCCGAGGCCTCGGTGAGCAGCGGGCCATTATGCTTGACCACGCCTTCCAGCGTCTCCCAAGTCAGGTTCAGCCCCTCGAACTGCGGATAGCGCACTTCCAGCTTGGTCACGACGCGAAGGGTCTGGGCGTTGTGGTCGAAGCCGCCATAATCCTTCATGCGCTGGGCCAGAACGCGCTCTCCCTCATGACCGAAGGGCGGATGGCCCAGATCGTGCGCCAGGGCCAGCGCCTCGGCGAGGTCCTCGTCGGCGCCCAGCGTGCGCGCCAGGGTGCGGGCGATCTGGGCGACTTCCAGCGAGTGGGTCAGACGGGTGCGGTACTGATCGCCCTCATGCGCCACGAAGACCTGGGTCTTTTCCTTCAGACGGCGAAAAGCGGCCGAGTGAATGATGCGGTCGCGATCGCGCTGGAAGGCGTTGCGCATCGCGCTGTCGGGCTGTTCGAACCGGCGGCCGCGGGACCGCGACGGATGGCAGGCAAAGGGGGCTCGGCTTCGGTCGGTCGCCGCAATCGTCATATCGGGGCCTTTCATCGGCGCACTTGGCGGTCCATATACGGTATGACAGTGCGAAACTGAATGCCCCAACGGGTTTTGCCATGACAGCCAATGTGACCCTCTCGGCCTCCGCGGCCAAACAGATCAACACCATCCTCGCCGGCCAGACGGCGGGCACGCTGCTGCGCGTGGGCGTGGAAGGCGGCGGCTGCTCGGGATTTTCCTACACTTTCGCCCTCGATGCCGATATCCGCGAAGAGGATCAGCTGATCGAGCGTGACGGCGCGAAAGTCGTGATCGACGAAGCCTCTCTGCCCTTTCTGGAGGGTTCGGAAATCGACTATGTCGACGAGCTGATCGGCGCCGCCTTCAAGATCCACAACCCCAACGCCACCGCCGCCTGCGGCTGCGGGACCAGCTTCTCGATCTGATTGCGGCGCCTGCCGCCAATCTCACCCCAGCCCATACAGCACCGTCATCCCCCGGCTTGTCCGGGGGACCTCCGCTACCCTGATGACGGCGCATGCAAGTGGGTGACTTTCCTCGAACCGGCGAGCTGAGGTCCCCCGGATCCCTGCTGACGCAGGGACCGTGGGATGACGGGTGTTTTACTGCCAACACCAGGATCAGCCCGGCTTCGGCGCCACATCCGGCAGCGGGAAGAGGCCCGGCAGGCGTTCCGCCAGCGCCCTGTCGCCCTCCACCTCGATCACGCCATCGACTTCCAGCGCCGCCAGCGGCACACCGCCATAGATCAGGCCGGCCAGCGCCTCGCCGGGACCGGTGAGAACAAGATCGGGCGTGGCGCTCTCCCCCGGCCCGATCGTCAGAACGCCGTCCGCGATGCGGCAGGTCAGCCGGGTCACGCCGATCCGGAAATCGATTGTGGCGGCGATATCTCCGGCCTGGTCGGCGCTGAACATCGTGCGCAGGGACAGCATGAAGGATGCAGCACTGAACGACTGGGTCGCGTCGTGCCAGGGCGAGCGCGCCGCCCAGCGGCCGAGCGCTTCGAAGATCGGCCCGCTCTGCGCACCCCATTCTGTCAGCTCATAAACTTTCGACGCCGCGGGCGGCGGCAGCTCGGTCCGTCGCACCACACCGGCGGCCTCGAGCCCTTCCAGGCGCTGGGTCAGCACATTCGCACTGATGCCCGGCAGGGCGGCCCGGAGATCGGTGAACCGCCGGGGTCCGGTGTGCAGTTCGCGCACCACCAGCAGCGCCCAGCGCTCGCCCAGAATTTCCATGGCATGCGCGGCTGCACAGGCATCGTCATACCGCTTGGGAGGTCCGCGAAATTCCGAGTTAGTTATTTTTTGTGACTTCATGGTTGCTTTTTATAATTCAGTTCGGCAGGATCGCCAAGACCAACACAGGAGAAACCCCTATGCCGCAGATGATTTTCGTCAACCTGCCCGTCACCGATCTCGAGAAATCGATCGCCTTCTACCAGACCGTCGGTGCCGTGAAGGACGAGCGCTTCTGCGACGGCAGTGCCGCGATGATGACCTTTTCGGACACCATTAGTGTCATGTTGCTCACACATGCGCGCTTCAACCAGTTCACCGATCGCAAGATCGTCGACGCGCATACGTCGGCCCAGGTGCTCAACTGCCTGTCCCGTGAAAGCCGCAACCATGTCGATGAGACCGCCGACAAGGCGGGCACGGCGGGCGGCCGGGTCGATCCCTGCCCGCCGCAGGATCACGGCTTCATGTACGGGCGCAGCTTTTCCGATCCTGACGGCCACATCTGGGAACTGGCCTGGATGGACATGGAAGCCGCGATGAAGGCCGGCCAGGAAATGGCCGACGCCTGACACCCTTTTCAATCAACCCTGGAGAAATACATTCATGACTTATATCAGCGGCATGGTTGCCCCTGTCCCGACCGCCAACCGGCAGGCTTTTCTGGATCACGCCCGCCAGGCGGCCGACCACTTCAAGAAGCACGGAGCCCTGAGCATCATGGAATGCTGGGGCGACTATGTGCCGGACGGCGAGACCACGTCCTTTCCCATGGCCGTCAAGCTGAAGGACGACGAGACCGTCGTCTTGTCCTGGATCGTCTGGCCCTCGAAAGAAGCCGCAGACACCGCCTTCCAGGCCATGATGGAAGACCCGGCCTTCAGTCCGGAGACCAATCCGATGCCCTTCGACGGCCGGCGCATGATCTTCGGCGGTTTCGAGCCGGTGTTCGAGGCCTGATCGCGATCCGGCGCGCGACCGGCTTCCGGTTCGCGCGCCGGACCTCTAGTCTCGGGACAAACAGATATCAGGTTGGTCCCGATGACGCTTTCCGTTTCCGATGCGCTCAGACAGCGCATCTCCAAACGCGCTTTTCTCGACACCCCGGTCAGCGAGGATCAGGTCCGCAGCCTGCTCGAACTGGCCAGCCGCGCCCCGTCCGGGGGCAATCTTCAGCCCTGGCAGGTTCACGTCGTTGCCGGCGAGGCGCGCCAGCGTGTCATCGACGCGGTAAAGGCCAGCCAGGCCGAGCACTTCAAGGGCGAGCCGGAGCTGGAATACCGCGTCTATCCCAAACCGCTGGAAGAACCCTGGTATTCGCGCCGCTTTGCCTGCGGCGAAGCGATGTATGCGTCGATCGGCATTGATCGCGAGGACAAGACGGGCCGGCTGATGCAGTTCGCCCGCAATTTCGAATTCTTCGGTGCGCCGGTCGGCCTCTTCGTCTCGCTTCACACTTCCATGCAGCCCGGCCAGTGGTCCGATTGCGGCATGTTCATCCAGTCCTTCCTGCTTGCCGCCGAAGAAGCCGGTCTCGCCACATGCTGCCAGGAATTCTGGGCCGCCTTCCCCAAAGCCGTGAAAGGCGCGGTGGGCATAAGCGACGACTACATCCTGTTCTGCGGCATCGCCCTGGGCCATGCCGATCCGGATGCGCCGATCAACACCACGCGTACGGCACGGGCGGGCGTTGACGAGTTCGCGCGGTTCGAGGGGTTCTAGACGCCACACCGTCGGCTCTCCAGAGGGGACCGAATCGCACTAAAGTTGTAGTATGAACACGTCACAATCTGAGCCAAATACGAGCCAATGGACCGGTCGGCTAATTGGAACGAATACAGGCAACTTATACGCCCAATTGAAAGAACTTGGTGCCGGTAAGATATCCGGCAAAGTGCGCCTCAACGATGATCGATACGGCCTCTCAACATTTGCCATCGAAGGACAGCTTAGTGGAAGTTCGATCACCCTTAGCGGTTCGGGATCAGCTTCGGATGCGCCGGATCGTGAGGTCAACCTTCAAGCAAACGGCGTTCTAACTCAAGACGGCAAAATAGAAGGAGACTGGGAAACCAGCCAGGGCACCGGGGGCAGATTTTCGTTACATCCTGCCAACACACCACAAGAACAGATTGGCGCCACCTCGCTTGATCAACGCGAGGCGCAACGACCAGACCAGCTACATACGGCGAGACACGAACTTGGCCCAATAGCAATTGACCGCGATGGGATCGAGATGTTGGCGAAGCTCGTTCAAAAAGACGTGGGGGCGGGAGCGCTATCGGTTATTTCGATCACGGGGCAGTCCGAAGCCTCGTACTTTCTAGACGCTTTCTTAAGTCAAAGCTTTTCTGAGGACCGCGCGAGGTTTCTAAAAATACGCGCACAAGGCAAAGAAAAAGGCGGCCTCCTACGAATAATTCAGATCGAGTTGGGACCCGCTTCGAATGTTATAACGGTGCAAAGCGGAGATGAGGCATGGGCAAGAGGTGAACTAGATCTGATTAGATCTAAAGTTAGAAAATTTGAACGGTATTACGCCACCTTTGCTAAGAATTCGAAAATTGGATTAAATCAAATTTTGGTTGGCTCAATGCTGGTTGTACTTCCAAGCCTTGAAGGCATAATTGAACGGGCAGTACTTCTTATAGGAATCATAGCAATAATTTGGCTTCTTGAGGTTTTTGACAAACGAATGCTTCGACATGCAAGTATTCGCATTAGCGATTCACATGGCCTTCGAATGCCCCCGTTCTTACCGTCGCTTGCTTCATGGTTGGTGGGAATTCTGGGAATGACTTTAGCTGCCCTTCTGGCAGCATGGTTGGGTGGCTACCTCGGCTTGCCTGGCACACCAAGCTTCTAAACCTGCCAACCAGACCGCCCCGTGCAGCGCCGCCGCCTGATCCACGGGCGATGTCATGATCCGCAGTCCTCCCCGCTTTCCTCACCGGCGAAACGGCTTAAGCTGGCCGCACACCGTCAAGAAGGGCCGATATTGCCATGACCCTGACCGTTGCTTCCTGGAACGTCAATTCGATCAAGGCGCGCCTGCCGAACGTGCTGGACTGGCTGAAGGAGGCCGCGCCGGACGTGGTCTGCCTGCAGGAGATCAAGACGATCGACGAGGGCTTCCCGCGCGAGGAGATCGAGGCGCTCGGCTATAATGTCGAGACCCATGGCCAGAAGACCTATAACGGCGTCGCAATCCTGTCGAAATTCCCCATCGAGGAAGCCCTGCCGCGCCTGCCCGGCGATGATGAGGACGACCAGGCCCGCTATCTGGAAGCGGTGATTGCCGCCGAGAGCGGCCCGGTGCGTGTCGCTTCCATCTATCTGCCCAACGGCAATCCGGCCCCGGGTCCGAAATACGATTACAAGCTGGCCTGGATGGAGCGCCTTCGCCGCCATGCGCAGACGCTTCTGGCCTATGAAGAGCCGCTGATCCTGGCGGGCGACTATAACTGCATCCCGCGTGACAGCGATTGCTGGGATCCGGCCGTCTGGGCCGACGACGCCCTCGCCCTGCCGGACACGCGCGCCGCCTTCCGCGCCCTGAAATGGCTCGGTTTCACCGAGGCCTTCGAACAGGTCGACGGGCGTGGTCACCAATACACATTCTACGACTACCAGGCGGGCCGCTGGCAGAAGGGTCACGGCATCCGGATCGACCATCTCCTGTGTTCGCCGCAAGCCGCCGACCGGCTGGAAGGTGTGGACATCCACACCAGGACCCGCGGCAAGGAAAAGGCCTCCGACCACATCCCGATCGTCGGCAGTTTCGCGCTGTAGGCGCCAGATGGCCTGACCGGCCGCCCCGTGAAATGAATTCACATTCAGGCAATTGATATTACGCGTAAATTTTATTTACGAACTTTGTTCATTTACAAGAAGCCAGGCCACTGTCACGCTCTTGCACTGTTGGTATTCCCGTCTGCAAAGGAGACTGACATGCGCAAGACCAACACCCTGGCCGTGCTCGTTCTCGGCATGGGCCTTCTTACCGCTCCGGCCGTGTCGGCCGATAGCGGCAACCCGGCCGCCCGTGCCTCCGGCGACATTGCCGGAAGCAGCGTCGAAGCCGCTGCCACACTCGGTTCTGCCGGCGTGACGACCACCGCCGCCAGCGTCGTCGCGATAACCGGAAGCACAGCAGCCATCATCACCGCCGATCCGGAACTGGCCGACACGTCGCTGGCGATGGCGGCCGAGATCGCGGCGGCGCCATTCGACAGCGACGCTCCCCTGCCCGTCGACGATGCCGTGATCGTGCCGGACAGCGCGCCGGCAGTGCCCTATGCTCCGAAGGGGGAGAAACACCCGTGAACCGGATCCGGCCGCCCCGGCGGCTCGCTCTGGCCGGGGCGATCGCCCTGGCCATGGCAATGACAGGCACCACTCATGCCGGTACCGGGTCCGAAGCCGCCCCGGCAGGCCGCTTTACCGTCGAGGATTCGGCCGGCTTCTCAAAACAGATCGAGCGCGACCTCGCCGCACGCGGCGCCCGTCTCGCCCTGGTATTCCGTGCCGGGCAGCCGCGTGAAAACCTGCCGGACGGCGTGCGCTACACGCACGGCGCAATCTGGGTGCATTCGCAGCTTGAGACGACTGACGGCAGACAGATTCACGGCTATGCCGTCCACAATCTCTATCACCGGGAGGACGATCGCCGGCGCTCGGAACTCGTCCAGGACTGGCCGCTGAACTTTACCCTGGGCGATGTGGAAGGCGAGGTCGGGGTGATCATCCCCTCACCGGAAATGCAGGCAAGGCTGGTCCAGCTGCTGGCCGGCGGAGGCGGCGACAGCCTGCACCAGCCAGACTATTCCCTGATCTCCAACCCGTTCGACCTGCGTTTCCAGAACTGCACCGAATACCTGCTCGACCTCGTCGCGGCGGCCGCCTGGGACACCACCGACCGGGCGCAGATCAAGGCCAATCTGCGCGCGCATTTCCAGCCGGCCGGAATCGATGCGGGCCCGCTGGGCCGCCTGTTTGGCCCGCTCGCCGACGAACGCATCCGGCTGGACGATCATCGCGGCACAATCCGCACCACGACCTATGCCAGCCTGGCAAGCTTCATGGAGCGCTACGGATTGCTGACGGAGGCCTATGAAATCCGTGCTGATTTCCTGGGGAGAACAGGCGAGACGGGGTGATCCTCAGTCCACACTGACGCCGGCACCTGCCTCCATCGCACCGATCACGGTGGCATCCGTATGACCGTGCTGGCGGAAGACCTCCAGCACGGCATCGGCGCTGTCCGGAGCGCAGGAGACCAGCAGACCGCCACTGGTCTGCGGGTCGCACAGCAGGGCGCGTTCGACATCGCCGAGGCGCGCGGCGAGCGTCACACCGCCTGCCACGGCAGACCAGTTGCGGCCCGATGCCCCGGTCTTGATCCCCTCGCCCGCCAGCTTGCGCGCTGCATCGAAGACCGGCACGCGGTCCCAGTCGATCTGGGCCTTGAGGCCGCTGCCCTGGGCTATCTCCGAGACATGCCCCAGAAGGCCGAACCCGGTGACATCGGTGGCGGCATGAACACCGGCCATGCCGGACAGTGCCGCACCCGGCGTGTTGAGCCGTGTGGTCGAGGCGATCATCTCGGCATAGGCGTCTTCGGACAGCTCACCGCGCTTGAGCGCCGCCGAATAGATGCCGATTCCCAGCGGCTTGCCGAGGATGAGGACATCGCCGGCCTTCGCACTTGCATTCACCAGCAGGCGGTCGGGATGCACAAGGCCCAGTGCGACGAGACCGTAGATCGGCTCGGCCGCATCGATGGAATGCCCGCCGGCGACCGGTGCCCCCGCCGCCTCGGCAACCGAACGCCCGCCTTCCAGGATCAGGCGCACGGTTTCGCGTGGCAGGGCGTTTACCGGCATGCCGACAATGGCCAGGCAGAAGATCGGCGTTGCACCCATCGCATAGACGTCCGACAGCGCATTGGTCGCCGCGATACGGCCGAAATCGAACGGATCGTCGACAATGGGGGTGAAGAAGTCCGTCGTCGCCACAAGGGCCGTCTCGTCATTGATGCGCCAGACCGCGGCATCGTCGCGCGTGGCGGCGTCGACCAGCAGATCCTTCGGCACGGGAAAGCCCGACGGTGCGCCCAGGATATCCGTCAGGACGGCCGGATCGAGCTTGCAGCCACAGCCGCCACCATGCGCCAGCGATGTCAGCCGCACTGTCTGTGTGTCATCCGTCATCCCGTACCGCTCCGTTTTCGCTAGTCTGCACCCCGAACAGGGGATCGACGCCGCATGCCGCGCCTTGCCTACACAGATGACCTATCGGCGGAGGAATTGGAACGCTTCGATGTCATCATCGATGTGCGCTCCCCGTCCGAGTTTGCCGAAGATCACCTGCCCGGCGCCATCAACCTGCCGGTGCTGGACGATGACGAGCGCGCCCGTGTCGGCACGCACTACACCCAGGTTTCCGCCTTCGAGGCGCGGCGCATGGGCGCCGCGCTGGTCTCGCGCAATATCGCCCGGCACCTGGAGACGGCGCTGGCAGACAGCCCCAAGGGCTTCAAACCGCTGATCTACTGCTGGCGCGGCGGCATGCGGTCGCAATCCATGGGACTGGTACTGGCGTCGGTGGGCTGGAAGGTGACGCTGGTCGAAGGCGGTTACCGCACCTGGCGGCGCAAGGTCGTCGCCGCGCTGGAGACCGGCAATGCCCCGCGCGTCGTGCTGATCGACGGCCAGACGGGGACCGGCAAGACCGCGCTACTGCACGCGCTCGCGGCCGGGGGCAAACAGGTCATCGATCTGGAAGGCCTGGCGCATCATCGCGGCTCGATCTTCGGCGATTTCGCCGGCATGCCCCAGCCCAGCCAGAAAGCCTTCGAAACAGGTCTGCACGAGCGGCTGCGCCGTATGGACCCGTCCCGCCCCGTCTTTGTGGAGGCCGAGTCACGCCAGGTCGGACGCCGCCGCGTTCCACCGCGCCTGTGGGAGGCGATGCAGGCCGCACCGCGCATCACCGTCAGCGTTCCGGTGGACGAACGCGCCCGTTATCTCGTCGAGGCCTATCCGGACCTGCTGGCGGATGCGGGCAAGCTGGAGGCGGCCTTCGAAGGCCTCAAACCCTTCCACGCCAAGTCCCGCATCGCCGAATGGCGGGCACTCGCAGACGCCGGCGACTGGCACGCCCTCGCCCAGGCGCTGATCACCGAACACTATGACCCGGCCTATAATCGCGCCCGCAAGCGCGGGGCACAACGCGGCGGCGATCACACCATCGAAATCCCACGCCTGGATGAGGACGGGATCGCCGCGGCGGCCGGTCGGATCGCCTTGATGGCCGCTGAAATGCCACGGTCTATTCAGGCTGAATGAGCGCGTTGAGGACCGCGCTTTGGCTGGTCAGCACCTGGCCCCACGTATAATCGCCCCAGCTCCAGCCCGTATTGATATCGAAACCGACCTGCCGCGAGGCGCCGTCGGCCAGCTGGACGGACAGGTATTGCCCTGCGCTGATCTGGGCGCGCGACAGCGTGCGCGCGGTCGAGAGCGACATGACAGAACCCGCTGCCTGCCGCGCCGTCGAGAATTGCAGCACGATCTGGGATACCGGCGCTGCACCATTCGACTGCAGCCCGTAGAGCGGCGCCGCGAAGACCGGTGTGAAATCCGTATTGCCATCGACGCACCGCGAGAGCCCCGCGGTAAAGGGGGTCTTCGACGTGTTCTCCACCGTCATCTTGTCGGCAGGCCCGGCCTGCTTGACCGGCCCGCTCCCCCCCGCGCCGACCTGCCAGGTCTGACCCAGGTCGATCGCCGTACTGTTGCCGACCGATATCGTCTTTCCCGAAGCGATCGCCGTCGTCGAGGTATAGGCCTCGACATCCGTCGCGAGCGCCAGCGTGATCGTCTCGGTGAGCACCCGTTCGACATGCCAGATCGTCGGCAGGGCCGCCGCATTGTCGATCTTGACGGCGCAGCTGGCATAAAGCGCGTAGCCGCCATTCGTCAGCGCCGTCTGGGTCGCGCTGTCCAGTGTGATGACAACGGGTCCGGGGGCAGAAGCGGCCATCGCGTGCTTTCCTCCTGGCGCATCGGCAAGCGGGACCGTTGCGGCGGGGGGAGCCGCAACGGTCCGCGCAGGGTCGTTACCCGAGAAGGGTGCGGGCACCGCTGCGATAGCTCGCACCATCCTCGATCAGGATCGGCACGACATTCTGATTGGCCGGGATCGCCTGGCCCCAGCCATAGCCGCCCCACGACCAGCCCTTGTTGATATCGAAGGACACGGCGCGCTGGGTCGCCGAGGTCAGGTCGACCAGGATGCTCTGGCTGTAGGCGCGTTCGATCACCGTGCCGGTATTCACCTGCTTGGTGGCAAAGGTCAGCATCACCTTCTCGATCGGCACCATGGCGTCCAGCCCGTTACCATAGAGCGGGAAGGCACACAGCGGCTCCGCCGTTCCGTTGACGACTTCGGAAATGCCGCAGGTGAACGGGTTCGAGGTCTGGTTCATCACCGCGATATTGCCCGGTGTGCCCTGCTGGATCGTGCCGGTGCCCTGGGGCGAGTCGACCACCAGCTGCTGGCCCAGCGTCGCCGGATAGGAGTTGAGGCCGGTGATCTGCCCGCCCGGAATGATCTGGGACTGGGAGGTATAGGCCTCGAACTGGATCTGCCAGTTCACATCCGTGGTCAGGCCATAGGAGGTCGACTTGAACCAGACCAGCGGCATGCCGCCGCCGACCGTCGTCTGCACCGCCTTGAAGCCGTAAAGCGAGTAGTTCCCGCTGGACAGGGCTGTCACCGTGGCCTGGTCCATCGTGATCTGGACGCCGTAATCGGTCGCCGCCAGCGCCTCGGCAGACGCCGCCAGGGGATGCCGGTCGGCGTCAAGCCCTTCGACAACGGTGACGGTGGTGGTCTTGAAGCCCAGCTCGGTCGCCGCCTTTTCCAGCTTGTTCGCCTTCATCGTCTCCGGCCCCTTCGCCGTGACCTTTTTCGAGCTTTCCTCGCTGTAGGAGTAGTTCGCAGGGTTGTAATCCGACGGTGAACCGGTGTCCTTGCCGGCCTGGACGATGATCTCGCGCACCCGCCCGGCATTCAGCGTTCCGGTCTCGCGTTCAAAATAATAGGTCGCCATCTTGGTCTCCTTGGTCCGTGAAGAAGGGGCGGTCCGACAGCGCGTCTCGCCTGATTACGGCCACCCCTACGCAGCCCTTGGCATGCCCGCGAAGGTTAGAATTAACGCGATACTCCAACCTTTGCGTGCGTCACGGATTATTGTGAAGAACGCACAATCCGGCGGTACTGGCGCGGAGAGCAGCCATAGGCTCGGCGAAACGCCGTCGCGAAGTTCGCCGGCTCGCCATAGCCCACATCGAACGCAATGGCCTGGATGGAGAGATCGGTGTGCCGCAAAAGCTCGGCTGCACGCGCCAGCCGCTGGCCACGCAGCCATTGGAAGGTCGAGCAGCCCAGAACCCGGTTGAAGGCGTGTGTGAGCAAATTGCGATTCGTGCCGAGCGCATGCGCCAGCTCGCCAAGCGTGAGGGGGGCCCGGATATCGGCCAGCAGCCGGTCGCAGGCCCGGTCGACCAGATCCTGCATACGCTCCGGCGGCAGTCCGGAACCCGTCTCCCGGCGCAAGTCGTCAACGGGTTGCTCTGCCAGGCCTGACCGTTCGTGAACGGCCGGTCTCCGGTGGCAGGCCGCCAGCCGGCGCTCGATCTCCGGAGCGATGAAGGGATAGCTGATATAGTCCGCGAAGCCGGCGGTGAAGAGGCCGGCCTTGCCGTGATCGGCATCGGCAAACACGGCCAGCAAGGGCACCTGATAGGACAGGCATTGCCGGGACAGCGTGAGAAAGTTCGCCGACCGGTCGGTCAGCCCCGACCGGAAGCGCGTGATCACCGTATGGATTTTTTTTCGCGCAGCAGGGCATGAGCGGCGGCCCAGCCCGCGCTCAGAACCGGTCCGGCCGGAACGGCGTCAATGCGAGCACGCAATTCCTTCGCCCAGCCGGCATCCAGGGCCACCAGCAAGATGAAATCATCCCTCTCCCCGCGGTCGCGGCACGCAGACTCCTGCGGGACAGCCATGAGCCCCTCCCTGTTGCGCGGGGGCAGGCTAAACCATTTTAGGTTGCTTTGAAATATTTCCGTCACCTAAGCGTTAAACACGGCAAGGGCGGATGTCAGGCTTGCGCCTCCGGCACCTCTTCCACCAGGCTCGGCTCGCCGGCGCTGGCGGGGCGGACGAGGAGGTCGATCAGGCCGAGCACCTGGGTCAGTTCGCCCACCAGGGCCTGCACGCGCGACTGGTCGGCGAGCGGTTTGCTCATCGAGCCGATCTCGAACAGATTGCCCGTCTCGGCCGCAATCAGCAGCTCGCCCTCGCCGCTGTGCGCATCGAACATGGCGCGTACGCGCTTTCCGCGCAGGTCTTCTTCCAGCTTCAACAGGCGTTCCATGAAGGACGGGGTGAGCATGTAGCGCGCCAGCACCTGGTCGTCGCCATAGACCTCGAAAATGCGCTCGAACTTGGGATCGACCAGACCGATCCGCTTGAGATCGTGCCCGCCCATCGACCGGCCCAGCGCCGCCAGGCCGTTGAACCAGCCATTGTCGCGCGTGATCACGGTGACGCCCTCGACCTTGCGCGGGAAGGTGATGCGGATGATCACACCGCGGAAGACGGTGACATAATAGGTGCGCTTGTTGGACCGGCGGCGCTGCTCCAGATGCGCCTCGTAGAGCTCGAAATCGCAGCCCTGCCGCTCGCCGGAGAAATAATCCTCGAAATGGCGGCGATTGTAGGATGGCAGCAGATCGTAGTCGCGCAGGGTCTGGAAACGCGCCGGCTCGGCCGGCTTTTCCATGTAGGACAGCTCCAGCGCCTCGGCGACGGCGCTGTTGAGCCTGGTCTTCACCTGCTTGGCCAGCCGGGCCACACGCTGATTACCGACGATGCCACCAATCACCGTGCTGACGAACAGGCCGAAAAAGAAGAACACTCCGTCGCCGGCCCACAGGTACAGTAACCCGCCGACCGCAAAGCCGGCGGCAAAGCCGCCCGCCAGGCAGTAGAGCCGATGCCGCAATGCCGTCTTGCGCTCGACCTCCAGCTCATCGAGCCAGGGTTTGAGCGTGTTGGTCCAAAGATCGTCCCAGCGCTGGTCCATCAGGCCTCCTGCAGGCGCTCCAGCGCCTCGGCCAGCTTGGCCTTCTGCGTAGAATAGTCGGCCAGCTTCTCACGCTGTTCGGCGACGACATCGGCAGGCGCATTGGCAACGAATTTCTCGTTGCCCAGCTTCTTCTCCAGCCGGCCGATCTCGCCGTCCAGCTTGGCGAGTTCCCTGGAGAGGCGCTCGCGCTCGGCGGCGAAATCGATGACGCCTTCCAGCGGCAGGGCCAGCGTCGCCTCGCCCAGCACGGTCTGGGCCGAAGCCGGCGGAACGCTGTCGGAAACGCCGATATCGGCCAGGCGCGCCATGCGCTTGATCAGCGCTTCATGGCGTTCCAGCCGGGCCTGCGTCTCGGCACTGGCGCCGACGGCGATCAGCGGCACCTGGGCGCCGGCCGGCACATTCATCTCGGCGCGCAGGCGGCGGATATCGGTGATCAGATCGATCAACCAGCCCATTTCGGCGGTGGCGGCCGCATCGTCGAGCCCGTTTAGAACCGGCCAGTCGGCGACGATCAGCTGGGTGTCGCGCGTACCCGTTTCCTGCCACAGCGCCTCGGTGACGAAGGGCATGAAGGGGTGGAGCATTTTCAGCGCCTGGTCGAGCACATAGGCGGTCGTCGCCCGCGTCTCGGCCTTGGCCGCCTCGTCATCGCCGTTGAACAGTGGCTTGGCGAATTCCAGATGCCAGTCGCAGAACACATTCCAGACGAATTTATAGGCCGCCGCCGCCGCCTCGTTGAAGCGGTAGCCGTCGAGCCCGGTATTGATCGCCTCGACCGCCTTGGCGGCTTCCGACAGGATCCACTTGTTGACGGTCTGCTCGACCGATTTCGGATCGAAACCGGCCACCGGGCGGCACTCGTTCATTTCGCAGAAGCGCGCGGCATTCCACAGCTTGGTGCCGAAATTCCGGTAGCCCTCGACGCGTTCCTTGGACATGCGGATATCGCGGCCCTGCCCGGCCTGGGCAGCGAGCGAGAAACGCACGGCGTCGGCGCCGTATTCGTCGATCAGCTCCAGCGGGTCGATCACATTGCCCTTGGACTTGGACATCTTCTGGCCCTTCTCGTCGCGGACGAGGGCGTGGATGTAGACGTCCTTGAAGGGCACTTGCGGCTGGCCGTTTTCATCCTTCATGAAGTGCAAGCCCTGCATCATCATGCGGGCGACCCAGAAGAAGATGATGTCGAACGCCGTCACCAGGACCGAGGTCGGATAGAAGCGTTCCAGCTCTTTCGTATCTTCCGGCCAGCCCAGCGTGGAGAAGGGCCACAGCGCGGAGGAGAACCAGGTGTCGAGAACATCCTCGTCCTGGGTCAGCGGCTTGCCGCCGGCCTTGGCGCTGGCTGCCTCTTCGCTCTCGGCGACATAGACATTGCCGTCTTCGTCATACCAGGCCGGAATCCGGTGCCCCCACCACAGCTGGCGCGAGACGCACCAGGGCTGGATGTTGCGCATCCATTCGAAATAGGTCTTTTCCCAGTTCTTCGGATGGAAGGTGGTGCGCCCGTCCTCGACGGCGGCGATCGCCTCCTTCGCCAGCACATCCGCCTTCACGAACCACTGGTCGGTCAGCATCGGCTCGATCACGACATGGGAGCGGTCGCCGAAGGGCTGCTGGATCTTCTTGTTCTCGACCAGCGGGATGTCATTGCCCTCGTCATCCTTGACGGTGACAGCCAGGCCTTCCGCAGTGATCGCCTCGACCACCCGCTTGCGGGCCTCGAACCGGTCGAGACCGCGATATTCCTCCGGCACGAGATTGATCGCATCGACCTCGGCTTCGCCGGGCATCTCGCCGCCCCTGGCGATGGCCATCGCCTGAGACGCGCACGTGGCATAGGGCGCGCCGTCGGACCGCATCGCCGCCTGCATGTCCATCAGCCGGTAGAGCGGGATATTGTTCCGCTTGGCGACTTCGTAATCGTTGAAATCGTGTGCGCCGGTGATCTTCACCGCACCCGAGCCGAAGTCCGGATCGGGATATTCGTCGGTGATGATCGGGATCAGGCGGCGGTGTTCCTTCGGGCCCACCGGGATCTCGCACAGCGCGCCGACGATGGATGCGTAGCGCTCATCGTCCGGATGCACGGCCACGGCGCCGTCGCCCAGCATGGTTTCCGGGCGTGTCGTGGCGATAGAGATGTAGTCGCGCTCTTCTTCCAGCACGACAGTCCCGTCCGCATCCTTCTCGACATAGGTATAGGTCTTGCCGTCGGCGAGCGGATACTTGAAGTGCCACATATGGCCGTCGACCTCGACATTCTCCACCTCGAGGTCGGAGATGGCGGTCTCGAACTTGGGGTCCCAGTTCACCAGCCGCTTGCCGCGATAGATCAGGTCCTGCTCGTAGAGCTCGACGAACACTTTCAGCACGGCCGCGGACAGACCGTCGTCCAGGGTGAAGCGCTCGCGCGACCAGTCGCAGGACGCACCCAGGCGCCGGATCTGCTGCTGGATCTGGCCGCCGCTCTCCTCCTTCCATTCCCACACGCGCTTGAGGAAGGCTTCGCGCCCCATCTCGCGGCGGGACATATTGCCCTCGGCCGCCAGCTGGCGCTCGACCACCATCTGCGTGGCGATGCCGGCATGGTCGGTCCCCGGCTGCCACAGCACCGAACAGCCCAGCATCCGCTTGTAGCGCACCAGCACGTCCTGCAGCGTATCGTTCAGCGCGTGGCCGATATGCAGGCGCCCGGTGACATTGGGTGGCGGGATCACGATCGAGAAAGGCTGCGCGTTCGGATCGTCCTTCGGCTGGAAGGCGCCGGACGATTCCCAGGCTTCGTAGATCGAGGCCTCGGCTTGGGCAGGGTTGAAGGTCTTTTCCATCGTGGATCCGCGTTTCTGACTGGCCTGCGCACAGGCGCCTTTGCACTGTTATGGCAATCTGGCCGGGAAAGTCAGCCCGCAAGCTGCTGATGGGAAGACTTTGTCGGTGCGGCTAACGCCGCACGCCCCTCATCCGGGCGTTGCCCACCTTCTCCCCAGTCGGGGAGAAGACACTTTCGCAAACGTGTCGCTCCCCCTCTCCCCGACCGGGGAGAGGAATCAAAGGTGAGGGGCGGCCGCGAAAGCGGCCAAAGAAAAAGGCGCGCCCCGCAGGACGCGCCTTTTCAGATCGGTATTGGGCCGGCGCCTAGCGGCGGCGGCGCGCGACGCGGTCGATTTCGGCCTGGACCTTCTCGTCGACGATGGACGGCAGGTTGGCGTCCAGCCATTCCTTCAGCATCGGACGCAGAAGCGCGCGGACAACGCCTTCCAGCGTGCGGCCTTCCTCGTCGGAGATGCGGATGTTTTCCGCCAGCGTGTGGAAGGAGCCCATCGCAGCCGTAGCGGCCGGTTCCGACATGATGCCGTCGGAGACTTCGTCTTCCAGCGCGTCGAAATCGATTTCCGGTTCCGGCTCGGGCTCGGGTCCCGGTTCGGCAAAGGCGTCCGGCTCGTCTTCCTCTTCCCGGTCGACGATCATCAGATCGTCGTCCATGGACAGGGGATCGGTACCGCCGTCCGGCTCCTCGACCTTGTCGGTCAGCTCCAGCACATCGCCCGTATCGCCGGCTTCGTCGAACATGGCGTCGACATCGTCCTGGCTGTTCGGCTCGTCTTCCGCCGGTTCCGGCGCCGCTTCGGCCTCGGCCGGCGCGTCGTCGTCATCCTCATTGATGATCCGGCGGATCGAGGAGAGGATTTCCTCCATCGACGGTTCGTTTTCGGCTTGCTCTGCCATTACGCCAGGTCCCTAAGAAATTCGTTCAATTCTCTTCTAACGCGAATAAACCGGCCAGGACACGGCCTGTCCAGTCCATCGCTGCCGGAAAGAGCTTAGTCCCAGGGCGTTAAGTCAAGGTTAGGAAAGCGTGACTGGCGCATATCCTGTTCCGCGGGATCGTAGACATCGACCGCCAGGCCGAGCTGCTCCGCAGAGACCAGCCCCATCGCCTGCAGCAATTGATAGCCGGCGACGTAGGAATCCCGCTCCGCCGTCACGAGCGTGAGGCGCGAGTTCAGCAATTCCTGTTCTGCATCAAGCACATCGAGCGTGGTCCGGATGCCGACATAGGCCTCCTGCTCCACCCCGTCCAGGGCGATCTCGTTGGCGCGGACGGCCTGTTGCGAGCTCTCGATCACGGCGAGCGAGGTGACGTAATTGCTCCAGGCATTGGTCACGCCTTCGGTCACCTGGCGGCGCGCCTGGCGCACCTGGTGGCGGGCCTGTTCTTCCTGGGCGACCGCCGCGCGCACACGCGAGCGATTCAACCCGCCGGTGAAAATCGGGATGGAAACCCGGCCGGTTACCGAGGTCGAATCACGTTCATCGCCCGAAAAGCTCGAATCACGCGCGGCCGAAGCGCTGGCGCTCAGCGTGACTTCCGGACGCAGGTTGGAACGGGCGATGCGGATCGCGTGGCGGGCCGATTCCTCGCTGAACTGGGCGGCCAGCAATTGCGGGCTCGACTGGTAGGCGAACTCGGCCGCATCGGCGAGGCTGTCGGGCATACCCGGCAGCGCCGGCGGTTCTTCCAGCGTGGCCGGCGGCTGACCCGTGACGCGCTCATAGGCGGCCCGGCTGACAGCGAGCTGCGACTGGGCGGCGGACAGTTCGGCCTGGGCGCCGGACAGGCGCGCCTCGGCCTGGGCGACATCGGTACGGGTGATCTCGCCGACCTCGAAACGGTCGCGCGCGGCCTGCAGGTGCTGGGCGAGCACTTCGGCATTGTTGCGGCGGATCTCCACGACGCGGGCATCGCGGCGCACATTCATGAAGGCGGTCACGGCGTCCACCAGCACGGTCTGCTCGACCGAGCGCAGCGATTCGCGGCCCGCCATGATCTGGGCCGTCGCCTGGTCGATCGCGCCGCTCACCTGGCCGCCGCCATAGATCAGCTGGCTGGCCGTGATGGAGTAGTTCTTCGGGGTCGCGTCGCTGGTGCTGTTCGACGACACCCGGTCGTCGCCGATCACGAAAGTGCTTTGCGACTCGACATGCTGGCGCGAGATGGAGGCGTCGGCGGAGACGGTCGGCAAACGCCCGGCCATCGCCTGGACACGCCCCTCGTCGATCGCGCGCAGATTGGCCCGTTCGGCCTGCAGCGTCGGATTGGAATTATATGCCATGATCAGGGTGTCTTCGAGCGACTGGCCCCAGGCCGGTGCGGCCATTGCGATCAGGGAGACACTCCCTGCCAGTACAGCTCCGAAAATCCCCTTCGGTCCCTGTGTCGAACGCGTCATCTACGCACCCCTTGTCGCGCGGACCGGCCCAGCCCGTCCCTCGTGGAAAACCTTATACCGCCGGCAGGCCGGATGGCCAGCGACGCAATGTCGCCTGCATATAGGAAGCCCGTCCAGCAAAGTGAACGATGTTTGCCAAACTTTTAGCCCCTCGTCATGCACAAGTCATCAGCTGTTGACTTCACAGGCAGGGAAATCCGGCCATGCAGAAATGCAGCGACGGAATCCGGTCAGTGCGGAATCAGAAGGTGAAACCGGGCTCGGCTTCGAAACCGGGCAGCACGGTGGCGTTGGCGTCGAACACGATACGCTCGCCGATCCCCGCTTCGGACTTGGTGAAGATCGTCGCCTTGCCCACCGGGCCCTTGCGCACGATCACGGCCAGGCGGCCGCCATTGGCCAGCTGGTCGAACCAGGCATCCGGCACGATATCGACCGAACCATTGACGAAGATCACGTCATAGGGCCCCTGCCCCGGCACGCCTTTCTTCGGATCGCCTTCGATCACCACGGCATTGTCGGCGCCGATGTCCGACAAGAGGCCGGCAGAACGGGACAGGCCGTCCTCGTCATTCTCCACGCCCACGACCGTCTCGGCCATGCGCGCCAGGATGGCGGTGGAATAGCCGCGGCCGCCGGCAATATCGAGCACCAGCTCCGTCGGTTCGATCCGGGCGGCGTGGATCAGCTTGGCCAGGTCGCGCGGCCGCATCATCGTGCGGTTCTCGCTGGTCGCCACCTGGGCGTCGGCATAGGCAGCGGCCCGCCGCGCGCGCGGCACGAAGAGGTGGCGCGGCGTGTCCAGGAAGGCCGCGATCAGGCGACGATCGGTAACGTCGGCCGGGCGGATCTGGCTGTCCACCATGTGCTTGCGCGCCTGTTCGAATTCGCTCACGGGCATCTCCCTGGATGAACTGCCGTCCCATCGGCCTGCGGCCAGTCATGTGTGCGCTGATATATCCTGCCCTGCGAGGGATCGGCAACCGCCCTGCTGCGCGAGAGGCCATTCGCCGCATCCGCACCGCAAACCGGCGCAACGCAGATCGCTGTGAACTGGTCCATTGCCCCGCCCGCGCACTCCGGTTATAGCTCCCGGCTCGCAAGTGCGGCACCGTGGCGGAGTGGCTACGCAGAGGACTGCAAATCCTTGTACCCCGGTTCGATTCCGGGCGGTGCCTCCAGCCTTCGCTCGCTAGCGCGAGCTTCGGCTAGGCAAGCCCCCACATTACCCGAGCGAAGGCTGTCACGCCGAAGCTTCAGCGAAGGCGGACTGCCAGCGACACGCTCTGAAACCTGATTTCGCTCGCTAGCGCGAGCTTCGGCTAGGCAAGCCCCCACATTACCCGAGCGAAGGCTGTCACGCCGAAGCCCTGGCGCAGGCGGACTGCTCGCGACACGCTCCCCTCAATACGCCACCCGTTCTCCCTTGTGATCGAAAAAGCCGCCGCTGTCGGCCGGCGTGAGTGCGTCGATCACTGCGAGGATCTCGTCCGCCGCCACATCCGGTGATCGCACGTCCAGACCTGACCGCGCAAAGGGGCGGGACAGCGGCGTGTCCACCGTGCCCGGATGCAGCGCCACGCAGATCGCCTCGCGACGCTTGCGGCCGAGCTCGATGGCGGCACCGCGCACGAGCTGGTTCAGCGCGGCCTTGGAGGCGCGATAGGCATGCCAGCCGCCCAGCCGGTTATCGCCGATCGAGCCGACCCGCGCGGACAGGGTGGCGAACACGCTGCGGCCCTCGCGCGGCAGGAGCGGCAGGACATGCTTCATCAGAAGGGCCGGTCCCGTCGCATTGATCGCAAACGCCTTCGCCATGTGATCCGGATCGATCCCGGCCAGCGCCCGCTCGGGCCGGAACCGCTCATCGTGCAGGAAGCCGGTGGCGTCGATCACCAGGCGCAGCGTCGCGCCCGCGTCAGCCAGCCAGGCCGCAGCCGCCGTGATCGAGGCTTCGTCGCACACATCCACCGCCGGATCCGAGCGGCGCGACAGCCGCACCACGCGCTCGTGGACGCCCCTTGCCTCCAGCGCATCGGCCAGCGCCCGGCCGATCCCGCCCGTCGCTCCGATGATCAGCGCCGTCTGCGTCATGGCTGCACCTTTTTCCATCCTTCGACTGGTCCTTCTCTCCGTCTCCTACGTATCCCCCGTGAAAGCGGATCGGATTGACGATGAAAGACCTTGTCCTTGTTCTGGGCGACCAGCTGAGCCCCGGCCTGCCCAGCCTGCGACAGCTGCGGCCGGGCGATGCCGACATCCTGATGGCCGAGGTCACAGCCGAGACGGAATATGTCTGGCATCACCGCAAGAAGATCGCCTTCATCTTTTCCGCGATGCGCCATTTCGCCGGCGAACTGCGTGCAGCCGGACGGCATGTGATCTACCGCGCCTTCGACGAGACCCCGCCCTGCCCCGATCTGGCGCGTGCCGTCGCCGATGCGCTGGCGGCGGGTGAGTACAAGCGCCTTATCCTCACCGAGCCCGGCGAATGGCGGCTGCGCGCGGACATGGAAAGCTGGGAAGAGCGCTTCGGCGTGCCGGTCACGATCCTGGAAGACGACCGCTTCATCTGCTCGCACGATGATTTCAACCGCTGGGCCGACGGGCGCAAACAGCTGCGCATGGAGTATTTCTACCGCGAGATGCGCCAGCGCACCGGGCTTCTGATGGAGGGCGACAAGCCGGCCGGCGGCCGCTGGAATTTCGACAGCGAGAATCGCAAGCCTGCCAGCGGCGATCTCTTCATGCCGCGCCCCTTCAGCACCGAGCCCGACGCGATCACCCGCGACGTGCTGGCCCTGGTGGAGGCGCGCTTCCCGGACGGGTTCGGCGATCTTCGCCCTTTCCGCTTCGCGGTGACCCGGGCCGATGCCGAAAAGGCGCTCGATCATTTCGTTGCCACGGCCCTGAAGGATTTCGGCGACTACCAGGACGCCATGCTGAAAGGCGAGGCCTTCCTCTATCACTCCGTCCTGTCGGCCTACATCAATGCCGGCCTGCTCGATCCGCTGGAGGTGTGCCGCCGTGCGGAAGCGGCCTGGCAAGCCGGCGAGGCCCCGCTCAACGCCGTCGAGGGCTTCATCCGCCAGATCATCGGCTGGCGTGAATATGTGCGCGGCATCTACTGGCGCGAAGGCCCGGACTATGTCCGCCGCAATGCACTTGAGGCCACCCGCCCCCTGCCGGACTTCTACTGGAGCGGCGAGACGGACATGGCGTGCCTGGCCGCCGCCATCGGCCAGACCCGGCGCGAAGCCTATGCCCACCACATCCAGCGCCTGATGGTCACGGGCACATTTGCCCTGATCGCCGGCATCGACCCGCACGCCCTGCATGAATGGTATCTGGCCGTCTATATCGACGCGTTCGAATGGGTGGAGGCGCCCAACACGATCGGCATGTCACAATTCGCCGATGGCGGCCTTCTGGGCTCCAAACCCTATGCCGCCAGCGGTGCCTATATCGACCGCATGTCGGACTATTGCGCCGGCTGCCACTATGACGTGAAGGACAAGACGGGACCCAAATCCTGCCCGTTCAATGCTCTCTACTGGGACTTCCTCGACCGCAATGCCCAACGCCTGCGCGGCAATCCGCGCCTCGGCCCGGTTTACAGAAACTGGGACCGGATGGACGAGACAAAGCGCCAGGCCTATCGCAACCGGGCACGGGCGGTACTGAAGGGACTTTAGTGACGATTACAGCGGCTTCCCCCCTCTCCCCTGCCCCCACCGGGGAGAGGGCGTGCTGAAGCGGCAATCATCACCTAAAACATCCAAACACCCTCGGTTTTTCCCGGCCGTACGCCCGGCGAAGGCCGGGCGAAGTGACGGGATCTGCGGGAAGCTCATCGCTTGAAACGATCTTCGGTCGATCCCGGATCTGCAGCCTGCCTGCGCAGGCTTCCGTCCGGGAAAAATGAGAGAGTTGGAAGACAGAGCGAGAACGCTCCCACAAACACCGTCACCCTG
>Ga0189275_100137_pt1 | contig 100807 bp, 78 predicted proteins | sample N19A6minimetaG_FD_130329 | JGI IMG/M metagenome (GOLD analysis project Ga0189275, IMG submission 130329) | Marine microbial communities from the Costa Rica Dome - N19 A6 mini metaG | ecosystem: Environmental > Aquatic > Marine > Oceanic > Photic zone | place: Costa Rica: the Eastern Pacific...
AAGTCAGCCCCAATAAGCAATACTTTTTTATTAATGCTTGAAAGGGCAAGGGATAAATTAAGACTCACATAAGTTTTACCTTCTCCCTTAATAGTAGATGTACAATAGATTATCTTCCCTTCTCCCCCCTCTTTAACCGGCAGAATATAATCTACATTAGAACTCAAAATTCTAAATGATTCTGCTAACGGAGATCGGTCATTCGGATCAGTAAAAATAATGTCCTTTTTCTTCCTTAAGTCTGGTATCTCACCAATCACCGGAATCTGAGATGTTACTTCAGCCACATCTTCTTTGCTATGCAACTTGGTATCTAGCATAAATATGAGATACAGAACTCCAAATGGTATCAGTAAACCTGCTAACAAAGCACCTGCATAAACGATACCTGATTTTGGTGATATTGGTTTTATACTAGAGAGTGCTCTTTCAACCTCCTTTATTGATGGTTCTGTAATGGCTAAATTTATAGCTGCTTCTTCACGTTTTTGGAGCAACAAAAGATATAGACTCTCTTTAATTTTCTGCTGACGATCTATAGCCTTAAACAACCGCTCTTGTTCGGGTATTTGAGATACTTTTCCTGCCAATCTTCTGTTTTTGGTTTTGAGTTGATTAAGTGATGCCTTTACTTGAGCTGAATATGCTTTTAATGACCTATCAATACTCGATTTTAAATTCTGAACTTCGGTTATAGCCAATTGTACCATTGGGTTATTTTCACCTCCACTTCTAATCAACTTATCCCTATTTATTATCGCGGTATTATAATCTGAAATAAGCCCATTAATACTAACGTTTTCTAGACCAATATTAGCAGGCAATAAATCTGACTCGGCTTCGTTTGTCAGCGAGCTTATCAATAACTTTGAGAGTTCTAACTGATTTTCTAAAGCAAAGACTTCCTCTTCAGATTTGGTTCGTTGCTCAATACCTATTTGTGCATCGGTTTGAATATCTACAATTTTATTATCTTGTTTAAACTCTTGCCTGCCAATTTCTATGGAGTCTAGTTCGTATGCCAAAATATTAAATCTACCCTCTATAAAGTCCACGGTACGTTGAGAAACGAGCTGTCTATCTTTAATACCATCATTATCAAAAACTGTAGTTAAAGTATTTAAAGTTTTTTCGGACAGTTCTTTACTTTCACCTTTTATAGATAGTTTTAAAATATCGCTTCGATCTCCAACAGCTTCTACTATTATTCTACTTTTTAAAGACAAGGTGGCCTCATTTACTGTTTTAAAAACAATATTATAAGTAGTATCTAGAATATCACTTAAGGGAATCTGATCATTCAATTTTATATCAAATGGTAGTTTATGATTATGTGTGTATGTGGAATGTCCTTTAAAATTGAAAACTTTGTCCGTATCTAAGTTAGTGACTTGAAAACCTTTGTCTGTTACTAATAATTTATAAGATAAGGTTTGTGATATACTATCAGGTTTGATGATCTGGTTATAATCTAAGGGAAGTGATTCTATTTGTTTGGTCTGAATTGTACCTTCTTCATAAAAAACAGTATTTAAGTTGAGCTCTCTAACCACTCTCTCCATAATAAGGTATGAGCTTATTATTTCAATTTCGTTCTCTAGGTTTATATTACTTCTATTAAATACAAATGCTGACGTCGGCAACTCTAAACCTTCAGATTCATCCAATACTTTTATTTTAGAATAGGTTTCAAAAATACGCGGTGCATATCTTAAATAAAGGTATGCACTTAACATTGACACTACAACTGCGATTACAAACCATGGCCAATGAGTTAAGTATTGTCTCACAATTTGTTTTACATCAATTTTTTCCTCTTCACCAAAAAAATTACTATTGAATTGATTCTCCATACCTTATCTTGTGAGCAAAATTGTAACGCTAAGAGCCAATGATGCAATGGTTAATATTGTTCCCACATTACCAATAAAACCAGCACTTTTCACCTTTGGATTATTAGGGTTGACAACGATATTGTCATTTGGTTTTATGAAATAAAACTCACTATTCATAAATGAACTCGAAGTCAAATCTATATGAGATATTTTGCGTATTCCATCGACCTCTCTCGTTATAAGAATGTCTTCTCGTTTCCCGTTAATAGTTAAATCACCTGCATAACCCAAGGCTTGCAATATGGTTATATTTTGTTCTGTAAAGCTATAAGTCCCAGGCTTATTCACCTCACCTAAAATAGTAACTTTAGCATTGATAAGCCTAACATTAATTGAAGGATCTGTAAGGTGACCACCTGAGATTAATTGATCTTTAATTTCGGTTTCTAACTCTCTAGTAGTTTTATTTGCTGTAGAGATTTCCCCTAAAACAGGAAACTTTATAGTATTGTCGACAGATACTAAATAACCATCCAACTGAAGGACTTGTAAATTTTGTGGTTGAGCACTCAAAGCTCTTACCTTATTATAAGGTATTGCCGCTTCAGGAATTGTCGTTTCAACTGTAATCTTCAATATATCATTAGGTTGAATGTTCGCAGATACATAGCTCACTGTACTATTATCCCGCTCCATAGCATCTTGCATGTAGAGTATTTGCTTTTTTGAGGAGCATGAACTCAAAACAACTAATACTAATAGACTTAATATTCTTTTTTTCATTAAAAACTTATAATTACAAGTTCAGCAAATATAACCGCATTTAGAGGATTGGCAAAAGCAATTGTAATATTATGAAAACCTCAGCTTTTCACTAAACTCATTTATTGAGTATTCTTTTTAGCAGAAAAGGTAACGCATAAAGCGCAGCCCCATAAAGCATTAAGAATACAATTTGTGTGTTAAGATTAAGATGTAATAAATTAAATGCAATACCAATTATAATTACATTAATACTACTAATTAAAATTGTTGTCATTAAATGGCTGTAACCACTTCTAATGAATTTATGATGAATATGATTTTTATCTGCTTTGAAAGGGCTTGTTTTGTGAATAATAACCCTTAAAAAAAATATCCTTAGCGTGTCTAAAAACGGGTAAAACAGTAAAGCAAATGCTAAAGCAGGAGATGCTTTAAAATAAGCCGAAGACTTATCTAACTGAGCCATATTAATAAAACTAATTGTAAAGAAAGCCAATAAAAAACCAACAATCATTGAACCTGTATCACCCATAAAAATTTTATTTTTATTCGAGAAATTAAATCTTAGAAAGGCTAATAAACATCCACATAGCGCAATAGCTATAGTTGCTAAACTTAAATCGTTAGAAATAACAAATAGGTATACAAAAATACCACTAATACTACACGCTATTGTACCTGCCAATCCATCTACACCATCAATTAAATTATAAGCATTTATAATAAGAATATAAACAAAGAGCGTAAACCCTACGGATACCCAATATGGCAAAACATCAATATCTAAAATCTTAGAAAATCCTATTATTCTGGTATTTGTAAAAACAATTAGCAAGCCTGCGGCAAGTATTTGACCCATTAATTTTTTTCCAGCAGAAAGTACCGTTAAATCGTCTTTAAGTCCTAAGAAAAAAAGAATAGTTAAGCCTCCCATTACCAAAAGTAGAACCTTAGTATTTAGAAAAGCGCCTACTATAGTCATAACTACAATCAGTCCGACAAAAATACCTATCCCTCCTAGTGTTGGAGTTCTGTCAGAATGTACGCTTCTGCTATCTGGTTCGTCCATTAAGTGTTTCTCTTTAGCCACATACAATATGGTCGGAAATGTCTGGAAAGCGATAAAAAAAGCCAATGCAAAAGCTGCAATAAGCCAGATAGTTATATTATTTTCAGGAGTAAAATTCTCCAATAATGTTTCAATCATGTGAGTTGATTTTAAAACATCTTAGGGGATTAGAAATATACAAATTTCTGAACGAAGTATAAGATGTTTGGGGAAATATCTACAAATTATTACTTTGTTAAGTTTAGAATATTAGACACTATTCTCTCAGCAGTTTTACCATCCCAAAAAGGAATCGTTTTATAGTTTTTCCATTCCCCTTTAAAGAGTTTTTCTAGATAAGGCTTAATAGCTTTTGGATTTGTCCCTACTAGCTCATTAGTCCCTAACTCCATGGTTTCAGGTCGTTCTGTATTATCCCTAAGTGTCATACACGGCACATTCATTACAGAAGTTTCTTCGGTGATACCACCTGAATCTGTAATCACTGCTTTTGCATTTTCTACCAAGTAATTAAACTCTAAATAGCTGAGAGGAGCCACCATATGTAACCTAGGGTGTGATACTTTTAAGCGCTCTAATATCTTAGCTGTTCTTGGATGCACCGGAAAAATTAATGGCAAATCTTGAGTGTTTGCTATAATCTCATCTATCATAGCCTTTAACTGGCTCTCTTCATCTACATTGGCTGGTCTATGAAGTGTCATAACAATATACGATTTTGGCTTTAGCTCTAATTGAGCATAAATCTCTGGTGCCTTAAAGTTTGGTCTCTGCTTTAAAAGCGTATCTATCATTGTATTGCCTACATAAAATATCTGGTTATCCTCTACGCCACTATCACGAAGATTTTGGTTGGCTAGCTCTGATGTTGTAAAGAAATAGTTAGTAATACTGTCGGTAACTAATCTATTAATTTCTTCAGGCATTGTCCAATCACCTGAACGAATACCAGCTTCTACATGTGCTACTTTGGTATGTAGTTTTTGAGCCACTAAAGCACATGCCATCGTTGATGTAACATCGCCTACTACTAATACCAAATCGGCAGGATTCTGTGTTAATTCCCTTTCAAAGCTCACTAAAATAGCTGCAGTTTGCTCCGCTTGTGTACCACCACTGCACTCTAGATTGATATGTGGTTCTGGAATGCTAAGCTGCTCAAAAAAACTACCAGACATGTTTTTGTCGTAATGCTGACCTGTATGAACTAAACGGTAATCTAGCGCTTCACCTCGTTTCTTTGCGTCTTCAATAGCATGAATTATCGGCGCTATCTTCATAAAGTTTGGTCTTGCGCCTGCTATAATTGTGATGTTGTACATGATAGTTTTGGGTTGGTTTTATTTTTTTTAAAGTAAAGTTACTTATTTGACAAAAATATATTTTTTTAACAATTTTATTGTGTATCTAAGTAGTTTTATGTTTTAGATTATTCCTTTTTTGATAAAAACCCAGCTTAACCCGAATTAACCCCGAAGGAGACCCGAAGGACCCCTTAATAAAATATTGGTAAAAAACATTATAATATTTGATGCAAACCTATAGTATTATGTGGATTTTAATATTTCCCTAGTATTAAATTTGCTAAAAAGCGTACCAGATGTATTTGACGCTTAATCCTTGATGGCTGGTTAATAAGTCTGTATGCCCATTCCAGATTGTTTTTTACCCACCATTTTGGAGCGCGTTTTACGTTGCCTGTATACACATCGAAACTTCCGCCTAGACCTTGATATACGGCTTGATGTTGCCGTTGTATGCGCTCCATTAAAAGCTCTTGTTTTGGTGAGCCCATAGCAACAAAAACGACATCTGGTTGTTGTTGTACAATATCCTCAATAAGTGCTTTTTCTTCAGCTTCAGTTTTAATGTAGCCATTTCTATAGTTACAGATATTGATACCTTTAAAGTCTTGTTTTAGCTTTGTTACTGCTTCCTCAATAACGTCTTGTTTGCCTCCTACCAAATAAAAGACCTTCGTTTTATGGTATTTTTTTACAATGTCTAACCAAAGTTCGCATCCTGGAATTTTAACCACCTCTTTATAGCCTTTTTTATGTAATGCCCAAACGGCACCTATACCATCTGGATAGCCTAAGTTTCGGTTAATTATGGCACGACTTTGATCAGTGGCATGTAGAATTTTTTCAGCATTTACGGCTACTAGGATTTTATGATGCTCAAAGGCATAGTCTATAAGTTGCGCTCTGGATTTTGGTGCGTAGGTAATGACGTTATTTAGGGCTTGCGACTGCATATTATTTGTTTTTTTCTAGGTAATAGTGTGCCATTGCATTAAACATGAAAGCGTTGCTCCATCGCATGTATGGAATCTTTGAACTAATGCCTTGTCTGTATTGGTAGTAAAAATAACCTTTTTTAGATTGCATGTTTTCAATCGTCCAATTTAGTGTACGTTCTAACAGCTCTGTATGTGCTTTGAATTGCTTGAGCTTTGAAGCTGTTACTATGACTTGTGCCGGACAATGAATGTCTATAGGGTAGGTTTTATCGTGATAATATTTTGGCTTTCCATCTGCTTCAAAAAAGTGCGCTGTATAGTATTTCCACCCTTTATCTATGTATTCCTGAAACGTGGTATCGCCCGTATTTTGTTGATAGGTTTCTATAGCATCTAAATTAAAGCCGGTATGGAAACTGTCTTTCCAGGATTGTACTGGCAATAATCCATAAATCCAAGAGCCATCGTCTTCTTGCAAATCGCATGCTGCTATAACCGCTTTTTTTGCCATGTCTAAATACGTTTGCTTTTGCTTGTATTTGTAGGCATAGCTTAAAATTTTTGCACCTAATAGGGATGCATTGATTACCGTATTATTACCGTCTTTGATACTGTATGAAAAGATGTGGCCATTACCGTGTGCTGTGCGGGATAAATCTTGTAGTACGAATTCTGTTGATGAAAGGGCTGTATTTAGTACGTTTTCATCTTGTGTAATCTTATAGCTTTCTATCAATGCTTCTACACAAAAGGCTGTTGCTACTACTGTTGGTGTGTTTTTTTTGAATAGGAAGAGTCGTCTTGCCTGCCAATCGAAGTTATAGCCCCAACATGCGCCTGCATAGCCTTCTACTTTCATATCTAAAAGTAGTTGGGTTATGTACTTTATCTTTTCTAAAAGTTGTTCTGAGGTTCCGAATTCGGTTTTACCATTACTGGCTGCTTGGTATAACCTGCAATAGCCTAAAAGAAATAATGCTATTCCTTTTGAGTTGTGCTGCTTAGGCACCAGTAATAGTTTCCTAAAATTAACAGGACTGCGCTTAAAGCCTTGTATCCAGGCCAAGCGTGCCAAATCCCAATGTTTTAAGGGTAATGCTTGAAACACTTTAGAGTTTAAACCATCGTAAGGGTCCCAACCTGCGAAGTTTTGGGTTTCGCAGTAGGTTTTGAGGTTTTGGAAGCTGTGGTTAAATTCTATTTTTGGCAAGACTTTTTCTTTTTAACAAACTGAAAGTATGTTTTATATGGGCTCAAATTTAGGGTCTTTCTTTTTAAATTGTGGAGTGTTGGTTGATTTTTTTTTTAATATAGTGACTGAAGAATCTGAGGCGTGGATATTAAGATGCTTCGCTGTGCTCTGTATGACATACTTGCTCTTATACTGAATGACATTGTGCTCTTGTCATTCTGAAGGAACGTAGTGATTGAAGAATCTATGATGTGAATGATAAGATTCTTCGCTACGCTCTGAATGACATTGTGCTTTGAATAACAGGTGTGCAACTATATGTCATCATTTAAAAACCTCCACGTGGGATTAAACTCTATAATAAGGTTTTCTTTTTTAAGTCGACTTTTACCTTTTATGGTTTTTTCATAACGAATAGCGTCTTCTATATCAAAAAAGTGTTTGTAGTAGATTAAATAATAGCATTTATACTTTGCAGTAAAAGCTTTTGAAAACGGTTCTGGATGATTATGAGCATACAATCTTTCTTTAAGATTGTTTGTTACTCCTGTGTATAAGACGGTTTTGTTTCTATTGGTTAGGATATAAACGTAATAATTATGGTCTCCTATTGTTTTCATTATGACTCTTTAATTAAAAGCCCCTGAAATATAACTATTAAAATAATAAAATGTTGGTGTGTTTTTAGATTCTTCGACTCCGAATATATTCGGAATGCTCTGAATGACATTATGCTCTTGTCATTCTGAAGGAACGTAGTGATTGAAGAATCTATTCAAATAAACAAAGATTCTTCGCTATCGCTCTGAATGACAATACGCTCTGAATGACAAGTGTGCTCTTAATGACAAAACAACCTATAGGTCTACTTGTTCTCCTCCGCGCTTTATAGATTCTAAAACTTTAAATGATGCTTTTGTTACTGCTACAATTTCTTCAAAAGGAATTGGTGCCTGACCATCTTTAAGTAAACCATCAACAAAGGCTTCTACCATTTCTTTTTGACCTTTGTTCTGATTAAGGAGCTTTTTCTTTTTTGGCTTCCCTTTTCCGTAAATCTTTAATTCTTTAAAATCGCTCAACGTTGCAGACATACCCGCTGAAAACACCTCAACATATTCTTTAGTCATTGCTTTAGACCCATTTGCATAATAGCCAACAACTCCTGAAGAACCGTTTTCAAATTGAATTAAAATGTTTAGGGTATCATTTAACTGATTGGCATCTGGCAATGCTGATGCCGTTATCTTAGTTGGTAAACTTCCGTTGAGATATGTTAAGTAATCTATGAAATGGCAGGCTTCTCCAAGAATTCTACCTCCACCTATTTCAGCATCTTGTATCCATGTATCTTTTGGTATTGCACCTGCATTGATTCTGTAGATCATGGTCATTGGGTTATTACCCACTGCTTTTTTAAGTTTCTTGGTTAAAGGTGAGAAACGTCTATTAAAGCCAACCATTACTGATTTTTTATTTGCTGCTTGTGCTTCAATAATTTGTTCTAATTCTGTCTCTAACAAGCACAACGGTTTTTCTACAAATACATTTTTATTGGCTTGTAAACTTTTTAGAACATATGGCCCATGCGAATCGTGACGCGTCGCCACAAAGACTGTATTGGTTTTGTCGTCTAAAACATCGGTTTCTTCTGTAGCACAAAATTGAAACTTAAACTTTTCTGCTACACGCTTAGATGTTGTTCCTGTATTTGTTAATACGCCTACTCTTCCAACCTCAGCAGACTCAGGAATGTTAGGTAATAAATTTCCTTGCGCATAACTCCCAGCACCAATAAAAGAAATATTAACCTTTCCGAGTTTAGTAGTATCAGACGTTGCTATTTTAGCTTTAGAAATGTCTTTAGATGTATCGTATTTTAGAGCAATGCCTGTGAACGGTTCTGATTTAGATACTACCAAATCGAAAGCGTCCTTGGCATTATCGAATTCAAACTCGTGCGTGGTTAAGTAGCCAATATCTATACGCTTGGTTGCCATGAGACTTTGGAATGCCTCCATGTTTCGCTTTTCTGTCCAGCGCACGTAAGGCAATGGATAGTCTATCCCTTTTTCTTCATAATTAAGATCATAGCGCCCAGGACCATAAGAACATGCCATTTTTAATTCTAACTCCTTACGATACCAATACGGATCGCGATCGAACCCAGTTGGTACCGCACCCAGAACCACTACTTTACCTTTTTTGCGCGCTATGGCACCAGCAAAATTAATTGGGTCTAAACTTGATGTTGCCGCAGCTATGATTACCGCATCTGCACCATGACCTTTTGTAGCATTTAGAATTTGTTCTTCAACTCCTGCTGCATTTCTTGTTAACCCTAAATCAACAACTTTATTTTCTACTGCCTGATTAACCGCAGCTTCAGACACATCTATACCAATCACCGTAACACCAGATGCTTTAAGAATTAATGCTGCTAGTTGCCCTAACAACCCTAAACCGATGACCACACAAGATTCTCCTAATCGTAAATCTGCCTGACGCACTCCTTGCATAGAAATAGCGCCCAATGTATTGTACGCTGCATCTTTAAGGTTGGCATCGTTTTCTAATTTTACACAAAGGTTTACCGGAACGGATACAATCTCTGCATGGTTAGCGTATCCTGCACCTGCACATGCTACTTTATCACCAATTTCGAACTCGGTAACTCCCTCACCCACTTCTACCACTTCACCTGCACAACTGTAGCCTAATGGTGAATAGGCATCGAGCTTTTTCATCACTGCTCTATAGGTTTGTACAGGCCCTTGCTTTTTTAAGGTATCTATCACTTGTTTTACTTGTTGCGGACGCTCTTTTGCCTTACCAATAAGACTTTTGCGAGCGGCTACAACCGTTGAGCCCTCTGTACCTGCACTGATAATAGAATAATGGTTTTTTACAATGACCATGCCTTTACCTAATTGCGGATAAGGTACGTCTTGTATAATCATATCGCCTGAGCCTAGTTTTTGTGTGAGTTGTTGCATTCAGTATAAATTTTTGAATAAAGCTTTAGGTAGTTTTTTTTATCGGAGGCAAAGTTAGTTAAGTCAAATTGATTTTTGAATTTTCGCAATTCTTTTATCTTAGAATACAAATCTTCCGCATTGCCTAAACCATACAAAGTTGTATGTTCTGGTCTTTTAACAACATTAGATGCTATAATATTTTTGTTCATATATAAAGCCTCTCTGATAGTTAGGGCGTCTCCATCTGTTAATGTAGGCCTCAATACTATATCAACCTCATTTATTAACTTTATAAAAGACAAGCTAGATGGAAAAACAGTTATAAAATCAGAGAGTTCTTTGTCGTTTATTTCTTTTAGAAAAGAGTCTAAGTACGCTCTATCTTCTTCCTTTACCGTACCAATTACAAAAATTATATGAAGTTGATAGTTTTCATTTTTTGCCTTTTCTGCAACTTCAATACACTGATCTAATCCATAGAGCTCACCATTTTTAAGTTTTCTTATTCTAAAAGCATTAGCTGCCAACAGAACATACCCTTCATCTCTACAATCTCTAACAAGAGATTTAATAGAGGTAGGTAGTTCTGGTTCATTATCTATTTGTGGAGGCAAAAAAGCTTCTAATAATTCTGTGTTGAGTAGAATTTCTTTAGGTAGTTTATGCTTTATTTCTTCACTGACAGCTATAATTCTGCATGCTCTAGCTAAAAAATAGTTTGTAAGGCGTAATTTGAAACCTTCAAGTCGCATTGAATGCAAAGTGATAATGAATTTCTTATTAAAGAAAATAGCAACTAACATAAAATAAATCCTTAGAACCCAATTACCACTATGAATATGGATAACATCAGAACTCCTCATGAGGTTTAAGATTTTGGGCTGATCCTTAATTGATCTAATATTGAGAAGTTTATTTTGGGATAACTTTTTTGGGGATTCGTCAATGTACTTAAAATTAAACTCATCTTTCAACAAGTAAGTTAATCTTTGTATATGTACACTTACACCACCCACATAAGAAATAGGGCCTATTTGGAGAATACTTTTCAACTATTTATAGAGTTTTTTTGAACCTAATCGTAATGAAAACCAAGTTCTTTGTGCATTTTTATTATTGAATCTAAATTGTATTTGCTATTAGTCTTTGTTAATGTGCTTTGCAATTGCTCTAAAGATTTAAATCTTGGCTTAATTACTCTTATTGGTATGCCACCTGCTACAACATATGGAGGTATTTTTTTGTTAACTAAGGACATTGCCCCTATAATACTACCTTCTCCTATATCAGTTCCATTTATTAGTGTAGTGTTTGAGCCTATCCAAACTCCATTTTCAATGACCAACTCAGAAGACATGTGATCTATGTTTTTGTTATTGTACATAAACCCTTCATATTCTATGTCATGATTTCCTCCTTGGATAATGCATCTTGGGCCAAACATTACATAGTCCCCTATAAATACTGGATTGTTTTTGTTAGTTCCGAAATAAGAAAATGGTCCACTGTAAAAATTATCACCAAAAGAAAAATAGCTTGGATTTTTAATTTCTGAGCAATAACCAATACGAAAATTTGCACCAACCTTCTTTAATTTAATTTTTAAAAAAGGTCTATAAATAAACCTATTGGTTATTTTTTGAAACAGATATTTCATTAAAATAATATTTTAAATTTTCTTTTAATAGATATGACTTTTTAATATAAAGTGTTATCGATAGCATCATTAGAATATGAAAATATAATAAGTCGTATGTCTGTACAAAACTCATAATAACAAAAGCAAAAAGCAGGCTTTTGACCAATACAAAATATTTCTTATGTAATTTATTCTTTGTTTTGTATACTTTGTAAATAAATACAATTAATGCCACAAACCCCACCAAACCATTAACTAATAGTATTTGCAAAAAACCATTATGTGGAAAAACCCTATTATTAATTTTTTTTTGCATTCTACTTAATGTTTCTGTTTGACCTAAACCGATTATTTGTTCCAAAAAATTCTCTTCAGAATATATCTCAAGAGCATATTTCCACAAATGACCTCTACCACTACCTATTTGTTCGATAGACTCTGCTTCATTACTTTTAATCCTTTGTCCTGTTATACGATTGAGTAAAATTGGATTTGTCATAACCCATGTACTAATCATTAACCCCATAATTCCTCCAACAAAGATTAGTCTTATTCTTGTAGATAATTGGTTCTTGGCAAAATATAATATAATTGGAATAGAACCAATTGCTGCCATGGCCATACCTGTACGGACATAAGTATTTACTAAAAAATAAAAACACAATGTTATTAATATGGATAAATAAATACGATTGAACGCTTTATTCATTAACAAATATAAAATCACTAAAAACGCCCCTCCTAAAGTCATAGAAGCTGAATGCACAGTCTGAAATGGCCCAATTAAACCAAAAGCATCTGAACCATATTGTTCGAGATTATAACCATCTCCTATACTCTCAAGCACACCTATTTTGTATGGAACAAAGGACAGAACAAAAAAGGAAACTAAGAACAGTAATGCATTGTTTAATTTTTCTATTGGGTATTTAATTATATAAACACCAAATAATGGAATAATAAGAATAATCCCAAATGACACAACTGCATTCATTGTGTTATCAATCAATTCAACGTTTATAAGCTGCAATAAGGCAATTAAAAAAAATGGGATGTATATAAATGTTTGCTTTTTTTCTCTTCTGAAATAAGAAATCATTAAAAAAACTAGCACCAGCCCTTTCCATAAATGAGATATTTTAAGGGGACCTATACTAAGTGACTCAAAATGAAGAAGAGCTAAAAGTATAACTGCAAGGAATATGTATTTAATTTTCTTTAGCAAGACTTATTTTTTTATTAACGCCCTTAAAACATATAAACCATGAAGAAAAAAATCTAATATTTTATATGTATTAGAATAACTCATGTTTTTAAACATCACCTCATACTTATCAGGTATCTTAGAAGCATCAAAGTATTCTTTAAAAAGAGCTTTTGAAAAATCACCATATTTCTCTTTTTCACCATCATTAATAATCTTTCTAATATTTTCATAATTTTTCTCTCCATTATAATTCTCTACAAAAATTCTTTCAGAAAAATTATATTTAAATGCCGCTTGAAAATTTTCTCCATCTATTAACAAAGGTATACTTGAATCTTTAATCGGGCTTAATAATATTTTGGCTTTACATGCCGCTTCCATAAAACTCCTACCCGTACCCAACACTGCATCTGCAACAGATAGGACTTCCTTTGCATTATTAGTCATCTCCTTTTCTGTAAAAAAGAATCCATTTCCTTTTGAGAGTGATTTTAATTCTTCAAAACATTTTTCATCTTCAACGGCACCAACAAAAATAAAGCTACATCTTATTCCATCTTCATTTAGTTTATTTACTAAGCTCACCAATTGTAAAGCGCTTTTTTGATAATAGGGTCCTATTCTTGAAATCCTTAGAAATTTAAAATCTAAATTTCTGTCCCCTAGTTTATCTTCAATTACACCAACCCTAAGCTTATCATCTTGGAATTCGCTTATTCTATTTGGGATTAGATATGTGTTTGTTTTTTTAAACTTTTTTAATTGTTTAAAAAACAATTCATTCTCCTTACTGAACAAGACCAAATGTTTAGTATAAGGAAAAAATTTGTTATTTACTCCTCCACACTTAGTTACACTACAAGGTATTTTAAGCATGAAGCTTGCTGTTCTTGACCAAAAATATGCGATAGAGTCAAACGAGTGCAAAATATCTGGATTTTCATCTTCAACAATATTTCTCACAGCCTTGTGTATTTTAAAGAGCCTAGGTTTTTGCTCAATAACATAGTATGTTTTATATGGGCTTTTATTTAAACTAATAGCTTTTTTTACACCAATGTTAATAATAAACACTTCGTGATTTTTTGAAAGTTGATTCAGCGTTTCTAATAAGCTAAAAAAATGTCCACCAATACCTGGGTTGTTTTTTGATATGCTACAAATAAAAAAAGCTATTTTCATATTTTATACTATACGTTGCTCAACCTCTAAATCTACACCGAAAGTAGCTTTAACTTGTTCTCTGGTATGTTTAATAATTGCTAAGATATCCTCACCTGTAGCATTGCCTAAGTTTATAATAAACCCGCTGTGTTTTTTAGATATCTCTGCACCACCTATTCTGTAGCCTTTAAGCCCTAACTCATCTAGCATTGGCCCAACGAAACGTCCTGGTGGTCTTTTGTAAACACTACCACAATTAGGATATTCTCTAGGTTGTTTTTCCCAACGTCTAACTTTTGAGGCTTCCATTATTGTTTTTATTTCTTCTGCATCTCCTTGTTGTAACTGAAACCAAGCTTTTAGAATTACTTTATCCTTTTGTTTTTGAAACACACTATTTCGATAGGTTAACTGTAAATCTTCGTTATGCTTTTCTTTAACTTGCATATCTACTAAATCTAGGTAACGCACCTTGCTAAGAATGTTTTTGGTCTCCCCTTCTTTCGTACCAGCATTCATCACTACCGCACCACCAACCGAACTTGGTATGTCGTAAAAAAACTCTGCACCAGATAGGCTATGCTTTTGTGCCAAATTGCTTACCTCTAAAATGGTGGCACCCGATTCTGCTTCTATACTATTTGAAGTTTTATCTACCTTAAGGGTATTAAAATTGCCATTAAAAATAATAAAATCATTATCGTAGTATGCTTTAGAAAAAATGATGTTATGCCCACTACCTAAAAGTACATAGTCTTGCCTGTTTTTATATAGCTTAATGATATCTGCTTCATTTTCTGGAAAGAAAGCCTTTTTGCATATTGCTTCTATCTGATATGCATTGTAATTTTTTAAATTAAAGTCTTTATAAACTTTCATTAGCTATTTACTTTACTTTTTTAAGAATCTTAATAAATGGTTGAAAATCTGATTTCTTATACCCAAGAATATCCTTAATAGGTATACTTACTTCCTTACTATAAAAGTGTACGAACAATATAGCAGCAATAGTATAACTTATAGTTGAAGCTAATGCAGCTCCAGAAGCCCCTTGTTGAGGTATTAATATAAAATTTAAAATAATATTTATTATTAAAGCGGGTAACATCGCCTTTAAAGACACCCAAGGTTTCCCTTTTCCCGACAAGTCCATATTTATCACTTTAAAGACAGTCAACAAAACTACACCAGGCAACAACACATTAAGCACTAATACACTGTTGACAAATGCATTACCGTACATTAAAACAATTACTTGCTCAGAAATAAAAAATAAAGCCAAAGCTCCAATACCAATAACTAAAATAGAAATACGTAGTAATTGTGCTACCTTTAATGAAAAATCTCTATCATTTTTTGAAACTGCACTACGTGCAAAAACAACAGTACTCAACAGCATAGGTATTTGCCATAGATACTCTGTTATACTTACTCCTTTTGAGTAAATTCCAGTTTCAAAAGCGGTACTAAGTTTATCTAATAGAATGACATCTATTCTGTAATTTAAATTGATAACTAATAATGCCAAAGCATATACCAATCCCAAGGACAACATTCGCTTAATAATTACCCAATTGAAATTAAGACTAAAAGCTTTTATAAATTTGTTTTTAAAGAGCAACACTAAGCTTATAAATGTAGGACCAGCTACCATAGCTATTAAGTAGCCCGAAATACCGAAAGACAGCCAAAGCACAAGCACAGAAGTAACCAAAAACACAAGAACAGTTGGTATCCAATTGATTTTATTAAAACTACTGATTTCGTTCTTACCCAAAAAAATACCTGAGTTATAGGTGTTAAACAAAGTAAATGGTATTGGCATCAGCGCTAATATTACTAACCACATATTTTCTCCAGACTTGCTAAAGTAACGCATAAGTACAAAACACACTACTATACTAAAAACTGTAGTGAACAACCAAATCTGTGTTATAGCTCTTTTTATCTCTTCTTCGGTAAAAATTCCTTTTCCTAAAAAATAGGTAGTAGATTGTCTAATTCCCAAGGAACCAATGGACATAAACAATGAGGGATATACTAGCAACGATGCTATTACACCATTTTTTTCAGGACCAAGAACTCGTGCTATAATGACAGTAGTCATTAAACTAAATACAATAATTAGGGCTTTTGAAACACCAATACTAAAAACATCACTTAGAAATCTTCTCATTATTTCTTTGTAACAATTCTACAAGGATTACCTACTACAACAGCATTAGCTGGCACATCAATATTTACTAACGTCTTAGTACCAATGACAGAATTTTCACCTATAATAATATTTCCAATTATAATAGAGTCTGCATATATAGTTACATTATCACCTATAACTGGATAACTTTTTTCTTGATTTTGTTTACCATTACTACCTAAGGTAACATTCTGGAAAATAGTAACATTTTTTCCAATCTTAACACCTGTTCCAATTACAACACCGAAAGGATGAGGCAGTATTAATTTATCACCTATCTCTGACATAAAAGAAATGTCACAGTTTTTTTTAAACACAAGTTTCATTCTCACCCTAGAACCTAAAACCCTTAACAATTTAAACTTTGATTGATTATAAAAACACCCAAGTCTATATAAATAAACAACGCTAAACCCTGGATTTAAAAACCTTGCGCTAATACACTTAAAAAGATTGGCATTATCTTTTGGGTAATCTTGTAATATTTGACGATATGTTTTTATTAATCGCATTCTTATATTAATACGCCAAGTTGTTTCAATTTACCATGCAGGTTTTCGTACCCTCTACCAATTTGCCAAGCATTTTCAATGATGGTTTCTCCTTCTGCCGTAAGTCCTGCTAAGACCAATGCGATACCAGCTCTAAGATCTAAAGCGGTAACAGTAGCTCCTTTAAGTGGATTGCCACCATGTATCTTAAGCAAGTCTCCTTCTATTTGATAGTCCATTCCCATTTTTGCTAATTCTTCGGCATACCCATAACGCCCAGGAAATCTTAAATCTATGATACGAGACTCTCCTTTAGACACTGCACCAAACACAGCGAATAAGGGCTGCATATCTGAATTGATACCAGGATATGGACCTGTACTAATATCTATTGGATAGGCTTCGCCACCTCTTACAATTAAGGAATTTTCGCCTCGGTAAAATTGCATGCCGCTTTCTCTTAAGTGTACCAAAGGTACTTCGAGATGCTCAAAAGGGAAATCTAGTATTTCTACATCTCCATTGGTTACCACAGCACCAATAGCCCAAGTTAAGGCTTCCATATTATCTGGTATCACACGATGCTTTACACCACTTAATTTTTCTACACCTTCTATAACAATACACTTTTGACCGTACACTTTAATCTTTGCTCCCATCTTATTGAGCATGGTAACAAGGTCTATAATTTCTGGTCGTATGTGTGGATTCCAAACTGTAGTGGTGCCTTCTGCTAAGGATGCACACAGAATAGCATTTTCTGTTGCTCCTGTTGAGCGCATAGACAAATGAATGTCACCTCCTTTAAGTCTTCCGTTTGCTTTTGTACACAGATAACCATCTTCTTCCCAAACTTTGGCTCCCATTTGCTCTAAAATCATGACGTGCAAATCGTACTTGCGCTCACCTAACTTACAACCACCTGGCAGCGGCACTTTACCTTCTCCGAATCTGGTGGTTAATGTACCCAGAATGAGTAATGAGTTTCTAATAGAACGCTCGTCCCAAAGTAGCTCTGGGTTTATAGTGTTTTCTGCTATTTTTAAATACCTATCTCCTTCCTCGCAGGTTTTGCCCATTTTATTGAGCATTTTAATATGCACTTGCATATCTAATAAACCGTTAGGTGAGTTGTATAGTTCTACTACGTCTTCCGTTAGAAGAGAAGCCGCCAACAATCTTAATGCACTATTTTTAGCACCACTTAATCTTACCTGACCTTGTAGTTGTGCTTTTTGTATTTTGAGTATATCCATTATTGTTATAAATAAGCCTAATTAACCTCTATGTTTTAAATCTAAAAGATGAAATTGAGACTATGATGCAAAACTAAAACAATTCTTTTAGCATCATAAAAAAGGGGACTTTAAATTACAGATATCTTTGAATCTAAAGTTGAATAACGGTCATTAAAGTTGACTGCCATGTAATATTAACGCTTTGTTAATATCTAAATGTCTTAAGAGTGCTTTGTTTTACTATATTTGACATCCCTTTCTACCTGTAAAATGCCTTAATTGATTCTTATGTGTTATTGATAAACAATACATTTAAAAAAACACATGAAACATTTTTACACATTTTTAGTTGCGATTTTATTTACAAGCCTTGGGTTTGGGCAAGTATTTATTACAGAACTTGCAGATCCTAATGACAATGCTAATGCAAGATATATTGAGTTATATAATGCAGGAGCATCAACTGTAGACTTATCCAATTGGAGAATTGATAAATACACCAATGCAAGTGCATCTGTATCTCAATCTTTAACACTTACTGGCACTATTGACGCTGGTGGGTTTTATATTATAGCTACTGGACCAGCTGATTCTGTAGTTTTTGACACTTGGGGAGTAACACCAGATCAATGGGATCCTTCGGGGGATAATGTAGCAGGAAGTAATGGTGATGACAATTTAGAACTTTATGATGCTTCTAACACTTTGATTGACCAATTTGGTGTTCCTGGTGAAGATGGCACTGGCACATGCCACGAATTTGAAGATGGTAGAGCAGAAAGAATTGCCACTATTACATCTGGAAATCCAACTTGGAATGAAGCTGAATGGAATGTTTGGGCAGATTCAAGTATTTCTGGTTGTACAAATCACACAGGTTCAGCTCAAGATACCACTGACAGTTTTGATCCAGGAGCATGGATAGGAGCATCAGCACCTAGCACAGACACATTAGTTCAATTCGATTCTGCTTCGGCATCTGTATCAGAAGGTATTGGAACAATGGATTTAACTTTTTCGATTACAAATCCTGACGGCACAAATGCTACCTCTTTTGATGTAGAATTAACCACAGGTGATAATGCAGACATTAACGGATATACCACTCAGACCGTAACTTTTCCTGCTGGGTCGTCTACTGATGAAACTGTGACCATAACAATTACAGACGATACTATTTTTGAAGGTAATGAAACATTAACCTTCACCATCTCTGGTGTAACCGGAGGAAATAATGCTACTATAGGCTCCCAAGCTACTTTTGATTTAACTATTGAAGAAAACGACCCTAGTCCATCCATTCCTATAACTATTGAAAATTTTGATGGTAGTTACCCGAAATGGAATAATGATATTGAATCACAACTTTTTGTAGATCCGTCAACACCAGATGAAGGATTATTTATTCAAGCTGCTTCAAGTAGTAATCCAAATTTTTCTGGCAATACTGTTTTTGGTCGAGACCTAGAAGGGGAAACTTCTGAACCTTCTTTATCTCCATATACTTTTACTTTTGACAATGTTGATGTTTCAGATTACACATCTATTGTTGTTAGTTTTGACTATCATGCTTTTGCAAATGCAGAAACAGGTAACTATGAAGTGGTAATTGATGGAGTTGGTCAGGGCTCAGTTCAATATTTTAACGATCCCGATTCTTCACCTGGAGTAAATGGAACTATTTCTGTTCCTGTTGCAGATGGAACTTCTACAGTTGGTTTAATATTAACTGGTACTCTTAATGGAGGAAGTGATGTTATAGAGTTCGACAATTTTAAAATTGAAGGAGTCTACAACGGTTATGCATATTCTGACGGTTCTTGGTATCCTGCAAATCCTGACGGTACTACAGGTGCTTCAAATGCCATCGTTGCGGATGGTGTAGCTACATTTAGTTCAGATGTTAGTCTTAATGACGTTGTGGTTAATCCTGGTGCAGGGCTGGAAGTTGAAACAGGAAACACTCTGACCGTTAACAGCTTAACTTTAGAATCCTCTTCTACAAGCTATTCTAGTCTAATTCTAGATGGATCTATTAGTGGTACTGTAACATATAATCGTAGTGTCAATTCTTTTACAAACGATGCAACCAACAATGATAATGATCTTATATCTGCACCTGTTACTGGACAAACCTTCGGAAGTTTTGACAGTGCAAATGCTAATTTACTTGCATCTGGTTCTACAAGAGCTTTTGCTCCTTTTAATAACATTACTGGAGTTTATGAAAACTATGATGCCACTACTAATGCAGCAACAACATTAGATGCCGCTGCAGGATACAGAGCAGCTACTACTAATGGTGGCACCTTATCATTTACTGGTAATGCTGAGGGCGGCAACATAAGTAAAAATGTTACTATTGGAGATGATATTACTTACGGTATTTGGAACCTTGTTGGCAACCCATATCCTTCATATTTAGATGTTGAAACTTTCTTGACTCATGTCGTAAGTACTCAAACTTCTGGTGAACGAAATATTGATTTAATGGAAAGTGCATCTGGTGTATATGGTTTTGATGGCGATGCATCTGATGGCTGGAAAATAATCACTCTTGCAAATGCATCAGGTGAGTTAATAGCACCTGGACAAGGCTTCTTTGTTGCTGCCGATGGTGATGACGTTTTAGCTCACGATATTGAGTTTACACCAGCAATGAGAACATCTGGAAACGCTGATGATTTTATTGCAAATCGCACAAGTAACCCACTTACTTTCGTAAAACTAAGAGCATCTACAGCATACCATAGCTACAATACTGAGTTCTATTTTAATGATAATGCTTCTTTGGGATTAGACCCTGGATATGATGCTGTAATTTGGGGTGGTGTTGCTCCTAGCACATTTGCTTTATACTCGCACCTTATACAAGACAATACAGGAATGCCAATAGCTTTACAAGCATTAGGTAGTGGAGATATTTCTGATGTAACCATACCTCTAGGGCTTAACGCTAATGCTAGTGAAACCTTAACAATTTCTATTAGTGAAATGAATATACCTGCTTCTGTTAATGTATATCTAGAAGATTATGAAAATAACACCTATACATTACTTAACAATACAAATTTTGTGACTACTCCTAGTAGTAACTTAATTGGTACAGGTCGTTTTTATTTACGATTCTCAAATAGCGCACTATCAACTACAAATGCTATTTTTGAAGGTGTTTCTATTTACACTAATCAATCTAACAAAACAATTAATATTGCTGGTCAGTTAACTGAAGGCACTTTTGCCAATGTTTATGATATACAGGGTCGTTTGGTTAGTTCTAAAAAACTTGTTTCTAACGCAACATCACAGACTATTGATGTGAGCAACTTAACTACCGGTATTTACATTGTAAAACTGACTAACGGAAACTCTGTTAAAACTGAAAAAGTTATTCTAAAATAAACTAAAGAAGATATTCTTCTTTTAAGGAAACGCACTCTAAAAAAGAGTGCGTTTTTTATTTTAGTTTAATAACCAACCTCTTAAATAAATAAGAATCTATCAAGATTACATCTTTCACTTTAATAAATCTGCAAAAAAACTTATATTTGGACGTATATAATTAACATAATATCAAATCCATATAAGCTTATGAGACATTTCTACACCTTTTTAATGGTATTATCTTCAATGTTCTATGTCAATGGTCAAACAAATTCCTTCTTTGGAAATGGTAATACTGGGTTTGGCGGTTTTTTTGGAGACTGCGTGATAGATATCGACTTTCAAGATTCAAGTACTACAGAAACATACTTCACTATTTATCCCGGTAGTGGAGCCTTTAATGACAAAGTAGTTATCTATATTGATTCAGATGAGAGTGGTAATTTTAATGACACTTATGGATTTACAGATAATGCTGACGCACTAAGAGTCGCAATATCAGGATTTGACGGTACCAATAGAGCTGGGCTTAATTTTCCTCCTGGATTTGAAGCAGATTATGCAATAGCTCTTGACACTGGTTTTGCAGGTCTATGGAGTCTTTCAAATGGTGGATCTCACACTTTTTTACAAGGGCTTAATCTGTCTACTGATGGTACTGATTACTATTTTGATTTAACAAACACTAACATTGGAGACCCAAGCTCTTTTAAGTTTATAGCAACCTACATAAGTGGAACTGCATACAGATCTAATGAAGCCATTGGTACTTTTTACGCTTATAATCCTGATGGTAGTGGAAATGCTGGTTTTGACGGAGGAGCTTTTGACACTTACTATACTACAGATGCTTTAGTCGGAGGTTTTGGTAGCACTACCTCTATTGCGAGTGTATGGTCTTTTGACGGTTCTTGGGGTAACGGAAATGTCCCGTTTGACACAGATTATATAACCATAAATCATGATTTAGTGGTAGACGTTGATGCTACAGTAGGCGTCTTTGATATTAACGCTTCAAATACAGTTACTATTAATCCTGGAAACAGCCTAACTGTAGATGGAAATTCTACATATAGTGGTGATTTTATTAATGATGGGGCTTTAGTAATGAACTCTTCGAGCACCTCATATTCTAGCTTAATCGTTAGCGGCAATACTTCTGGTGCTGGAACTAACACTTATAATCGCTATGTGAACACCAACAATGCGGTAAATGGTAATGATTTAATCAGCGCACCCTTAAGCGGACAAGGATTTGATATTTTTATTGGAAACAACACCAATATACTTGCTAATTCTGGTGGACCTGAAGTTCTTTTTGGTGGTTTTGATAATGACAATGCGGGCGAACCTTATGAGCTTTGGAACGACACAGACTCCACACCTCTTACTGCCGGTATCGGTTATCGTACTGGTATCGAAGCGGGCGCACCTACTAATCTTGTATCTTTTGAAGGTACTGTAAACAACAGTCTAGTGCAGGTTGCTATAGACCAAGGTTCCGCAAGCATTCTTAATTTGGTTGGTAACCCATTCCCTTCATACATGGATGCTCAAGCGTTTTTAACACAAAATGCAGCCTTATTAGATCCAAGTGCTGTGGTTATTTATGGTTACAATGATAGTACTGATGGCACCTCTGCCGACGACTACACTATTATAAGTGCTCTAGAAAATACTGGATTGAACATTGCTCCAGGCCAAGGTTTCTTTGTAGCTTCTAATGCCGTAGGTGGTAACCTTCAGTTTACAACCAGCACACCAGATATGCGTATCACCTCTACAGATGACGATTTTATAGCTGGCAGAACCACCTCTGCTATTACTAATGTAAATATCATCTTAAGTAATACTACTGATGATTTTATCACCAAAGTTTACTTTACGACTTCAACCAGCTTAGGGTTAGATCCTGGTTATGATGCCAGTTTGTTTGGTGGTGTTGCTCCTGCATTTGCTATCTTTTCACATTTAGTTGAAGACAATATGAATGTACCTTTTGCAACACAAGCTATTGGAGAGACAGATTATAACGATACTACCATTGCGCTAGGTGTAAATGCTAGTATGGGAGAGCAATTAACGTTTAGTATTAACGAAAGTACTTTACCTGCTTCAATTGAAGTGTATTTAGATGACACTTTAACCAACACCTCTACATTATTGAATACTTCAGATTATGTATTAACGCCTTCTGAAAACCTTAGTGGTACTGGTCGTTTTTATTTACGATTCTCAAATAGTGCACTTTCAACTACAAATGCTGTTTTTGAAGGTGTTTCTGTTTATACTAATCAATCTAACAAAACAATTAATATTGCTGGTCAGTTAACCGAAGGGACTTCTGCAAATGTTTATGACATCCGAGGCCGTTCGGTTAGTTATAAAAAACTTGTTTCAAACTCAACATTGCAGGTTATCGATGCGAGTGAATTAACTACCGGTATTTATATTGTAAAACTGACTAATGGAAACTCTATTAAAACTGAAAAAATAATTTTGAAATAGTAAAACCAGGTCAATACTATTTTCGTAAGTATTAGACATCTGTAAGGTTTTTTAACTTTATTTAATATCTTAGATTTATCAATGGTTAAACCACCTTACGCTTTATATTTTAATGGTAAATTAATTTTGTGTAAACCTTTTTATATTTTCCATTGTTAAATAAATTATTTTATTATTTTTGAATCAAACTTAGGCAAGTGCCATGAATAAAGACAACAATACAGACAAAATCACCCGTAAGGATGCCATTAAAAAAATGGGTAAGTATGCTGCAATAACAGCTGTAGGAACTTTCGTGATTTTAAATCCACAAAAATCCCAAGCACAATCTCCACCAGATCCAGGTGGAAATCCTTTTGATTAATTTCTAATTTACATTGAATAACAATTTAGCACCAACATATCAACGTTTGTTTGGTTTTTATTGCGTGCTTTGGTATAAAAAATCTAACACCTACAGTGTTGTAGATAATGATTTTAAGTATCTATTAGACACTTATTTAAAGTGTGCTTCGTTTGACGCATTCAAACAAAAAATAGCAACATTTGATTCTAGCATAGATTCTAGCTTAATTGCTGACAATCTTCAATCTTATCTAGAACAATGCAACTCAATACAACGTTCAGAAATTGAGTTTAGTTCTACATTTACTCCACTTAAACGAAAACTTTCTAAGACATACAGCTTTAATAACAAAGTATTTGAAATTCATTATGATTGTGAGTTAGTACAAAAAACTATTCACCCAAGTATTGCCCATTTAGAAACAACTGGCAGTAAGATAGCTAATGTCGTTTATGATATTTATTTGGATAATGATTTGCTTTGTTTGTTTAAAAATGAAGTATTGGTTAAAACGGTTCCTAAACGTGACTACCACAAAATACAAGGTAAGTTTGCTATGGAATTACTTTCATTTATTTACAGCAAAAAAGAATCGGATTGGTTGGGCACTTTTCATGGGTCAACTATCTCAGATGGTAAAAATTCTATTTTATTTATAGGTGAATCTGGGAAAGGAAAAAGTACACTATGCGCTTTACTGACTGCAAAAGGATTTAAATTAGTTGCGGACGACGTCTCGCCTATGCTTGCTTCGGATTCTCAGATTTACCATAATCCTTCAGCTATATCCATAAAAGAAGGTGCTTTTAATTTATTAAGTCCTTTGATATCCGATTTTAATAGTTATCCCGATGTACTATTTAATAAAACCAAGGGGATAATTAAATATATACCATGCAACACTCCAATTGAAACTAATTACCCTTGTAAAGCCATCATAATGGTAAATTACAATAAAGGTAGTGAAACAAAACTCGAATTGATATCTATAAAGGACGCCTTAGAAACTCTAATTCCTGAATCTTGGTTGTCACCAAATCCTAATCATGCCAAAATCTTTTTAGACTGGCTATCTGAAACACCTGTTTACAAGTTAACATATAGCAGTACAGATGACGTTACTAAGGAAATTACTAATTGCTTTACTAAGTTTAACAATCATTAATTATATTTAGTTCTGACTAAGACCTCCTGATGGCTAACCTTGCTACCACATACCAAAATATAGCTGATATTTTGAGCTATAAGTCTTCTAGAGACGATTTAGAAAAAACTCTGAGCAGCAAAGATTTTAACTGGGATAATATCGTTATTGAAGGGAGTAAACACTTAGTACTGCCAGCTATTTATTGCCAACTAAAGGCTAAAGCACTTACTCACGTCTTGCCAAAAGAGTTAGACACCTACCTCAAAGAGATTACAACGCTTAACAGAAACAGAAACAATGAGGTTTTATTTCAAATAACGACACTCTCTGAATTGTTAAACGCTAATGAAATAGAACATGTATTCTTAAAAGGTGCGGCTTTAATTTCTGGAGGTTTTTATGACAATTTTGCTGCGCGAATGCTTGGTGATATAGATATTTTAATATCTAAGGACCACCTAGATATAGCATTTAAAGTATTAAAAGATAATAGTTACTACCCAATAGAGCAGACATTGGGTGACGATTTTTTTGAACACAAACACTTACCTAGACTAAAGACTGATAACTATATAAGTGCCGTAGAATTACACAGAAAATTGTTTGTATCTCATAAAGATAATGAATTAAGCAACTCAAACATATTAGCTTTAAAACAGACAGTTAATAAGGTCACTATACCCTCTTCAAAACATCTGTTACTTCACAATGTTCTTAACTATCAGATTAACGACAAAGGTAGCTTGTATAATAGTATTAGTTTCAGATCTGCCTATGATAGCTTAACTATTCAAAATATAAAGAAGGAGGTTTCAATAAAAGACTCTAAAATCATTAGGAAATACTTCAATATATTAAGCATCTTCTTTGAAGATTTTCCTAAAAAATATAAAAAGAAAAATTTTACAACACTATTTTACACATACAAACTGAAACATATTGGTTTTTATAAGTTTTGGAATCGATCTTTAAAACTTATCGATTTTCTATGGACGGTATTAGGAAGAACACCGCATTTTATAAAAAACAAAGCTTACAGAAATGCATTATTAAAAGACAGAAAGCGAATTTTAGCCTATTTTATATCTGTTTTAAAAAGCACTTAATTTTTTTTATCCCAAAAATAAATTACTTTGTGTCTTTATTTGTTTTATAAGCCATAAAGTTTAACTTTGAATTTTAAATAAATTTTTTTTATGAGAAAATTACTTTTACTAGCAACACTTTTAACGTTAACATTCAATTCCTATAGTCAATCTGATTCTGCTGAGTGGTTTGGAAGTGTAGGACTTAATGCTATTAACAACCAAGGAACTCAATCTCCTATAAATGGTATGGGTGATTGGGCTATTAACTTACCTATTTCTTTAGGTATTGAAGTAGGTTGGACTTCTGGTCTATCCATAGAACAAGCCTTTACTCTTAACTCATATTCTAAAGGAGATATGATAGATAATTATGAACTCCAAGAAGACTATACATATTACTCTTTTGACACTCATGCCAAGTATTATTTTGGTAAGCATATCTTTCCTTCTGCAGATTGGATTGATTTTTACGGAAATGCTGGTGTTGGCTTCTTTAAAATAGACGAAACTAACATATCTCTTAATGTTGGTGGTGGTGTTTTATTCTGGTTAAACAGAAGGCAAACCTTTGGAATTAGAGCTCAAGTCATTGGCAAATTTGCATTGGATCAAGCTAAAAGCGGATTAGATAACAACCATTACCAAACTCACATACAAGCTGTATTTGCTTTATGGTAATAGTTTAAAAAATATTAACAAGTAAAAAAGTCTCTTACATAGTAAGAGACTTTTTTTATACACTTACTTATTTTATTTCATTGAACTAGCTTTCTTGGCTCAAGAGTGTATCAAAGTAACCAATCGTACTTTTTAATCCATCTCGTAAATTTATCTTCGGCTCCCAACCATCTAACTCTCTTTTAGCCAAACTTATATCTGGTTGACGCTGCATTGGGTCATCATCAGGAAGTGGCAGATACGTTATTTTAGATTTTGAACCTGTAAGACTAATAATTTCATCTGCTAACTGTAGCATAGTAAATTCTTTAGGGTTACCAATATTTACAGGACCAATAAAACCATCGGGTGTATTCATCATCTTAACAGTACCATCAATTAAATCATCTACATACTGAAAGCTTCTTGTTTGTGTACCATCACCAAAAATAGTAATATCTTCACCTCTTAAAGCTTGTACTATAAAATTAGATACTACTCTTCCATCTTGAGGGTGCATCCTTGGACCATAGGTATTAAAAATACGTATGATCTTTATCTTAACTTTATTCTCTTTATGGTAATCCATAAATAACGTCTCTGCACAACGTTTACCTTCGTCATAGCAAGAACGTGTACCAATTGGGTTAACATTTCCCCAATAGCTTTCCGTTTGTGGATGTACAGTAGGATCGCCATATACTTCACTTGTAGACGCTTGTAATATTTTTGCTTTAACACGCTTTGCTAACCCTAACATATTAATCGCTCCCATTACAGAAGTTTTGGTTGTCTTTATAGGATTGTATTGATAATGTACTGGAGAGGCCGGACATGCAAAGTTGTATATTTCATCAACTTCGGCCATAAATGGATTTGTAATATCATGTCTTACCAATTCAAAATAATGATGATCCATTAGGTGCTCTATATTTTGTTTAGAGCCAGTGAAATAGTTATCTAAGCATATGACTTCATTCCCTTCATTTAAAAGACGCTCACAGAGGTGTGAACCTACAAATCCTGCACCACCTGTTACTAATATTCTTTTCATTTATCTTATTATTACTTTCACATCAAAAATAATGCTTATTTCTTAGTCTTCAGTATCCCGCAAAATTAAAGTTCAACATTTGCTTCATGTATCCATAAAGCTCTGGAAATTTATCTTTAAAGTCGTTTGGAGTTTCTATAAAGTTCTCTAACAATACCGCAAAAAACTCAAACTGATTGGTGTAAGCATATGCTCTAAAATATTTTGAATTTATTAAACTATCTCTAACTCCTTTATGGTCTTGAAGGTAACTAGCTAGTTTATTAAAACCATCTCTAAAAATCTTACTACTAATGTCTCTTTTTCCAAAAGCATTTAAATGTATTGCATGGCCAAACTCATGTATACCTAGGTTTAAATTATCGTCCCCTATGTGATATCCTTTTTTAAAATCCTCCCAAGAAAAAACTATTGATCCTAACTGAGGATTTGTTTCCCCTTTATGATAAGTTTCATTTAAATTTGAATAATATGCTGTAGGGTAGACTATCACTTTATCAATCAATTCAATAAGATAATTTCTAAAACCAAAGGTTAACATTACAGCTGTAGCAGAAATTAACGTTTTCATCTCTTCATCTACAATCAAGCCTTCTCTACCTATAAACTCTTTACTATTAATAAAATTTGCTAGACGATGCCTAAAAATGGATTGTTCACTTTTATTTAGTTTGTTATAGAAATCAAACTCGTTGCTTAAAATTGATAGTTGACGATTTGTTAGTTCTTTTTTAAATAAAGTAACATTTAAAAAGAATGGCTTTTTATACTTTGAAGCATAAATAGATTCAATAAAAGCATAAAACTTTAAAAGAAGTACAACTGTTAAACCAACAAAAAAAATGATTAGCAATGCTAGCCTAAAAGTTGGATTTGCTTCAGGTTTTTGGGTTTCTTGAAGGTAGATTAAGATCATTGCCTAAATATAGAAAGAAAACACTTAAACTGGCCCTAACATTTACTGAAAACAAAAAACACTCACACGAGCCCAGATATCCAATCATCTACTTTAACAAATCTGATCAAAACGGATTGCTGGCGCATCCCTAGTAATTAGCTTTGAACATACTTCAAACAAAAAAATGCTCAAGCGAGCTTGGCATTTTTTCTTTTTGAAGTATGTATTCGTGACCACGGTAGGATTCAAACCTACGACCGCTGGAGCCGAAATCCAGTGCTCTATTCAGCTGAGCTACGTGGCCAATTGTACTAGTTAGACAATTTTGCTTTTACAATTGTAGAAATTGTTTTACCATCGGCTTGACCTGCAAGTTCTTTACTCACAATACCCATAACTTTACCCATATCTTTCATACCTTCTGCTCCAACACTTTCTATTGTTGAAACAACTACTTTTTCGATTTCTTCTTCGCTTAGGGCTTCCGGCAAAAACTGACTAATAACTTCTGCTTGGTCTAACTCTGGCTGCGCCAAATCTTCTCGTCCTTGTTCTTGAAAAATAGTAGCACTATCTTTACGTTGCTTTACCATTTTAGAAAGAATTTTTATCTCTTGTTCTTCTGTTAACTCATCACTTCCGCTTGAAGCTGTTTTAGCTAATAAAATTTCAGATTTCACAGCTCTTAAAGCCGCAAGTGCTGTTTGGTTCTTTTCTTTCATAGCTGCTTTCATAGCAGTCATAACGCTATCTTGTAAACTCATAATTACCTTAATCTTTAGAAGTGCGAAGATACTAAAAAAGTTAAGTTTCTATTTGAATCATACCCTTTGAAAACAAAAAGCCCAAAAAGTTTGAGGACACTTTTTGGGCTTGACATTGGTGTGATAACACTAAACTGTATTTGCTATTAATCTACGTTATCGTGCAAGAATGAATTATTACTTCTTAACTGAATATCATCATTATCATCTGTACCAACAGACAGTCTAGAAGCATTGGTTTCAGAAGAATGCTGAGCGTCTTCTAAATTAACACCTTGTCTTTTGTAAGCAGGCTCTTTTTCTATCTCGTCAATCTTAGCAGTATTAAACTTATAGTTAAACTCTTTCATATGCTTTCTGCGTTCGTCAGCACGAGCTTTAATTAAATCTGAAATTGGACTATTCATAGGATCAATTTCCTCTTCTGGACCTCCTTGTGCCTCTTCTACAGGAAGTACTTTCTTTTCAAAAACAATCTCCTCTTTTACCTCTGTTTCTACTTTAGTATTCATTGAGGATTCATAAGTTTCAACATCCTCTAAAGCATAGCGCTTTTCACCTTCTTCATTAACCTCTGTTACCGATATAATTTCAACAGGCTCATTAACTTTTATATCTTTTACATCTTCATCTAGGCTAAAGAACATCATCTCTTCACCTGATTCTGGTTCTTCTACTGTTTCTGGTTCATTATTAGACAAAGGCAAATCAAAAGTTAGTGTAATTTGCTCTTCTTTCTCTCCAATGATAGGTTCAGCTTTATTTTCAATAGGCGTAATAATGAATTCCTCTGGCTCTACATTTAACTCCGCCTTGGTATCTAATACTTCATCGTATACAACATCCATATTTCTCAATAAGTCTGTAGTAGGAATTAAATCCATATCGTGATCTGCAGATGTCTCAGTATCATCTTCATCTAAAAGTGTATGACGTACAATTGGATTTTCTTTCTTGTCTTCGAGAACAATATCTGGCGTAATAATCGCAGGTTCTTTTTCTTGCGTACTTACTTCTTCAATTACCTCTTCTTCTAAAGCATGAATTACTTTTTTAGTTTCAGTATTAGAAATTTCATTTTGCTGATCGATATCAAAACCTGTTGCAATAATTGTTACTGCAATAGATTCTTCTAGTGAGTCATCTTCACCAACACCCATAATTATGTTAGCACCATGACCTGCTTCACTTTGAATATGATCGTTAATCTCTCCTATTTCATCAATAGTGATTTCCTGAGAACCTGAAACGATAAGCAACAATACGTTTTGAGCTCCAGTAATTTTATTATCATTAAGTAATGGTGAATCTAAAGCTTTCATAATAGCTTCTTGTGCTCTGGCCTGACCAGAAGCTGTAGCCGATCCCATAATGGCTGTTCCGCTATTACTCAATACTGTTTTAGCATCACGTAAATCGATGTTTTGAGTGTAGTGATGTGTTATAACCTCTGCTATACCTCTAGATGCCGTTGATAAGACTTCATCTGCCTTAGAGAAACCTGCTTTAAACCCAAGATTACCATAAACCTCGCGTAGCTTATTATTATTAATTACAACTAAAGAATCTACATGCTCTCTAAGGTTTTCTACACCACGTTGTGCTTGCTCGTTACGCATCTTACCTTCAAACTGAAATGGCATAGTAACGATACCAACAGTAAGAATATCTAATTCCTTAGCCATTTTTGCAATGATTGGCGCTGCACCAGTACCTGTACCACCACCCATTCCAGCAGTGATAAATACCATTTTGGTATTGGTATCTAGCATTCTTCGGATATCTTCTAAACTTTCTACTGCTGCTTGTTCTCCAACATCTGGGTTAGCACCAGCACCTAATCCTTCGGTTAAGTTAACTCCTAATTGTATTTTATTTGGAACACCACTGCTTTGAAGTGCTTGCGCATCTGTATTACAGATTACAAAATCGACTCCTTTAATACCTTGTTGAAACATGTGATTAATGGCATTGCTACCACCTCCACCAACACCAATAACCTTAATAACGTTAGATTGATGTTTTGGTAAATCAAATGAGATGTTTCCAAATTCGTTGCTATTACTCATATTTTTTGAGATTATGGGATTTTATATCTTGATTAATTATCTATTCTGCGTTGTCTAAAAATTCTTTAACGCGCTCTGTTAACTTATCTAAAAATGAACGACGTTCTTTTTTAGGCTCTTCAGTTACGATGTCTTGTTGAGCTTCAGCAGTTGTCCCTTCTTCTTCCCCTTCGGTTTCAACAGCTTCTTCTTCAACTTGCTCAGCTTTTTTACGGTCTTGTCGCTTAAGACCATCCATTACTAAACCTACTGCTGTAGCAAATAATGGGCTAGCAATATCTTCATCACTATCACCTGCTAAATGCTCATTAGGATATCCTATTCTGGTATCCATTCCTGTGATGTACTCTACTAATTGCTTCAAATGTTTTAACTGGCTTCCACCTCCCGTTAAAACAATACCTGCAATTAGTTTTTTCTTTTGCTCTTCGTGTCCGTAGTTTTTAATTTCTACATAAACCTGCTCTATGATTTCTACCACTCTGGCATGAATAATCTTCGACAAGTTTTTTAAGGTAATTTCTTTTGGTTCTCTTCCTCGTAACCCTGGAATAGAAACAATTTCGTTATCCTTATTTTCGCCTGGCCAAGCTGAGCCAAACTTTATCTTTAATAATTCAGCTTGCTTTTCAATAATTGAGCAACCTTCTTTAATATCTTCTGTTATAACATTTCCTCCAAATGGTATTACTGCTGTATGACGAATAATTCCATCTTTAAACACAGCCAAATCTGTTGTACCACCACCTATATCAATCAACGCAACACCTGCTTCTTTCTCTTCCTGACTCAATACTGCATTTGCTGATGCTAAAGGTTCTAAAGTGATACCCTCTAAATCTAATCCTGCACTTTTAACACATCGACCAATATTTCTAATTGATGACACCTGACCAACTACAACATGGAAGTTTGCCTCTAACCTTCCTCCATACATTCCGATTGGTTCTTTGATTTCTGCTTGACCATCAACCTTAAACTCTTGTGGTAACACATGAATGATTTCCTCTCCCGGCAGCATCACCAGTTTATGAACTTGGTTTATTAAACGGTCAATATCTGTTTCATCAATAACCAATTCAGAATTTGGCCTAGTGATGTAATCACTGTGTTGTAAACTACGAATGTGCTGACCTGCAATACCAACTGTTACATCTTCTATTTTTTCTGATGCCGCAGCTTCAGCTTCTTGTACTGCTTGCTGAATAGATTGTATCGTCTGTGTGATATTATTTACAACACCACGATGCACACCCAAACTTTTGGATTTACCTACACCAAGTATCTCAACTTTACCATACTCATTTTTGCGACCAATCATGGCCACAATTTTTGTGGTTCCTATATCTAAACCTACCGAAATTTGATGCTTGTCCATAGTCTAAATTTTGGTGCAAATCACTTGTTCGTCAAATTTGAGATTTACAAGCTTATAATTATCTAAAATCTTATCTTTTAAAGCCTTCTGATAAAAGGCTTTGAAATTATTTATCTTCTTCTGAAGCTGATTTAAGGTTCCTAAGTGAACTTTAAAATTGCTTTTTCTAATTCTAAAATCAATGGTTCCATCATCGTTTTGATGAATTTCAATGACATGTTTTTTTAAAAATTCATCCTCATCTACAGCCTTTGCAAATTGAAACACTGTATTGAGGTTATTTTTTTTAATACTACCAGTAACTAATGGCACTCTAGCTGCAAAATTTGAAGACAAGGGCATATACGAGCCTTCATCATCTATGTAATACGATGCATTAGTATGCACTCTAGCGATAGGTCGTTTTTGTTCAATTTCTGCTGAAAGCTCACCGTTTACTGACATAAACACCTCTGCTTTCTTTATCATTGGATTAGAATTTAGGGCAGCTTCTAAATCGTTCAAATCTATAATTTCTTTGGGTTGTCCCGTAACTGCGGCTTGATTTTGTATTAACAATTTACTAACAGTTGACTCTGTAATAAACAACTTATTTTCACCTGTAAATTCTATGTTTGGTTCAGACACTTTTCGGTTGTCATTTCTGTAGTTAGAAAACGCAAAAAGGAAGCCAACCAAAATTAGCAATACTATGACTTTTATATAGTTAAGATTAGCTCGCAACACTAAAGGCTTCTTTTATATGTTTTACTTCTACTCCAATATCTCCGGCACCTATTGTTAAAACAACATTTGCATCAGAAACTTTAATTTCATCTATAATAGCTGACTTAGAAATCAGCTTTTTATTTGGGTTTTCAATTTTACTTAACAACCATTCTGATGTCACTCCTTCAATCGGTAATTCCCTTGCTGGATATATATCCAAGAGCAATATTTCATCGAATTTTGAAAGACTCTGTGCAAAACCATCAACAAAATCTCTGGTACGACTATACAAATGCGGCTGAAAAATTGCCAACACTTTTTTATCAGGATACATTTCGCGAACCGCTTGGTGTACTGCATTTATCTCTTCAGGATGATGTGCATAATCATCAATAAATACAAAATCTTCAGTTTTAATCTGGTACGTGAATCGTCTTTTAACACCCTTGTAAGATGCTAAACCCTTGGCGAGCTGGTTGTAAGGGCAACCGTAGTCAGCAGCCATCGCCAAGGCGATTATTGCATTCGACAAATTATGTCTACCAGGTAGGTTAAATTGAAAATCTTTATGTAATCCGTTAGGTGTTTGCACATCAAACACATAACTACCATTTACTATTCTAATATTTTTTGCGCTATAATCAGCGTTGTCATCCACTCCGTATGAAATTCCTTTTAATGGTAATCCGTTTTTTACAAACAGCTTACCTTTAGGCTTTATACATTCTGAAAATGCTTTAAACGTTTTTGTAAGTTCAGTGGCATCTCCATAAATATCGAGATGATCTGCATCCATTGAAGTGATGCACGCCAAATCTGGTGATAAGGTTAAAAAGGAACGATCGAATTCATCAGCTTCAACTACTGTAACTTCAGTACCATTTAGGATTAAGTTAGAGTTGTAGTTTTCACTAATTCCACCTAAAAATGCTGTAACTGGCACATCACATTCATTCAATAAATGTCCTAAAATGCTTGTTGTTGTCGTTTTACCATGTGTTCCTGCAACAGCAAGACATGTCGTTTGCTTAGTAACTTCTCCAAGTACTTGAGAACGCTTACACACCTTGAAATCATTATCCTTAAAGTAATTCAGCTCGGAATGACTTTTGGGAATTGCAGGTGTATACACAACTAGGGTCGTTTCTTTATCTAAAAACTCTTGTTTAACCTCTGAAAAACTATCATTAAAATGAACTTCAACACCTAACTCTTGCAAACTCGTTGTAATATCAGAAGGTGTTTTATCATAGCCAGCAACGAGTTTCCCGTTAGCCACAAAATAACGCGCCAATGCACTCATACCGATACCACCAATACCGATAAAATAGATGTTATTTATAGCTTTTAGGTTCATTTATTTTTTTAATAATTTTTCCACCTCATCAACAATATCATTTGTTGCATTCACCAATGCTAAGGTCTCTATATTTTTACTTAGTTCTGACTGCTTTTCTTCGTTTGAAATTAATTCTGAAAATTGATTTTGAAAGTCATTATCTAAATCACTTTCCTTTATTAAAATCGCTGCATTTTTTTCCGCTACAGCTTGCGCATTCTTTGTTTGATGATCTTCAGCAACATTTGGAGACGGGATAAAAATGGTTGGCTTACCAACAATACATAATTCCGATACCGAAATTGCACCAGCTCTTGAAATAATAACATCTGCAGCCGCATATGCCATATCCATATTATTCAAAAAGGCATGCACCTGAACATGTTTTAAATCATTATGCTGCTTATACCTATCGTAATACAACTTTCCACATTGCCAAATAAGCTGCACATTTTGATCTTCAAAAAAAGCAAGATTAGCTTCAATCAACTCATTGATGCGTCTGGCTCCAAGACTACCTCCCAAAACCAATAATGTATACTTGCTATGGATAAGACTGAAAGCATCTTTACCTTCAATATGCTTCCCTTTTACGGCTAACAAATCCTTTCTTATTGGGTTACCTGTCAACTTTAATTTTTCTTTTGGGAAGAATTTTTCCAAGCCATCATAAGCCACACAAATCGTGTCAACTTTCTTGCCTAACAATTTATTAGTGATTCCTGGATACGAATTCTGTTCTTGTATTAAAGATGGCACACCTTTAGATGTCGCCATTTGTAGTAAAGGCCCACTGGCAAACCCACCAGTACCTATGACTACATCTGGCTTAAAGGTTTTTATTATTTTTCTAGATCTCAATAAGCTTGTCATTAACTTAAAAGGAAACATTAAATTCTTCAGCGTCAATTTTCTTTGAATCCCTGAAATCCACAATCCTTCTATCTTATAACCAGCTTGTGGCACTTTATCCATTTCCATACGATCTGATGCGCCAACAAATAAAAATTCAGCATCCGGATGGCGCGATTTCAGTTCGTTAGCAATAGCTACAGCAGGATATATATGACCTCCTGTACCACCACCTGACAATATGAATTTATAATTACTCATTAAATTGCTTCACTTAAAATATCTAAAGGGTTATCACCCTCTAGCACTTCATTTTCTTTTATCTCTTGGCGCTTAGCACTTACACTTAATATTATTCCTATTGCCATACAGGTCATCCAAATAGACGTACCTCCACTACTTATTAATGGCAATGTTTGTCCTGTAACAGGAAATAATTCAACTGCAACAGCCATGTTAATTAATGCCTGAAACACAATTGGCAGACCAACACCGAGCACCAACAACATTCCAAAAGTGGTATCAGCCTTTTGCGACACCACAACAATTCTAAACAACAGCCAAGAGTACATTATCAATAAAAATATACCACCAAACAAACCATACTCTTCAATGATGATTGCGAATATGAAATCTGATGACGATTGTGGTAAAAAGTTTTTCTGAACACTTTTCCCTGGACCTAATGGTTTTATACCTGTTGCGATTGCAATTTTTGCTTTTTCAATTTGATAATCTTCTTCTGTGTCTTCTCCATTTGCAAAATTTTCAATTCTGCTCATCCAAGTATCCACACGATTTGGCATGGCATCTGGAAATGCTTTTGCCACCAAAATAAACATCACTAAAGCCAACAATCCCGAACCAATTATTACAGCGAGATACTTTATTGGATAACCACCTATAAATGCCAACATCATCACCATAGTAAAGATGATAGCTGTTGTAGAAAAATTGGCAGGAAGAATAAGAATTAGAACAAAAAATACTGGTCCCCAAAGAGGCAAAATAGTTTCTTTAAAACTTACACTTTTCTCTCTTATTTTTGAAAGATAACGCGCAACATACACCATTAAAACAACTGCTGCCAGTGTAGATGTTTGAAAGGACATATTTACGATTGGGATTTGTATCCAGCGACTTGTATTTGTGCCTTGAGAATTGGTTGAACCTTGTAAAATTGTAATCAAAAGGAGCACTAAAACCACAGGAATCAACACCATGGAAAGTCCTTTAAAATACCTATACGGAATTTTATGAACCGCATACATAATAGCAAAACCTAGCGACAAGTGCATAAAGTGCTTCACAAAAAAGGAAAAAGTGTTACCTGTACCGCCAACATATGCCAAGTTGCTAGCAGCACTATAGACTGGTAAAAATGAGAAGATGGCCAATAGTGTTACTATTGCCCATATAGCCCTATCTCCTTTTATTTGTGAAAAAATATTTTGCACGCTTAACCTTTTTATCGTTGAGTCCCTAATTCAACGTTTTAAATTTTTATAAGTTTCTCACAGCATCTTTAAATTGACGTCCACGATCCTCATAATTTTCAAATAAATCGAAACTAGCACATGCCGGAGACAACAATACATTATCACCTGCATCTGCCACTTTATAAGCAATCTTAACAGCCTCGCTCATATATTGTGTTTCAACAATAACATCTACCATATTTCCAAAGGCTTCGATTAGCTTTTTGTTATCCACACCAAGACAGATAATCGCCTTTACTTTCTCATTTACAAACTGAAACAGCTCTTTATAGTTATTACCTTTATCTACACCACCAACAATCCAAACTGTAGGTGCAGCCATGCTCTCTAATGCAAAATATGTTGCATTAACATTTGTAGCTTTAGAATCGTTGATATACTGAACTTTATTTATTTTAAGCACATGCTCTAAACGATGCTCTACCCCTTGAAAGTTTTCTAAACTCTCTCTTATAGTTTGTTTTCTTATTTTAAGCAAATGTGCTACCGTAGAAGCAGCCATAGCGTTTTTAACGTTATGTTTACCCTCTAATGCTATGTTTTCTGTTGGCATAATTATCTTGTTGTTATCTATTGTTATTATTATATTATTGTCTTTATAGTAAGCTCCTTCTTCAATTGTTTTCGTAAGTGAAAAAGGCAGCTTTTTAGATTGAATTTCATGGTTTTTCAACCAATCTGTAATCACCTCGTCATCTGCATCGTAAATGAAATAATCATCTTCAGTTTGGTTTTCTACAATTCTAAATTTTGAAGCGATATAGTTTTCAAACTTATAATCGTAGCGATCTAAATGATCTGGTGTAATATTGGTTAATACTGCAATTTTTGGTTTAAAATCATGGATATCATCCAACTGAAAACTACTTACTTCCAATACATAGTTCTCATGATCTTTTTCCAGAATTTGCTTTGCGAAACTGTCACCAATATTTCCCGCTAAACCAACATCTAACTCTTGTTTTAACAAATGATGTGTTAAGGTTGCTGTTGTTGTTTTGCCATTACTACCAGTTATCGCAACCAATGTTGCATTTGTATAGTTTGAAGCAAATTCAATCTCAGACACCACCTTAACACCAGCGTCTCGAATCTGTTTTACCAAATTCACTTTATCTGGTATCCCAGGGCTTTTCATTACGATATCTGCATTCAGAATTTTAGATTCCGTATGCTGTTCATCTTCAAATTCAATCTCATTATTTAAAAGAACGTCTCTGTACTTTTCTTTAATCTTTCCTTTATCGGACACAAACACGTCATATCCTTTTGCCTTCCCTAAAAGTGCTGTACCTACACCACTTTCTCCACCTCCAAGAATCACAAGCCTTTTCATTACCTAATCTTCAATGTCACTATTGAAATGATAGCTAACAGAATGCCTACAATCCAAAAACGTGTGACTATTTTACTTTCGTGATATCCTGATTTTTGATAATGATGGTGTAGCGGAGACATCTTAAAAATCCGCCTGCCTACACCATATTTTTTCTTGGTGTATTTGAAATAACTTACCTGCATCATCACAGATAGGTTCTCAGCCAGAAAGATTCCACACAGCACAGGTATTAGCCATTCTTTTCTTACCGCTATTGCTATTACAGCAATTATTCCTCCAATAGTTAAACTTCCTGTATCTCCCATAAATACTTGTGCTGGATAAGCATTGTACCACAAGAATCCTATGAGCGCCCCAACAAATGCAGCGATGTATATTGTTATCTCTTCAACTTGTGGGATATACATGATGTTGAGGTATTTTGAAAAAATGATATTACCAGATACCCAAGCAAAAATCCCCAAAGTCAATACAACGATTGCCGATGTTCCTGCCGCCAAACCATCTATACCATCTGTAAGATTTGCTCCATTGGATACAGCCGTTACAATTATGATACTTACCAATACGAAGATGATCCAAGCATAACCTTCAAAATCTGGACTTATCCATGTGATTAAATTGGAGTAATCGAACTCGTTATTTTTTACAAATGGAATGGTTGTTTTTGTTGATTTCTCAGCAACATCAAATAATTGCGCTTCTGGGATATTTGGATTTTCCGCCAATAATTGTTGCTGTTCTTGAAGCGGCAGCTCTTCTTTTATAGTTACATCATCATGAAAATATAAAGTCAACCCTACGATAAGACCTAAGCCTACCTGACCTAAAACTTTGAATTTACCTTTCAATCCTTCTTTATCATTCTTAAATTTTTTGATATAATCATCAATAAAACCAATGGTTCCCATCCAAAGTGTTGTAATGATAAGTAGAATGATATAGATGTTTTCGAGCTTAGCTAATAACAACACAGGAAGTAACGTCGCTAGGATAATTATAAGCCCACCCATAGTTGGAGTGCCAGCTTTTTCAACCTGACCTTCTAAGCCTAAATCGCGAATGGTTTCACCCACTTGTTTTTTGCGTAAAAAATCTATGATTCGTTTACCATAAATAGTAGAAATTAACAATGACAAAATTATTGCCACAGCAGCCCTAAAAGTTAAAAACCCAAAGAGTGATGCTCCTGGAAACTGGAATTGCTTTTCTAAATATTCAAATAAATAATATAGCATCTACTTTTGTAATTGTTTTAAAAATTCTTGTACTGTTTTATAGTCATCAAAATCGAAGCGCTCGCCTTTTATTTCTTGATAAGTCTCATGTCCTTTGCCCGCAATTAAGATGATGTCTTTAGCTTCTGCCATTTGACATGCTGTTTTTATGGCTTGCTTTCTATCTGTTATTGATAATGTTTTTTTGAAATTTTGTGGCTCGACTCCTTTTTCCATATCGTCAATAATCGCTTCTGGAACTTCGCTTCGTGGATTATCGCTTGTAAAAATCACTTTAGTGCTTAATGCTGAAGCAATATGCGCCATCTTTGGTCGCTTAGTCTTATCTCTATCACCACCACAACCTACAACTGTAATTAACTCTTCATTTTTAGTACGAATACTATTTATGGTTTCAAGTACATTTTTTAGCGCATCTGGTGTATGTGCATAATCAACAATAGCCGTTATTTTTTCGTCTGAAATGAAATACTGAAAACGACCAGATACATTATCTAACTCACTTATTAATCTTAAAATCTCATCTTTTTCTAAGCCCAATAATTCTGCTGCACCATAGATTGCAAGTATATTGTAAGCATTAAAACTTCCAATAAGTTTTGTCCACAACTCACTATCATTCACCTTAAGCAACAAGCCGCTAAACTCGTTTTCTAAAATTTGCGCCCTGTAATCTGAATAATTCTTTAAAGCGTAAGTATATTTCTTAGCTTCGGTATTTTGAAGCATCACCAAACCATTTTTATCATCCATGTTAGACAATGCAAATGCATCTTTTGGTAAGTGATCGAAAAATGCCTTTTTGACATCTCTATATTCCGCAAAAGTTTCATGATAGTCTAAATGATCATGAGATAGGTTGGTGAAAATTCCACCTGCAAACTTTAAACCTTCAGTTCTGCTTTGATGAATGCCATGCGAACTCGCTTCCATAAAACAAAACTCCACACCTTCATCATTCATAAGTTTGAGATACTTATTGATGGTTAACGAATCTGGTGTTGTATGGGTTGCTTTATATTCGGTGTTATCTACCATAATTTTCACAGTTGACAACAGTCCCACCTTGTAACCTGCTTTTTTAAATAGTTGATATAACAAACTCGTTACTGTTGTTTTACCGTTAGTACCTGTAACACCTACTAGTTTTAAGTTTTCAGAAGGATGCTCAAAATAGTTGGCAGCCATAAAAGCCAATGCTTGGTTAGAATTAGCGACTTCTATATAAGTAACTCCATCTTGTAATATTTCTGGCAACACTTCACAAACTACAGATTTTGCGCCATCAGCAATCGCCTTTTCTATATAGTTATGACCATCTGTAATTGTCCCTCTAACAGCCACAAACAGATCATTAGCTTCAATTTTACGCGAATCGAATTCTATTTTGTTTACAGCAGCACTTGTGCTACCCACAACAGCATTTATAGTAACCCTATACAATATGTCTTTTAAAATCTTCATGATGCCTCTAGAACAATTGTTTGATTAGGTTTTAATTTTTGATGCTTATCTATAGATTGAGATTTTACGATACCACTACCCTTTAATTTCACTTTAACATTAACCTGAAGATTTTCCAATAAGGCAATAGCGTCCATTGCTGGCATACCAACAACGCTTGGCATCAACTCTTTATAACTATTTACATTATCAAAGTAATTTTCATAATCCTCATTAACTATCTTATCATTAAAATCTAACGTCTTTACATCGTCAATTAAAGGTGTATCTGTATATATTTTTTGCGCAATACGTTTAAAAACAGGACCTGTAACATCCGCTCCATAATAGCCCACTTTTGTACTTGGCTTATGAATCACTACAATACACGAGTATTTTGGATTATCTGCAGGAAAGTAACCAGCAAAAGATGACACATACTTTCTATCCTTTCTCCATTCTTCGTAGTTTGCATAATCTGTTCGTGCTGTACCAGTTTTACCTGCCATGGAAAAAGTTTCTGAGTACATATTCTTTCCCGTACCACGTATAACAATGTTTTTTAGAATATCTTTAATCTCTGCCAAGGTTTTATCTGAACAGATTTTATCAACCAAAACTTGTTTTTCAAACACCTCAACATCTTTATCAAACGACTTTACAACACGAATAAATCTAGGCTTAATCATCTCACCTTTATTTGCTATAGCATTATAAAATGTAAGTGTTTGCAATGGAGTAATCGCCAAATTATAACCATAAGCCATAGATGGTAGAGCATTTCTACTCCAATTAGATTTACCTGGCTCTGGTATATTTGGAATCCCTTCACCTTGAATTGGTATATCTAAAGAATCATTGAGTTTCCAACGCTTTATATGATTGATAAACTTCATTGGATTCTTAGCGTAATTATCATCTACAATAGTTGCTAAACCAATGTTTGAAGACACCTCCAAAGCTCTAGCTGCAGAAATTTTACCAAAACCACCATGATGAGAGTCTCCAATAGTTCTACCATAAAAATACTTAGTTCCTTTCTTAGTATCTATTACCGTAGAGGTATCAATTACCTTATCCTCTAAAGCAGCCATCATAGCCATTACCTTAAAAGTACTTCCTGGCTCATGAGACTCATAAACTGCGTAGTTTCTTTTTTCATAGTAAGTTCCCTTAGAGGTTCTAGCAAGATTTGCTATTGCTTTTATCTCACCTGTTTTCACCTCCATAACAACCACACAGCCATGTTCAGCTTCGTAAGTTTCTAATTGTTTCAAAAGTGAATGATGCGCTATATCTTGAATATTAACATCTATCGTAGTATACACATCGTAACCATCTTGCGGTTCAACTTGATCAAAATCAGCAATTGGCTTCCATTGACCATTTCCTATTTTTTGTTTTAAGCGCTTTCCTTTTACTCCACGCAAGTATTTTTCTCCAAAAGCACCATCTATACCTGCTCTGGCCGTATCACCATTACTATCAATACGCTCGTAACCTATAGATCTAGCTGCTATTTGTCCCATTGGATGCTCTCTTCTGGTTGTCTGCTCAACAATTAAACCTCCACCAATAGCACCTTTATTAAGCAGCGGAAAATTTCTTAATCTTATATAGTCTGAATAACTAATGTTTCGTGCTAACAAAAAATATCTATTCTTATTTTTTCGTGCTTTTCTGATAATATCTTTATAATAACCAGCCGACTTACCTTTGTAAGCTGAAAGCGAATCTGCCAAAGCACCAATATGCTCATCAAAAACTGCTTGCTGAGCCTGTACAGCATCTAGTCTTATATCGTACTTAGGTATAGAAGTAGCTAATAAACTTCCGTCTGCAGAATACACGTTACCTCTGTTAGGTTCAATATCAAAATCCTTAACAGTTCGTTTTTCTGCCAACTGACGATACTCTTCCCCCTGAATGAATTGAATACTAACCAACTTAAACACCACAGCAAGTGCAAATACAAACATAGTACCTGCCACAAAGTATAATCTGTTTAATATGTTAGTTTCTGTTGTTGCCAAAGTTTATTAACTCTTAGTTTTCTTATGTTTATTATTAGTTCTATTCTACTCTTCTGAACTGAGTACTTTAATTTTTGTTGGCGGAATTTCAGAAATAAAAATCCCTTTATCCGCTACTTTTCTTATTATGGTCGATTCCATTTTTAAACGCATCAACTTAGAACGACCATCAACAAATGCAGACCTCAATTCTTTTACCTCATTACTCAATCTTGCTATCTCATGCACTTTTTTATCAGCACTATGAGAGCTCGCAATCATAATGATGGCTAGAAATGAAATAAAAATGATGATGCGCCAATTTTTAAACGAATCATCACTGATTAGAAACTTACCTCTTAATATGCTATAGATACTTTTCTTCATATTTTTTCAGCAATTCGAAGTTTTGCACTTCGTGCTCTATTATTCATTTTTATTTCTGATTCCGTTGGCACAATTAAGCCACCTACTTTTTTTAATGGGACTTCGAAATTGCCAAACATATCACGTTCTGGCTCTCCTTCAAACATTCCATTTCTTATGAAGCGTTTTACCAATCTATCTTCTAGTGAGTGATAGGAAATAAAACTTAACCTTCCACCTTTTTTTAGAATCTCTGGCATTTGCAAAAGCAATTCTTTCAACACTTGGATTTCCTGATTGACCTCTATTCTAATAGCTTGATAGATTTGGGCTAAAACCTTATTCTCTTTTCTATGGTTAAGAAACTTCTTCAACACCAACTTTAACTGCTCACTTGTTTCAATCGGCTCAACTTTACGCTCTGAAACTATAACTCTTGCCATAGCTGGCGCTTGTCTTAACTCACCATATTGAAACAGAACATCTCTTAGCTGCTCTTCCTCATATTCGTTGATAACCTCATAAGCAGACAACTTGTTATCTTGATTCATTCGCATATCAAGCTTAGCTTCAAATCTTGTTGAAAACCCTCGTTCGGCAACATCAAACTGATGAGACGACACTCCAAAATCCGCCAATACACCATCAACCTCCTTCACACCATAGAACCTTAAAAATCGCTTGATATACCTAAAGTTTTCATTGATAAGCACAAAACGATCATCATCAATTTTATTAGCTAAAGCATCTCTATCCTGATCAAACGCATACAACTTTCCTTCATCTCCCAGCCTAGATAAGATTTCTCGACTATGTCCTCCACCACCAAATGTGACATCCACATAAATGCCATCTGGCTTTACATTTAAGCCATCAACTGTCTCTTTAAGTAAAACCGCATTATGATACTCCATTGTCATCATCATCTTGTCCCATTACCTCCTCAGCTAAATCAGCAAAATCTGATGCTGCATCATCAATAGCTTGCTCGTATTTATTCTTATCCCAAATCTCAATGATATTTACAGCAGAAGCCAATACCACTTCTTTTGAAATCCCTGAAAAACCGATTAAATCTTTTGGAATTAATAAACGACCAGCATTATCAACCTCTACCACTTTTACACCTGCTGTGAAGCGTCTAATAAAGTCATTGTTCTTTTTCTTAAAACGATTGAGCTTATTCACCTTAGCCATCAACGCATTCCATTCAGACATAGGATACAACTCCAAACACGGCTGAAACACCGCACGCTTAAGCACAAAACCATCCTGTAAAGCAGCAGACAATTGCTTTTTTAGCGCAGCAGGAACCATTAGCCTCCCTTTTGCATCTGCCTTACACTCGTATGTTCCAATAAATGAATTCAATACCCTTGATTTGCCACTTTAACGTTTAAGAATCAAATATATTGAAAAATTTACCACAATTTACCACAGAATCCCACTTTTGTTGATAAGTTTTGAATTTTTGAATTATGAAAAACCGAAAAACACAATAAAATAAACCTCTAACGCTTCAATTTTGAAGTGGCAATTATTAACAACACTAAGCCACAAAAAAATCACCTTAAAAACACTCAATAGCAATAATTCTATTTGTTTTAAAAAGGATTTAGTTATATTTGTTTTTAACACTAAGCACTAATGTTATAGATGGCACACCTTTTAAAAAAAGAAAAGGATTATAGATATATTGAAGTAGGAGAAGGCACACCAATTATAGTGCTTCACGGTTTAATGGGAGGATTAAGTAATTTTGATGCTGTTACCAGTTTTTTTGGCAATAATGGCTATAAAATCATTATTCCAGAACTTCCGATCTACACAATGTCGCTTTTAAAAACCAACGTCAAAAGCTTTGCAAACTATTTAAAGGATTTTATTGAGTATAAAGGCCTAGAAAATGTTATACTATTAGGAAATTCATTAGGTGGACATATAGGATTATATCACACAAAATTATACCCTAAAAAAGTAAAAGCTCTAGTAATTACCGGAAGCTCTGGCTTGTATGAAAGCGCAATGGGAAGTGGCTACACAAAACGTAGTGACTATGAGGTCATAAAGAAAAAAGCTCAAGATGTTTTTTACGATCCTGCTGTTGCTACAAAGGAAATTGTAGACGAAGTATACGAAACAGTAAACGACAGAAATAAACTTGTAAAAACGTTAGCAATTGCTAAAAGCGCCATAAGGCACAACATGGCAAAAGACTTACCTAAAATGAATACACCAACTTGTATTATTTGGGGTAAGAATGACAACGTAACTCCACCTGAAGTTGCAGAAGAATTCCACGAGCTTTTGCCAGATTCTGATTTATTTTGGATAGATAAATGTGGGCACGCAGCAATGATGGAACATCCTGAAGAATTCAATAAAATATTGAATGATTGGTTAGAATCAAGAGGTTTATAAAAAGAGGTTTCTACTCTCACAAAAATTGTCATGAAAATAAAATCAGCTGAGTTTGTAATGAGTAATTCTGATGTGGCAAAATGCCCTAAGAATCGTATTCCTGAATATGCTTTTATAGGAAGAAGTAATGTTGGCAAGTCATCCTTAATCAATATGCTTACTGACAGAAAAAGTTTAGCAAAAACCTCTGGACGACCAGGAAAAACTCAATTAATCAATCATTTTATCATTAACAATGAGTGGTATCTAGTTGATTTACCGGGCTATGGCTATGCCAGAGTTTCAAAAACTTCAAAAAAGAAATTTCAGAAATTTATAACCAATTATTTTGAACAAAGACAACAATTGGTTTCTGCTTTTGTTCTTGTTGACATCAGACACAAGCCTCAAACTATAGATTTAGAATTTATGCAGTACTTGGGCGAAAATGGTATTCCATTCGGAATTATTTTCACCAAAGCCGATAAGCTTAAACCCAATGCCATTGACAATCATGTTGATGATTATTGCAAAGAATTACTAAAAACTTGGGAAGAAATACCACCTTATTTTATTACTTCATCTTCAAAAAAAATAGGTCAAGATGATGTTTTAAACTTTATTGATGCTACCAACGAAGAGATTGAAGCTTTAAAAAACGAATAAGATTAAGTTTTTACATCTAGAGCATCTCTTAAAGCATTACCTACTAACATAAATGCCATCACTAAAAGCATAATACAAATTCCTGGTATTAATGCCAAATAAGGCTTGCCAAGAATTATATAATTGTAATGATCTTTAATCATAGCACCCCAACTAGCCATTGGTGGCTGTGCTCCAATTCCTAAAAAGCTCAGTCCACTTTCAATAAGTATTGCCGCAGCAAAATTTGCTGCAGAAATTACTATTAAGGGTCCAAATATATTAGGCAAAATATGCTTCGTTATAATCCTGTAATCTGTATATCCTAAAGCTCTCGCAGCAGTTACATATTGCATCTCTTTAGCGCTTATAATTTGTCCTCTTACAACTCTTGCCACCTCAACCCACATTGTTAAACCAACAGCAATAAACACTTGCCAAAAGCCTTTTCCTAATGCCAAAGTTATTGCTATAACCAAGAGCAGTGTTGGTATAGACCATGTTACATTGATAATCCACATAATCACAGCATCTACCCTACCACCATAATATCCTGCCAAACTCCCCATTAGAAGACCAACTAACAAAGAAATAAAGACCGCAATAAAACCAATAAAAAATGAAATACGAGACCCTATCAAAATACGGCTTAAATAGTCTCTTCCATATTTATCTGTACCAAAAATAAAACTTCGATTTTCTATAAAAGATTTGTAGTCGGAATTAGGGAAGCGATCTAAATCTATTTGCTTCTCTATGCCTTGAAGTCCATCTGAAGCATATTCAATGTAAGTCAACACATCATCTTTTACAACATAAGACTGTATAGGAATTTCAGTATCTGTGTTATCAGAACCAAAGAACAGTTTAGACAAAAAACCTTGTTCAGATTCAATACTTGATGGAAGCGTAAGTATCTGTACTTCAAATCCAGGCGGTTTTGAATGAATGGATAAATGCATTTGGTTAGCATTCTTAGAAGCATCTGGAGCAAATACATATGCAAAAACCGAAACAAGTCCTATGCAAATAATTATCCCTAAACTGAAAACGCCCCAAAAGTTCTTTTTAAACTTTTGAAGCGCTAATCTTGTGAGAGAATTGCTTTGGTTTCCCATCAATATTTTAATTCTTTACTTCAGCTACTTTATTTTTTATAGCATAGGTCATTTTTAAATCGTGTAAAACATTTAAAGCTTCCTCTATATAAACATCCTTAGCCAAACTTTTATGCCAACGATCACGTTTTTCTTTAAGTATTGAATCCTCGTCCATCAATTCAACCTCATAAGGCAAGGAACTAAAGGTTAAATTGGTTTTGTACTCAGATAGTTTTTCAAATCGCTTTGCTTCTTCCTCATTAAGCTCCATTTCTTTTTTGTAATTCTCATAATTTAACGAATAGCTCTCACGATCTCTTATTTTCTTTACCCATTTAGCATTATCATCAATTAGTTTCAACTGTTCATTAGCCGCCATTCTAGCTTTGCTTTTTTCGATAGTTGTATCGTAATCAAAATAATTACCCCAAACTTCATAATCTACGGCATCAATCTTATCCCAAGGCAATGGATTTTCCTGATCCTTTTCTCCTATGTCAATATAGCTATATCTGTCTGGCACAACAACATCACTCTTAACGCCTTCTAATTGCGTAGAACCACCATTAACTCTATAAAACTTCTGAGTCGTAAACTTTAAGGCACCTAAATCTCCATTAGAATTATTTCGGACCAATCTGTTTAAATCTAAAACATTTTGAACCGTTCCCTTTCCGTAAGTTTGCTTGCTTCCAATAACTATAGCTCGCTTATAATCTTGCATCGCAGCAGCTAAAATTTCTGAAGCAGATGCTGACAATTCATTTACTAATATTACTAAAGGCCCATCCCAAACTATAGATTTATCTCTATCTTTTAATACTTCTTTTGGTTGCCCAGCTTCTTTTACTTGCACAACAGGACCTTCTTCTATAAACAAACCAGCGATATCCACCACTGTTTGTAATGATCCACCTCCATTATTTCTTAAATCTAGGACTAAACCTTCTACACCTTCTTGTTTTAATCTTATGATTTCTTGTTTGATATCTGAAGCCGCATTGCGTTTGTTGTAATTTTCAAAATCCACATAAAACTTTGGAAGATTAATCACACCAAATTTCTTATCATCTTTTATTACAGTTGAAGATTTCGCATACGTTTCTTCTAACTCTACAATATCTCTTGTAATTGAGATATCTTCAATTGTACCATCTACTTTTTTTAAAGTTAAAACCACAGTTGTTCCTTTTGGGCCTTTTATCAACTTAATGGCATCATCTAAACGCATCCCAACAACATTAACTGGCTTTTCTTCATCTGATTGTCGCACTTTTAAAATCTGATCACCTACCTCTAGCTCATTAGCTCTCCAAGCAGGACCACCACTTATAATTTCGTTTACCATGATGGCATCCATTTTCTTTTGTAGTCTCGCACCTATACCTTCAAAATTACCAGACATAGCCACATCAAAACGGTCTTTATCTTCTGGTGCAAAATAGAATGTGTGTGGGTCAAATTCCTCAACTATGGCATTAATGTATACCGCAAACCAATCTTTACGCTGTCTATCATCAATAAAGTCATAAAGCTCATCTAAAGAACGTTTTGTTGCTTCTCTTGCTTCTTTTTCAAGTTCAGCTAAAGATTTCTTTTCGTCTTTAGAAGATTTTTCATTTTGAGCAGAAAAAACACTTTCTGGAAGTGTATTTGCTTCCATATCTGAATTACGTTGCGAAATAGCATCATCGTAATTAGCAATAGTTGAAAACTTAAGTTGTTGTCTCCAACGCTCTTTCATTTCACGCTTATTCTTTACATAATCTAACTTTTCGTAGTCTGCAGTATAGCTTTCGTCTTTTGCAAAATCGAATGGTTTTTCTAATATTTCAGCATAAATAGCTTTAGACTCTTCAATTCGCTTTAATAAACGCTCGTGAGTTAAATTAAAAAATGCTACGTCATAATCCTTAAGCTGATCATCTAATTGCGTTTTAAAGGCTTCAAATTCTTTTATGTCAGATTCATAAAAATAGCGCTTGAATGGATCTAACTGATTTAAATAATCTTCAAAAACATTTTCAGAAAAGCTGTCATTTAAATCCTGAGGATTAAAATGTCCATTATCTAAAACATAAGTAATTAACTGAATAAGTAATTTATCTTTATCTGGATTATCATCAAACTTCTTACTAGTAAAGCTACATGAAGCAAAAGCAATTAAGAACGCTAACAATAAAAACTTATAATTCCCTCTCATCTTTCTAATTTTTCTAATTACACAAGTAGGTAATGATTATTTTCACTAAAATAGAAGAAAAAACCGTGCCATAAAAAATCATGGCACTAATTTTTTGTTAAAGGTACAAATACTTCTACTTCTTAAGGTTTTTAGTATTTTTACCCTACTTAAAACTTCAATTACATTATGGCAAAACGTCCTTTAATTTTAGTGACTAATGATGACGGTATAACTGCACCTGGAATACGCACACTAATTAGTGTAATGAATACTATTGGAGATGTGGTAGTTGTTGCCCCTGATAGTCCTCAAAGTGGTATGGGACATGCTATTACTGTAGATGCCACGCTGTATTTAGAAAAGGTAACTATTGATGGTAAACAACCCGAATACAGTTGCTCTGGCACACCTGCCGACTGTGTAAAATTAGCTGTTAGAGAGATTTTGGATCGTAAACCCGATATTTGTGTATCTGGCATTAACCATGGCTCTAATTCCTCTATCAACGTTATTTATTCTGGAACGATGAGCGCTGCTTTAGAGGCTGGCATAGAAGGGATTCCTGCAATTGGTTTTTCGCTTTTAGACTATAACTGGAATGCCAATTTTGAACATTGTAAGACCTTTGTTGAAACTATTACCAGACAAGTTTTAGAACATGGTTTACCAGACGGAGTAGTACTCAACGTCAATTTACCCAACCTAGACAAACAAGACATAAAAGGCATTAAAGTTTGTAGACAAGCACGTGCCAATTGGGTTGAAGAATTTGATAAACGCGTAAACCCTATGGGTAGAGAATATTATTGGTTAGCTGGTAAATTTGTAAATATGGACAATGGTGAAGATACTGACGAATGGGCTTTAGAAAATGGTTATGTTTCCATTGTACCTGTTCAGTTTGATTTAACGGCCCATCATACCATTCAATCCTTAAATACCTGGAAATTAAAATAATTTCTGTATCAAATGGCACTAACAGCAATTAAAGCCACAAACATGAATAAAGATATAATTATTGGATTTTTAGTTGGTATTACTGCAACATTCTTAGGGCTTTTAGTAGCTGTACAAATTTTTGGAAACGACGATGATTGGTTACTAGTATTAAGACAGAGTGCTCAACGTGGTATTTTAACAAAAATGATTAGTCTTGGTGCTTTACCTAATCTTGCAATTTTCTTTTTCTTTCTAAGGAAGAAAAAAGATAATAGAGCTCAAGGTGTTCTAATTGCTACAATGTTAGTTTTTATAATAACTATGATTATTAAATTTTTCAATTAATGAAGTATTATATCATTGCTGGCGAAGCCTCTGGAGATCTACACGGATCGAACCTTATGAAAGCCCTATTTAAGGAGGATAATAATGCTAATATTCGTTTTTGGGGAGGTGATTTAATGCAAGCTGTAGGTGGTGAATTGGTAATGCACTACAAAGAGCGTCAGTTTATGGGTTTTGCAGAAGTAATTATGAATCTCAGAAAGATCTCTGGTCATATTAAATTCTGTAAAAAAGATATTGCCGAGTTTCAACCTGATGTTATTGTATTTATAGACAATTCTGGTTTTAACTTAAGAATTGCCAAATGGGCAAAAGAACAAAACTTTAGAACTCACTATTATATTTCCCCTCAGGTTTGGGCTTCGAGAGCAAGTCGTGTTGAAAAAATAAAGCGCGATGTTGATGCCATGTATTGCATCCTTCCTTTTGAAAAAGACTTTTACAAAACCTATGGCTATGATGTTCATTTTGTTGGTCATCCATTAATTGATGCCATTGCAGACCGACCACAAGTTGATGAAACTGAATTTAGAAAAACACATCAATTAAGCAATCTTCCAATTATTGCATTGCTACCTGGTAGTCGCAAACAGGAAATTACCAAAATGCTGGGTGTTATGCTAAGCTTAGTTGATGACTTTAAAGATTATCAATTTGTAATTGCCGGAGCTCCAAGTCAGGATTATGAGTTCTACAAAACCTTTATAAAAAAGAACAACGTTAACTTTATTTCTAATAAAACCTACGACCTGCTTAGTATTTCTTATGCTGCTTTAGTAACTTCTGGTACTGCGACCTTAGAAACCGCATTATATAAAGTTCCGCAAGTTGTATGTTATAAAGCGAATGCCATATCGTATCATATTGCAAAACGCATTATAACCTTAAAGTTTATCTCGTTGGTCAACCTTATAATGGACCGCGAAGTGGTTACCGAATTAATACAAGGCGACCTCAACAAAAAGCGTTTAAAACAGGAGTTAAATACTATTTTAAATTCAGACAAAAGAGACCTACTATTTTTAGACTATTTTGAACTTGAAAAGAAACTAGGCGGTAAAGGAGCAAGTGAAAAGGCCGCTAAACTTATAGTTGAATCAGTAAGCAGTATATAAAACCTTATGAAAAAAATTATATTACTTATTTGTGTTATTGCCACATTAACAAGTTGTAAAGCCAAAAAATCCTACTCCTCAAAGAAGCGACAAACCCATACTGTAAAAGTAAACCCAACTATAAAACCTACACAAGAAGGAGAAGCTATCGCTAAATATGCCAAAAAATTTAACGGTACACGTTACAAGTATGGTGGCACTACAAAACGTGGCATGGATTGTTCTGGATTGGTTTACACTACATTTAAAGATAATGACATCTCTGTTCCAAGAACTACTGGCAGCTTATCATCCTATGGAGATTGGATAGACCTTAAAGAAGTAAATGTTGGCGACTTAGTATTCTTTGCCACTAAAAAGAATAGCAGAAAAGTTAATCATGTAGGCATTGTAACCAATGTACGTACAGGTAATGTAGAGTTTATACATGCCTCTACAAGCAGAGGTGTTATGATTTCTTCTTTAGCAGAAAAATACTGGTATTTTGCTTTCGTTCAGGCGAGGCGCATACTTTAATTAGTTCCTTATTTATTATCATTCTATTTATTAATAATTAAATAACAAAGTTTACGATAGAAATACTTTTTCTTAATAATGCATTCAAAATGTGTTAATACTGTCCGAGTAGTTTTGCTTCAATTAATTAACATAACTACCAATGAAAACTTTAAAACACATTACATTATTATTTATTTTTTGTTGCATAGTATCGTGCAAGAGCGATGATGACAACAACAGTCAACCACAAAATTTAGTTGAGCTTAGCTCTCACTCTCAAACTCCTGTTTTACTTAAGCTAGAACCTGAATTCTCTAACGTAAACATTTACAATTTCCTGTCTTCTGAAGATCAATTAGCAGATACGCCAAACTTTGTCTACGGCTCTATGGCAGATGGTGCTGGTTTATTAAAAAACTCAGACAACACTTACACTCTTATAAATAACATTGAAGCCGATTATTCAATTGCTAGAATTACATTAGATGAAACTTTTAAACCAGTTTCTGGTGAATATATACTAAATGCTGCTGCTACTGCTGCTACCGCTCAATGCTCAGGTTCTTTAATAACCATGGAAGAACATGGGTTTGGACCATTATATCTTTCTGGTGGCGAATGGGGAGGAGCGTCTAAAGGTGTTTTTGCAACTGACCCATATAAATCTCCAAACTCAGCATCTTCTGCATTAATGCTACCAGCTTGGGGACAGTGGTCTACTGAAAACGCTGTTGTCATTGGCAAAGACGCTTATCCAAACAAAACCGTTGCTTTTATAGGTGATGACCACTCAGACAATGTTGTACCATCTGGTCAGCTAGGTATGTATGTTGGTGATTTTTCCGATTTAAACGGTGGTCAACTTTACGGATTGAGAGTTACACAAGCTGGCATTAACTTTGAAATGGATATGCAAGAAGGTCAATCTTACCCTATTGATTTTGTTGCTCTAGAAGAAACAAATATTGATTTACTAGATGCTGAAGCTAAAAATAAAGGCGTAATGGGCTTTTCTAGATTAGAAGATATCGATTGGAGAAGAGGTTCTGCATCAAACAACAGAGAAATTTACTTCTGTGTAACTGGTAGACAAAAACCAGACTTAGTTGGTAAAGGAACTACTTATGGTCGCGTTTATAAAGTAGTTTTAAATGAAAGCGACCCAACTGCTGCTGGTACAATTACCTGTGTTTTAGATGGTGATTTACCAAACGGTATTGCCAAGGCATTTCACAGTCCTGACAACATCTTAGTAACTGAAAACTATGCTTACATCCAAGAAGATCCAAACGGGTATTTTGATAATGCAGACAAAACGCACTATGCACGTTTATACCAATATAACTTAAATACTGGCGCATTAAAAGTTGTTTTAGAATGTGACCAAGATGTAGCAGCAGCGCAAGGTTATGGAACAATTTCAGGAATATGGGAGATCACAGGTATGATAGATATTTCAGATGTTATTGGTGTAGATGAATCTTTTATTCTTATTACACAAAATCATGGTTGGGAGCCTGCAGACGGATCCGCTTTTACTGATCCTAATGCTAACCCAGCAGCAGATAGCAGAAAAGAAGGAAGTATGTTATATGTACTACAAGGATTAGACAGGTAAGATGAATATAGACATATTAAAAAAGGCATACATTTTATTAGTATGCCTTTTTGCTTTAAACTATAGCTGCAAAAATGACAAAGATTATACTGCAGCAATTCAAAAAGAAAATTCAACACCTCTAGCTCTATTAGAAGACGACTACAAAAACAAGTTAAACAAATGCATAGTTGCGCTTGAAGCACTTGAAAATGCAACAAGTTTTGAAACTGCTCTATCGAGCTACAAAGAAGCTAGAAATCATTTTAAAAGCATAGAGTCAATCCTAGCATTTATAGACAAAAACAATTATATATCTTTAAATGCACCTAACATTTTAAAAATTGAAGAGGAAGATGCCACAGATATAAAAATCAGAAAACCGTTCGGTTTTCAGGTTATAGAAGAAACATTGCACGAAGAACCCTTAGACCTTAAAGCTGTTGTAAAAATTACAGAAAAAACAAAACATAGATTAAAACTGATAGAGCAGAATACTTATATTAAGCTAAAAGATTACCATATTATTTGGCTTATTAGAGATCAAATAGCTAGAATAGCCCTTACGGGTATCACAGGTTTTGATTCACCAGTTTTAGAAACTTCTTTAACTGACGCACAGTTGGGTTATTCAACCATTGAATCTATTTTCAACTTGTATGTGGAAAATTTTTCTGATAAAAAACTTTTAGACCAATGGAACTCTGAAATTAAAGCCTCAATAGAAATGCTTAAAGGAGGCTTCAATGATTTTGACAGATATGCCTTTATCAAAAATCACACACATCAACAATTAGAACTGCTTAACAAAACTGTAGAAGATTGGGATGTGGAGTTTCCTTTTGAATTAGCCTTCAATAACGATATGTCTTCATTATTTTCTAATGACACTTTTAATATTGATTTTTTTGCGGATTATGTAGAAGTTGATTCTTTAAAACAAACCAAACAGCAACTAGGAAAGGTACTTTTTAATGATAAGAAGTTATCAGCAAACAATACTATGAGTTGTGCAACTTGCCACAAACAAGAATTAGCTTTTACAGATGGTTTAAAGATTTTCCCAAAGCAAAAACGTAACACACCAACATTAACCTATGCCGCGTTGCAACAAAGTTTTTTCTACGATGGAAGAACAGGCAATTTAGAAGGGCAAATAATTGATGTAGTAAATAACGTTAATGAGTTTCATAGCGATTTGTCAAATTTACAAACAGTAATAAAAACTGATAGCATATACTTTAAATCCTTTAACCAACTATATCCAAATGGTGTTACGGATGATAATATCAGAAATGCAATTGCGGTATACATTAGAAGTTTAAATAAATTCAATTCTAAATTTGACAATAACATCAATGATATTGAGCAAACCATAACGCAATCTGAAATTAATGGGTTTAATCTATTCATGGGAAAGGCTAAATGCGCGACTTGTCATTTTGCACCTGTATTTAATGGTACTGTTCCACCAAATTTTACAGAAACGGAGTTTGAACTATTAGGTGTGCCAAAATCAACTAATTTACCTGCTGTTGCAGATACAGATTTAGGAAGATATGATGTTTTTAAAACAGAAGAGCGTAAGCACTTTTTTAAAACACCAACGGTTAGAAACATTTCTAAAACTGCTCCATATATGCATAATGGCGCATACAACGATTTAGAAACACTAATGGATTTTTACAATAACGGCGGTGGTACTAGTTTGGGATTAGATTTTGAATACCAAACCCTCCCTCCAGATTCATTAAACTTACAACCAAATGAGATAAAAGATATTATTGCTTTTATGCATAGTTTAGAAGATCAATAATCTAGTCTAAGACGACAAAAAAACAAGTTTCATTATATTAGTGACTCATAATCATGAAGTTACTAAATTTTAAAATAATAAAACTAACAGCTTGTCTAATCTTAGGCATCCTCATTGCTCATTATTTTAAACTTAATTTTAGTATAGCTATTTACCTATCCCTTGGGTTAATGGCTATACTTTTTATCTACTATTTAGGTCTAATACAAAAGACCAACCGTTCTACCTACTTTGCTATGCTTGCATACTGCTGTATGGTAAGTCTTGGAATTAATGCTTATGACATAAAAGACGAAAAACTACAGGCAAAACACTACTTAAATTTAAAATTAGAGGGATATTCAGATTTAAAATTCAAAATCAAAGAGCGTCTAAAACCAGATCTGTATAACGATAAATATATTGTCTCATTGATTTCAGCCAATAAGAGTGAAGCCTCAGGACAACTACTCATCAATATTAAAAGAGATTCAATATCTGGTGCTTTACCTGTTGATGCCATTATTTATACAAAATCAGATTTAAAAGACATTCAGAAACCGCTGAATCCTCATCAATTTGATTACAGCAAATATTTAGAACTACGACAAGTTTACAGTCAAATTTATCTTCAACACAATCAATTCTTAGTACTTTCAGACCAACCTACAACGATTTATGGATATGCAGATTTATTTAGGACTTCCATCAATAAAAAATTGATTGATGCTGGTTTTAAGGATGATGTTTTAAGTATTATTAACGCATTACTTTTAGGTCAAAGGCAGACCATTGACAAAAGCATTTATAACAATTATGTAAATTCTGGAACTATTCATATTCTAGCTGTTTCTGGCTTGCATGTTGGAATTTTATTACTGATCCTAAATTTTATTTTTAGACCATTACTACTTCTTAAACACGGATACGTTCTTAGACCTATAATTATTATTACTATACTTTGGTTATTTGCTATTGTAGCAGGATTATCACCTTCAGTTACAAGAGCTGTTACAATGTTTAGCATTATAAGTTTTGCTATGCACCTTAAGCGACCTACCAACATTTACAACACACTAACCATTTCTGCATTTTTTATTCTACTCGTAAAGCCTACATTTTTGTTTGAAGTCGGCTTTCAGATGAGTTATTTAGCAGTTTTAGGCATTGTGAGCATTCAACCTATTTTATACAAACTCTGGCAACCCAAGTATCTGATTGTTGACAAATTCTGGCAGATATTTACGGTAACATTAGCAGCCCAAGCTGGTGTTCTGCCGATTAGTCTATTCTATTTTCATCAATTTCCCGGGTTGTTCTTTATATCTAATCTTGTGGTGATTCCTTTTTTAGGATTAATTCTTGGTTTTGGTCTTTTTGTAATTGTTATGGCTTTAGTTGGTTTTCTCCCTAAATCTATTGTTGAAATTTACAGCTTAATTATAGAATCATTAAATGGATTTATTGCTTGGGTAGCTCAGTTTGAAGACTTTTTGTTTAGAGACATTCCCTTTTACCTAATTCAGGTATTGATTGCATACATCTTAATTATTAGTGCTGTTCAGGTTTATAAATTAAAAACTTATAAATGGCTAGCTCTTTGCCTTGTTAGTATTATTGCTTTGCAAGGCACTTATGTTTTTAACAAGTTTCAAAATAAAGATGAAGCTTTCATTGTCTTTAACAAAAGTCGCGTTTCTATTGTAGGGTTTAAACAGAATAACAGACTTGAGGTTCATCATAATTTAGATGCTTCAAAACTTAATAATGATAACATCATTAAGAATTATAAAGTTGAAGAATTAATTGACAGTGTATCCCAATCTAAACTAAAGTATGTTTATCAATTTAAAAACAAGCGATTATTAATTATAGATAGCTTAGGAATTTATAAAAACTTGTCTTTTCAACCAGACTTCATCTTACTTCGTGATTCTCCTAAAGTTAATTTAGAAAGAGTTATTGACAGTATTAAACCTCAACAAATTATTGCAGATGCAAGTAATTATAAGTCTTACGTAAAACGATGGAAGGCCACTTGCAGATATAAAAAAATCCCTTTCCATTATACAAATGAAAAGGGAGCATTTATCTTGAAATAAAACCACTACTCTTTAAAGGTAGGCTCAAAGTTTTTATAATACTCATTAAACTTCTCTTGCGTCGTCATTTCTTTATATTTATCTGTCTTAAACAACTTCAAATATAACTCTAATTGACGTGGTTTTAAATATCCTCTGATAGCCTCAATATAGTTGCCTTCAATATCAAAAAACACCATTGTTGGATATGCTCTTACCTTTAAAAAACGTGTTAACTCATGAGCACTATTACGTCTATTAGCTTTTGCTGGGTCGTAATTAGGGTTTTTATATGTCTTATCTTGGTAAGTAATTGTATCATTACCTTCTGCATTAAATTTTACAGCATAATAATGCTCGTTTACATAATTTACAACATCTTCGTTGTGAAAGGTATTCTTATCAAGCATCTTACATGGACCACACCAGTTGGTATAAACATCCATAATGATTTTTTTAGGCTCTGTTTCCTGAAGCTTAATCGCTTCTTCTAAAGTCATCCAATTGATTTCTTTTTCTGGCGCTTTTTTAGTCTTTTGAAAAGAAACTAATGTTCCAAAAGCTATAAACGCTATAAGTAATTTTGTTTTTCCCATAACTTATTTGTTGCAATTCTTGTACCGAACTTACAAAAAATGCTCCTGAATAGGAGCATTTTCTAATTATTTTAATAAAAGCCTATTTAACTCCGTGCATTAATTTTTTAAGTACAGGATTTAAGAAATACACCAATACTCCTGCTGCAACAGGCACTATGGTAAATATCAAAAAGAACGTAGACAAACTATATTCTTTAGTAATATTTTCTATCTGACCACCTATAACTGCTGCTAATTTGTTACCTATAGCAATTGCCAAATACCACATACCAAACATAAAACCTATCATTCTGGCAGGCACTAACTTACTTACATAAGATAAACCTACTGGCGACAAGCAAAGTTCTCCAAGAGTATGGAATAGATAAGCTAAGATTAACCATATCATACTCACTTTAACACCTTCTTGGATTCCAGTAGAACCAAAGGCAAGTAACCCAAATCCTACACCCATTATAATTAATCCTAAAGCATATTTGCTAGCTGCAGATGGATTGTATTTACTTTCCCACCAACGAGAAAAGAATGAGGCAAAAGCAATAATGAAGAATGAATTAAGAATACTAAACCAAGACACTGTAATCTCTACTTCATTTTCTTTCACTTTTGTTATTGTTGCTTCAACCACACCATTGTCTCTATTTAACGTCTTACCGTTCTCTCTTGCAAAAGCTAAACGTTCTTCAGTAAGATAACCAAACTCTGTACCTTCATTATTTTTAGCTATCATATAAATTTTATCACCTGTAGTTAACACTTCTGGTTCTGCTACAGAAGTTGTTTTATCTTCAATAACATACTGAGGGTTTAGCACCATATTTTCAGTAATAGCGGTATTGAAATACAATTCTTTTAAAGGAATTTTTAAAACTTCCTTTTCTTTTTTGTGATAATAAACTATAGCCTCTTTACTACTATCAAATGATAGAACTTTGTTTACATATTCCTCATTAAACTTCTTCTGCTCCGCCTTCTTTTCTTTATTATCATATAGTTCAGATTCTTTAAGCTTTACAAATTTTCCATCATAAGCTATACTATCTATTGTCACTGATTTTTCTTTGCCATCCACAAGAGCAGAAAATGTTCCTGAAAGGATTTTATCTTTGTACAACTCTAATCTGCTTTCATCGATTTTATAACTATTAGATTCAGCATTTGTTTTAACAACTTTGTAAGACACATCATAAGCTACAGTATTAAAATCGCGGTTAAGCATCCATCCTACTATTGCCCACATTAATAAAAAGCATACAACAAGAACTATGTTAGATGTAGAAATTTTATTATATGTTTTTTTCCAAAGCAAGTACAGAACGTAGGTTATTATTACTAATGGAATTATGGTTAGTAAAGCATTTATAATATTAAATGTTATAGCCGCATTACCACTTAGCATTCTATCTACATTATCTCTTGCAAATACAATTAATGATGATGCTCCTTGCTCAAAAGACATCCAAAAGAAGACTGTAAAAAATGCGAAAATAATAAAGGCAATCATACGGTCTCTAATAACTTTGGTGTAGCGCCCTATTCTACTAATAGCTAAATATAAAAACGCAACCAACGCGAAAAGTACTGCTACATATTGTCCCTCAAGACTTCCTATTCTAAGCGCCGAGAACATATCGAAACCTGCAATTTTTGACAACGGATCGTTAAAAGCATATCCTAATCCAATTACTGATGAAATAAGAATAAGGATTTTGTCTATAGTTGTAAAAGGATTTGGTTTTTCATTATCACCATCATCACTTCTCTTCTCTGGATATTCTTCATTTATATTTTGAGGAATCTCTGCCTCAACAATCTTAGATGGTTTTGCTCCAATATCTCCAAATAATTTTCCTGCTAACCAAAACTGAATAGTACCTAATAACATGAATACACCTGCGAGTCCAAAGCCCCAAGCCCATCCAATTTTTTCGGCTAAATAACCACAGAGCATCATCCCAAAAAAGGCACCTGCATTTACACCCATGTAATAAATAGTATAAGCACCATCCTTTTTTTCTGGGTTCTCTTTATACATTTCAGAAATAATAGATGTCATTGTAGGTTTAAAAAAACCTGTCCCAATAACAAGCAATGCTAATCCTATATAAAGCGATGCTTCAGTCTCTAAAGCCATTGAAGCATGCCCCAAAGTCATAATAAAAGCACCTATAATAACAGCCCAACGATAACCCGTAAATTTATCAGCAATTATTCCACCGACAATAGGAGTTATATAAAGCAGCATAGCATAAGTACCAAAAAGCGCACCAGCGTTTTCAACAGACCACTCCCATCCAGGGTTGTAGCCAACTAAGGCCATTGTTAAAAAATTCACTAAAAGAACACGCATTCCATAAAACGAAAAACGCTCCCACATTTCTGTAAAAAATAAAACAAAAAGGCCTGCTGGATGCCCAAGAACCTTGTCTTTGAATAGATTTTGAATATCTGTGCTCATAAAAAAAAGCTAATTTAGTTAGTAGAGAAAACCCTCGTAAATATTAATCTACGAGGGAATTAATTTATTGTTAGTTATTAATGTCAGGATCTGCTATTTCGTACTTTTCAGTCTCAAGCATTTCGTGTTCGTTGTCTTCTGCACCATGTGTTAACTTCTTTAATTTCTTTAAAAACAAAATAAGAAGTAAACCGAATGCAACAGTGAAAATTACTAACCATTTAAAAGTAGAATATTCCACTTCACTTTGTTGCTCTTCTAAAACAAAAGACACACCGTAATCTTTACCATCTCCTTTATTTTCTGTAATCTGAGCTTTATCCTTATCCTTTTCAAAAACAAGTTTAGCATGATATGGGTTAGAAGCTGTAATTTTATTCTCCTTTAAAGTTGCTAAAAGTTCTGATGTATTAGAATCTTCTTTTTTTGAGAGCTCAAAAATATTATTTAGGTCTGTTCCCTTTTCATATTCTTTGAAAATCACTTTATCATTCTCAGAATAAACAGATGCTTTAACTGTAAAGTTTTTGTCTTCATTTATTGGATAATCAAAAACCTTCTTTATTCCACTTTCTGTTTTTACATCAATTGTATCTTTACTCATAAACGGTATAACTGCTTCTTTACTCACAGCCATCTTACCTTCAAACGGTTCTAATTGAGCAGACTCACCAATACTTCCTGCAAGTTTATTACCAAAACCTGTGGCTGCAAAATAAACACCCATCATAATTGATGCATATTTTAAAGGTGCTAATTTTGTAATGAATGATAGTGCAACTGGCGAAGTACACAACTCACCTATGGTATGAAACAGATATGCCAAGAAAATCCATATCATAGCAGCTTTACCAAAGGTTTCAGCACTTGCTTCCTGTGATGCAAGCATCATAAAAACATAACCAAGCCCCATTATAATGGTACCTATTGCCATTTTAAATAATGAAGAAGACTCTTTTCCTTTCTTTTTCCACCAGATCCAGAAACCACCAATTATAGTTCCGAAAATAATTATATAACCAGCATTTAATGATTGGAATACAGCCGCTGGTATTTCTGCTAACCAACTCCATCCTGTAGTTCTATCTACTTTTGCGTCTGTGTAAAGATTCATTAAGCCTCCTGCTTGCTCAAAAGCTCCCCAAAACACTACTACAATTAAAAATGAAATGAGTAAAACTACAACTCTATCTTTTTCAATTTTATTTAATGGTCTTTTTGCAGCTTCCTGTTCTGCCAATGAAGCTTCTTGCCCACCAGAAAATTCACCTACACCTTTTAAGAACTTTTGTCCCCAAACAAAAACCAATTGTCCAAATAACATTCCTATTCCTGCCAAACCAAAACCATAGTGCCATCCATAATAATATGCTACAAGACCTACAGTAATACTAGCTAAAAATGCACCAATATTAATACCGATATAGAATATAGTAAATCCGCTATCTCTACGAATATCTCCTTCTTTATACAAACCTCCTACCATAGTAGATATATTAGGTTTAAGACCACCAACTCCTAAGATGATTAAAATTAGACCTGTAAAAAATGCCCAATCTTGAGGTATTGCCAATATACCATGCCCAAAGCATAGTAAAAGTCCACCAAGCATTACAGTTTTCTTTTGACCTAAAAATTTATCAGCAATCCAACCTCCTGGAATAGAAGCAACGTAAACCAGCATAGTGTACCATCCATATAACCAAATAGCATCTTTGTTTGTCCACCCTAATCCTGGATCTATTGCTGTAGCAGAAGTTGCCATGTATAATACCAAAATACCACGCATTCCATAGTAAGAAAATCGCTCCCACATTTCGGTAAAAAACAAAATGAATAAACCTACTGGATGTCCAAATAGTTCTTTTTGGTGCGGTTGTTTAATTGCTGTTGACATATAATTTGTATTAGTTAGTTTTAGTTAGTTAGCCTTTAATTTTTGACGTTTTATTTCCTTCTTTAATTGCGTTTTTTCGCTTGTCACCTAAAGTTTTATGAATAAAATTCGTCATCTTTTTATAAAGGTGTAATCTTGTATTACCTCCATAAATACCATGGTTTTTATCTGGGTAAATCATCCACTCGAATTGTTTATCTGCTTGTATTAAAGCTTCAACCATACGCATGGTATTCTGCACGTGTACATTATCATCACCAGTACCATGAATTAACAAGAAATCACCTTTTAATTTATCGACATGATTAATCGGTGAATTATCATCATAGCCACTTGGATTTTCCTGTGGTGTTGTCATATAACGTTCCGTGTAAATTGTATCGTAAAATCTCCAGCTTGTTACAGGAGCAACTGCAATTGCCATTTTAAAGACATCACTGCCTTTAAACAGCGCATTACTACTCATAAAACCTCCATAACTCCAACCCCAAATTCCGATGCGAGATGCATCTATATAAGGCAATGATCCTAACTTTTTAGCCGCTTCAATTTGGTCTTCAACTTCATATTTTCCTAATTCATTCTGCGTTACTTTTTTAAAGTCTGCGCCTTTAAAACCTGTTCCTCTACCATCAACACAAACTACAATATAACCTTGTTGTGCTAACATTTGATACCAATAATCATTAGCTCCATTCCAACGATTTGCCACTTGCTGAGAACCTGGACCTGAGTATTGATACATAAAAAGTGGATACTGCTTACTTTCATCAAAATCAGCAGGCTTTATCATCCACATATTCAAATCGTTACCATTAACATTAATAGTGCTAAACTCTTTTTGTGAGGTAACGTAATCACCTACTTTTTGAGCTAACTTATCATTATCCTTAATACTTTTTACCAAGTCCCCAGACTTTGAATTGTGCAATGTATACTCATAAGGTGTGGTGGCACTAGAATGAGTATTAATAAAATAAGTAAAATCTGCACTAAAAGATGCACTGTTGGTTCCCCTTGTTTTTGTTAAAAGGGTTTTGTCTTTACCATTTAATTTTATCGAATAGACATCTCTATTAATAGAACCATTCTCTGTAGACTGAAAGTAAATGGTATTAGCCTTTTCATTAAAACCATAATAATCTGTTACTTCCCAATTACCTTTGGTAACTTGGTTTATCAATTTTCCGTTTTTATCGTAATGATAAATATGGTTAAAGCCATCCTTTTCACTTGTCCAAATGAAGCTATGATCTTTCAAGAAAGTTAGATTGAAAGTTACATCAATGTAAGCTTCATCCTTTTCAGCTAGCACCAAATCAGAAGTATTAGTTTTAGTATTTATAAACCATAGATCTAATTCGTTTTGGTGACGATTCATATATTGGGCACTGAGTACATCAGCATCTTTGGTCCACTTTAGTCTTGGAATATAAAAATCATTATAAGACTTATTCACCTTTACTTCGGAGAGTTTTTCCGAATCTAAATCATACAAATGCAAAGATACTTTTGAATTAGCTTCACCAGCTTTTGGGTATTTAAAAACCTGCTGAGTTTGGTATAAATCAGAACCGTAAACATCCATTGAAAATTCAGGAACTTCAGATTCATCAAAACGGATAAAAGCTATTTTATTTCCATCTGCGTTCCAATCAAAAGCTCTTACAAAACTGAATTCCTCTTCATAAACCCAATCGGTAATTCCATTAATGATTTTGTTCTTTTCTCCATCAAAAGTGATTTGTGTTACATCACCAGATTTTAAATCTTTTACATAGAGATTATTCTCAAAACCGTAAGCTATTTTATCTGCATCTGGAGAGAATGTTGGTTCCTGAACCAAATTATCTGAAACCTTCATTAATTTTTCGGTTTCAATATCATAGATATAATATTCACCTAAAGTAGAGCGTCTAAACACTGGGATAGAATTAGTGGTTAAAAGTACTTTAGACTCATCTTCACTAAAGCTATAATCAAAAAAACCTCGGATATCAGTCAAATTTGCTGAAGACACCAAGGTTTTTACCTTTTTCAAAGTTTTATAATCGTAAATATCTATTGTTGAAATTCCATTTTGCCTATTGTAGTTTAAAACAGAGTATTCTTTACCGTTCTTCATAGAATGTAAAGCTTGCATACCTTCTGTTCTAAATGCTCCGCTCCAAATTTCTTCTAAGGTAATTTGTTTATTCTGACTGTAAATCAATGAAGTAGTTAGGAATCCAATAATGGCTACGAAGTATCTCAATTTCATATTAATCTTTTTTCAATAAAGCAATGCCAAGTTTACTAAAAATTATGCAAAAATCGGGCATTATTAACAGTAAATCGGCAATTATAGTGGAATAGACACACATTTTATGCCAATCCTAAGTATCTTTGCAATTTAAAATCAATTAACCATGCCAAATGCTATTTCTGGCTTTTCTAAACTTTCTAAATCTGAAAAGATTGAGTGGCTTTTAGATACATATTTCTCTAACAAAGAAAATGCTCGAAACCTAGTACAACAGTACTGGAACTCAGACACAAAACTTCAAAAATTACATGATGAATTTATAGAAAACACCATTACAAATTATTATCTACCTCTTGGTGTCGCTCCCAATTTTTCGATAAACAACAAGCTTTATACTATTCCTATGGCTATAGAAGAAAGTTCTGTTGTTGCTGCAGCTAGTAAAGCAGCAAAATTTTGGTTAGATAGAGGTGGGTTTAAAGCTGAAGTGATTTCGACTGAAAAAATTGGTCAGGTTCATTTTACATTTACCGGTAATTTCGAAAAGCTAAAGTCGTTCTTCGAAAGTGTAAAGCCAAAACTTATTGAAGACACCAAAGCCATAACCAAAAATATGGAACGTCGTGGTGGTGGCATCTTAGATATTGAACTTAGAAACAAAACCGCAAATTTAGAGCACTACTACCAATTAAATGCAACGTTTGAGACATTAGATGCAATGGGTGCTAACTTTATAAATTCTTGTTTAGAGCAATTTGCTAAAACCTTTAAAATTGAAGCACAATCGCAATTAGAAGATGATGTAAATATTGTAATGAGCATTCTTTCTAACTATGTACCAAATTGCCTAGTTAGAGCAGAAGTGTCTAGCCCTATTGCTGATTTAAAAAGTAAGGACATAACAAATCCATCTCTTTTTGCAGAGAAGTTTAAACAAGCTATTAGCATTGCTGAAGTTGAACCTTACAGAGCTGTAACACACAACAAAGGTATAATGAATGGGATTGACGCTGTGGTTTTGGCAACAGGTAACGACTTTAGAGCAGTTGAAGCTGGTGTGCACGCTTATGCAGCAAAAGATGGGAAGTACACAAGTTTAACACATTGCTCTGTTGAAAACGATACTTTTAAATTTTGGATTGAAATTCCACTAGCTTTAGGAACTGTTGGTGGCTTAACAAGTTTACATCCATTGGTTAAGTTTGCTTTAGAGATGCTTGAAAAGCCTTCTGCAAAAGATTTAATGCAGATTGTTGCTGTTGCTGGATTAGCTCAAAATTTTGCAGCTGTTAAGTCCTTAACCACCACAGGTATTCAAGAAGGTCATATGAAAATGCACCTATTGAATATTTTAAATCAGTTTGAGGCAACTACGGAAGAAAAAGAAAAAATAGTAGAACATTTCAAAACCAATGTAGTAACACATAGTGCTGTTGTTGAAGCTATTGAAAACCTAAGAGGTTAATGAAAACATTTAGAAGCAACGGAAAATTACTAATAACTGGAGAATATGTTGTTTTGGATGGCGCCAAAGCTTTAGCTATACCAACAAAATATGGGCAAAGTTTAAGTATTGAAGAAACTAATAATAACAGTATTAGCTGGAAAAGTTTTGATGAAAAAAGAACTATTTGGTTTGAGAACACCTTTATTTTAGATAATGGCAAGATTCTTCAACCTATTCCGGATTCCAGTGATATTTCTAAACGATTAATACAAATACTTGAAGCTGCACAAGAACTTAATCCTAACTTTTTAAAAGCCACAAAAGGATGTAATATTTCAACACAATTAGAGTTTAACAGAAATTGGGGACTAGGTACATCTTCTACACTTATAAACAACATTGCACAATGGGCAGATGTTAACGCTTATCAACTTTTAGAAAAAACTTTTGGAGGAAGTGGTTATGATATTGCTTGTGCCCAACATAACACGCCAATAAATTTTCAGTTAGAAACAAAACATCTTCCTGTTGTAAACTCTGTTGAGTTTAATCCAACATTTAAAGACCATTTATATTTTGTTTACCTCAATAAAAAACAAAACAGTAGAGACGGCATTAAAGCCTACAAAAGCTTAAATAAGGTTAACAACTCTACGATAAGTGATATTAATGCTATTACTGAGGAAACCATTAGAACAACAAAACTATCCACTTTTGAAAGCCTATTATCTGAACACGAAAGTATAATTGGTAAACTTTTAAATCAAAAACCTATTAAATCTAAATTATTTAGTGATTTCAATGGATCTATTAAAAGCTTAGGTGCTTGGGGAGGCGATTTTATTTTAGCTACTTCTCTAACTAATCCTGAAGACTATTTTAAGTCCAAAGGTTTTGATGTTGTTATTCCATTTTCTACAATGGTTATTAGCCATTAAAAACTAAAAAGGCTTTACAGAAATGTAAAGCCTTTTTAGTTTTATTAAATTCTCTTTATTTAGAAAACTGTTTTAGCTCTATTATCTTCTATATCCGCAGATTTCTCTAAAGCTTGATACACTTTCCCTTGAGCAGCACCACGTTTTGCTGTGTTTAATCTATTAACTATTGATGTGTAGTTATCTAGTTCCGTTGCTTCAGTAACTTTAGTTACTTCTATAACGTAAACCCCTTTTTCACCATCAATAGGTTTAGACGTTTTTCCTTGCTCCAAACCAAATGCAGCACCAACCACTTTTGGTTCTACACCTGCACCAGCCAATGTTGTGTTCTTTAAGGTTATAGCTCCAGCTGTCTTAGGACTCTGTCCTTGATTCTTAGCAATCTCATCAATAGAACTTGCCTTAATTTTTTCACGAATCATTTTCGCCTTCTTCTCTTTCTTTATCTGTGGTAAAGCTATTACAGAAGCATCCTCTACACTCATTAATCCTTCCTCATTTTTCTCAACCAATTTAGCTACAATAAATCCAAAACCTGAGACTGGGAAACTCTTTAAATCACCTTCATCTCTACCTTCTTCAAAAAACCAACGCACAACTTGTCTCTGACTTCCTAAGCCTGCGATGTTTTCATCTAATTCTTTAAATGTAATTGGCTTTACTGTCAATTCTTGCTCTTTAGCTATAGCATTAAAATCACCATCCTTTGCAGCAATCTCAAACTTAGTAGCTTTATTATAAACGTCATCTAAGGTTTCTTGTGATGGCTCTATTTTTCTAGCCAAAGTTGCCAACTTATACACATCAGACTCACCTTTTTGACCTTCAATTTCAATAATATGGAAACCAAAAATTGTCTCTACAACACCCATATCACCTGTTTTTCCATTAAAAGAAAAATCTCTAAACGGAGCTACCATTCTATTGTATGCAAAATAATCGTAACGTCCACCATTATTAACACTTCCTTGATCTGTTGAATATTCTGTAACGAAAGCATCAAACTTAGAGCTATCAGTTTTTAAAATATTATATAAACTATCTGCTTGATTTTTTGCTTGTTCTTTTGTTAAAGTAACATCAGGACCAGCTGATGAAGCACCAATAAATGGAATTAATATATGTCTTGTTTTTACAGAATCTGGCATTTGCTTTTTAGCAATCATTTTAGAAAGCTTAAAATATTCACCATCTCTGTATGGTCCATAATATTCTCCTATTTCTAATTTTAAGATACTATCTTTTGCTACACCTGGAATCTGTGCTGATGTTAAAAAAGTATCATTATATTTAATATCTGAATTGGAGTTAATGAACTCTGCAACATTTTCAACGGTATCAAAACCAGGAATTGTATCTGTATTTCCACTACTATCATTGTACTCAGTTCTATCGCTCTTTAATTTTAAAAGTGCAGCTTTAATAGCATCCTCATCTGCCTTAGAAGCTTCTTCTTTAAACTCAACATAAACGACTTCTCTACTTGCATCTACCTTAAATTTATCTTCACGCTCTTTCATGTAAGCTTTAATATCAGACTTAGAAACTTCAACCAAACTATCTGCAATAGTAGTATACGGAATTTGCACAAAACGAATGTCTACATTTTTCGCGTCAGCCATATACTCATCTTGCGCTTCAGCAATTGTAGTACCAACTCCAGCTTTAATCATATTGTAGTATGTTTGCCTAAGTGAGTTTTTAGCAATTGATTGTTCAGTATTTGTCCAATCTTGAAAGTTAATCGAAAAGTTTCCTAAAGGTGCTTTTTCACCTTTAAGGTCTTTTAGGTTAGCTATAAAAGCATTTAAACGATTTACATCAAAGTTTCCGTTTTCATCTTGAAACTCAGGGTTAGATTGAAAGCTATTTTTAAGCAAGTCGCGCATTTCATCCTTTTCAACAGACAAACCTAGTGCCTCATACTCTTCACCTAAGATAATATTGCTTATCTCTTGGTTATAAATTGCATTTTTTGCTTGAGTTGAAGACAAGTTTCTTCCACTCCCATCTTGATAATTCTTTACTTTTTTCTGAAAATCAGTTACATCGATATCTGTACCGTTAACTGTTGCTACAACACCTTGAGAGTTTGAAAACGCATTTGGGTTGTCAATTACACCCTGAATAACGAAAGCAAATAATGCTAATGCTATTACTAATATTAAGATTAGTGAACGCTGTCTAATTTTATTTAAAATTGCCATGTCTTAAATTTTTCGTATAAATAAGTCTGCGAAAATAGTATTTTCTAATAAATAATGAAAGGAGAAGTATAGTTTTTGTAAGCTGTCGTGGTCTTTAATCTACATCGAGGATTTTTAACCTTACAATATCTATTTTTGTTGAAGATACTTCTTCAATAGTAAACTTAAAATTATCTACTAAGATATCTTCATTTTTCTCAGGAATACCTTCAGTTTCGTTAACTATCAGCCCACCCAAAGTCTCATACGTTTCACTTTCTGGAAGATTTAACTTATAAGCTTCATTAATATAATCTACTTCCAATCTAGCCGAAAATCTATAAGTATTTTCATCTAATTGTTCTTCTGTCATTTCTAGCGTATCGTGCTCATCTTCAATTTCACCAAATAATTCCTCAACAATATCTTCTACAGACATAAGACCAGATGTTCCACCATATTCGTCTATTACAACAGCAATACTTTGTCGCTTTTTTGTAAGGATATTAAGCACATCTTTTATTAAAATCGTTTCTGGAACAAAGCTTACCGGAATAATTATAGACTTAATATTTTTTGGTTTTTTAAATAACTCAAAAGCATGTACATATCCTAAAATATCATCAATACTGTCCTTATAAACAATAATTTTTGTTCGTCCGGTTTCTATAAAAAGTTGACTCAGATTTTCAATAGACTCAGAGATATCAACAGCCGAAATTTCGGTACGAGGCACCATAACTTCTCTAGCCTTGACATCTGAAAATTCTAAAGCATTCTGAAAGATTTGAATCTCACTATCAACTTCTTCATGATCTTCTACAGATTCCATTTGCTCACTAATATAATTACCTAGCTCTACTTTAGTCATTGCTAACACAACATCTTCTCCTTTAGCTTTAAAAATATATTTTAAAACGGCATCCGAAATCCAAAGGACAAAATCAGATATCCATGAGAAAATTAAGTAAAACACATAGGTTGGCAATGCTAAAATCTTCATTAAAGTATTAGCATAAATCTGAAAAAATACTTTAGGCAAAAATTCTGCTGTAATTAATATCACGAAAGTTGAGATTACAGTTTGTGTTAAAAGTTGAAAATCGTGAAATAAATAAGTTAACACAGCACTATCTGATGGCAACATGGACTGAAACCACCTTCCCAACACATCGCCCATTTTTAGTCCATAAATTACCAATGCTATATTGTTACCAATAAGCATGGTAGCAATATATTTTGATGGTTTCGCTGTTAACTTGGTTAATATTTTTCCAAGGAAATCTTCCTGCTTTTTCTCTAACTCTATGTGTATTTTATTAGATGACACATAAGCTATTTCCATTCCAGAAAAAAAGGCGGAAAGAATTAATGTAACTACTATTATGACTATATCTAGAGTCATATATTAGTCTTTGTTTTTATCTTGAAATTTGCTTGCAAAGCGCTTTCTAAAAAAGAACATAAAAACGGCTAATGCCACAAAGAAAAGCGACATATATGATCTATTTCTGTCTGTAGACCAATTTGATATTGCATCCCAAAGAAATAAAACTGCAAAGATGATGTAAGCGTATTGAAATATTTTAAGAATTTTCATTTGATAATAATATCTAAGTAAAATTAAGTTACAAAGATAGTTAATTATCGAGTTCAAAATCGCCACCCATTTCTAACATCTGAAAATTTTTGAAGTCTTTATCAGAATCGAAACCAACACCGTGCTTAGTTCCTGAAGCTTGAGTAAATCTCCAAGGCTCGTTAGTAAAGACCCACTCTAATTTTTCGTTGTAATACAACTGTTCTGTTACCAGCTTTTCATTTTGATGGGTCGTTATGGTCACATTACCTCTTAAATCTATTATATCTGTCTCTGTATAGAAAATAGCGTAGCGTGATGTTATGGTTGTTAACTTACCATCTTTATCATACACCTTTAAAAGAATACCTTTAGGAAACTCAGAGAATGCAAAATCTCTGTTTGAATAATCTAGCATTACAGGACTGATTAAGTTTGCCTTTAGCCTTACTGTGTCCTCTAAAAACTCTGTATATTTTAAATCGATATCTTCGGCTTCACCAATTGGCTGGTTTTGAAATACACCAACCTTTTGAACCTCATTAAAATCATTTTCACAAGAAAAAAACAAAGTCACAGCTAACACTGTGACTAAGTTTTTAATAATATGTGAAAAATTTATATTCATTATATGTTTGGTACTGTTACAGAACGACCAATCCAACATCCAATTCTTATGGTTTGCCCTGCATTACCTTCAGTAAAAATATCTGATTTTGAAGGTGCACTTGCTCTATAACTTGCTGCAGATTTTGCTGCTGCAGATTTTAATCTGCTATCTACTCTACCTGCCTTTTCCGCCTCTAAAGCTGCTAACCAAAACACCGCTCTCTTATTAAAGTTAGAATCACCACAGTTATTAGCACTATTAGCATACATAGACGCTATTGCTATGTAAGGAGAACCATCTGAAGGGTTTAACTTCATAGATTCCATATAGTACTGTCTTGCTTGACTGTAGCTTCCTTTTTTCTTTAACTCGTTAGCTAACTTTTTGTAAAGTTTTGCTTTTTTTAACGGATCTGGCTCTAGCTCTAGAGTTTGATCAAAATACTTTTGTTCTCCGGTTAATAAGTACAGATAGTATGCTGTATCAGCACTTGGCTCAAGACTATTCTTCTGTTGAACTAATTTTAAGAATAATGGATCTTCTTTACATCCTTTAGCATACATACGGTTCATTGCTCTTTGTAACCAAACTCCATCATTCTTATTTTCTTCATAGTTCTTTTCATATAAAGGAACTAAAACATCGCAGTTTGCTCTATCTCCAAGTTTTTTATCCATACTCGGAACAACTTGATCGTCTAAAGCCTTAATATTTGCTTCATAATATTTCTTTAACTTACCTTCTCTACTTGTTAAAGTTCCACCAGCTTCTTCCTTTTCCACTAACTTGTTTAAGCTTAGCGTATTATCCCCAACAATATTTTCAATAACTTCTGTAACGTCGTCATACTTATCAAACATTTGTTGAGCTGGTTTTTTACCTGCATCAAACAAGTCTACCATTAAAGAAAAGTATGTATAAAGACCCTTAGCGTTTGTAAAGTTTTTTACATCCTTTACATAAGCAGTATCAAACATATTAAACAACTGCTCATCACTTTTAGCCAATTCTTTTCTGTATTTGTAAGCTAAATTTGCTTTATCAACTAAAATTTCACCTTCGTCATATTTAGATGGAAAATGCTCTCTACTTTGGTCATAAAGCAACATTAAATCATTAATATGTGCTACCTGCTCTGCGCCTGTTGAGTTTTCAATCTTGTGTGTTAATATTTTTTCACCATGCACGTAGATAGCTCTGTTAAATTTTGGACACTTGTTACGAACAATCTTCCATGGCTCGTATGCATCATCATACTTTTTTGTCTTCACATAACTATCAAATATTGATAGATTATTCATACACTCCTCATCTTGCTGAGCAAAACTAATATTAAAGCTTACAAAAAGAGCCGCTAGTAGTATAGTAATTCTCGTCTTCATCTTTTATTTTTATTGTTAATTGTACTTCTTTTGTCTAAACCATCTAGAGTTTAAAGATAAACTTACATTGAAGTTTATAAAATTCTCTTGGATTAAATTATTGTTAGTTGTTCCTCGTTTTCCAATTTCTAAACCTAGGTTCAAATTAGAGAAAGGATCGCGAGATCTTTGACCAACTGGTAAACCTAAACCAAAAGATATGCCAAACTCTTTTATTGATTCGTTTTTAACCACTAATCCCGTGTTAGCAAAGTTAATACCTGCCCTGTAAACAACACGCTTAAAATACCCGTTAAACGCATCAAAATCAGGAATATAAAAACCTCCTAAAGAAAACTGTGAAGCATTTTCAAAGGAAGAAACATCATTAGTGTAAAATGGATTAGAAAAATTGCTGGTATTTTGTAATGTGTATTCCGCACCTACAAACCATGATTTAGCTTCTCCAATACCAGTACCAAATGACCAGCGTGATGGTAATGTTAAATCGGTTTTTTTCAAATTCTGGCCATCTAAATCTACTTGAACTGTGTTTAAAACTGTTTCAGTACCCGTAGTTGTTACTTCAATGGTTGAAATTGCACGACTATTATCTGAAGTTAATTTACTTTCTGGTGCAAAGGTTGCTGTAGCAGAAAGCTCTAAAGTTTCAGATATTTTGGTCTTATAGGCCAATCCAAAATTGACATTTAAACCACTCAAATCTGATCTACTATCTTCTCTGGTCTGCAATTCAACCAAATCTCCCTCTTGAGTATAAGCAAACTCAATAGCAGAGTTCTGAATATTTCCGAAGTTGTAATTAAAATCTACACCTGCACTTAATTTATTCGAAATTTGATATCCAAAACCTGCATAAACTCTATTTACACCTCCTTCGCCTCTAAAACGATTAATAATATCATCATTATTATTAAAATCGTCTAGTTTATAACCAACAGAAGTATATGGCATAAGTCCAAAGCCAAAACCAAATTTACCTATAGGAACTGAAAGCGCTATATAATCAAAAGTAGAGCTGTTACCATCAGCTTCACCAGAGTTTCCTTTTAATGTTACGTTAGAAGTGGTACCCGCTATTGCAAACTTCACGGGTCTACTTTCACCATCATAAGGATATGCCTCTACATTTTTACCTACGTAAGAAGCCGGATTTCTTAAATTAAGGTGTATACTATCTAAATAAACACCAATACCTCCCATACTACGATTCTCTACAGTACCTTTAAACTTAAGACTACCTATACCGTAAAATGAATATGGCGAAGCCGTACCTTGTTGCGCAAAAGCACTAGAACTTATAATTGCAATAAAAATTACAATGAGTTTCTTTATCATTATTTTGAATTAAAATCTAGAATGTAATTCAAACCCTCTAGAAGGAAATTTGAATTCGCAAATATGCTATTTTTTAATTGGTTTGACAAAAAATTGGCGTCACCACCTGTTAAAATAACTGTTAAATCTTGATGTTCAGCTTTATATTGGTCTATAACACCATCTATTTCTTTAACTATTCCTATAACAACACCAGAGTGAATAGACGATTCGGTTGAGTCACCAATTATGTTTTTTGGTTGGTTCTTTTCTAATAACGGAAGGTTCGCTGTTAAATTATGAAGTGTATGGTATCTTAATCTAATACCTGGAGAAATCGCTCCGCCTAAGTACTCATTTCTATTGGTTATAAAATCGTAGGTAACACAAGTACCAGCATCTATAATTAAAACATTATTATCTGGAAATTGACTCACAGAAGCACTAACCAATGCAATCCGATCTACACCTAGTGTTCTTGGTGTCTTATAAAGATTTTTAAAAGGCAACTTTATATCATGACTTAATAGCAAAACTTTTAAATCTTCTTCAACAATTTCTATTTGCTTTTTAGACAATCTACCAACAGAAGAAATTATAGCATTCTTTAAATTCGGAAATTCATTTTTAATTTTTTTGAATTCCTTTTTAAATTCCGAAAGTTCTAAACTTACTTTACAAATAAGAGTATCCGACTGAAAAACAGCAAATTTCACAAAGGTATTACCAACATCTACAATAAGATTCATACGTTTTATATATGAAGCAAATTTATAAAATCAAATTTTACAATTTTCTTTTTGGTAATACTAAAAATGAATTTATATTTGCATCCGCTTAAACAAGCAACTGGTGCCTTAGCTCAGTTGGTAGAGCAAAGGACTGAAAATCCTTGTGTCCCTGGTTCGATTCCTGGAGGCACCACCTTCAAACCCTGTAAGCCTTTGGTTTACAGGGTTTTTTAATTTTAAAGGGACAACAATAGGAACAACCTTTATATGTTTTACAACAATCCTAAACCTTTTATTATCTTTTGATATTCCTGATCAAATTGGGATTAATTTTATTTAAACTTTGAAGAACCCTATTTTCATCAAAATTTATGATGATAAAAAACATACTAGGATATTTAGAATAATAAAACAGTAGTTAGAACTAAAAACCCTTGACTTTTTAGTCAAGGGTTTTTATTATCACCAAACTTTCATATAAATGGACACGAAACTCTACCACCTTAGTTATTACTGAATACCATACATTGAATTATTCTGCACATTAGTCTCTTGATTTCTCCATTCTCGTTTACCAGAAACGACAATTTTAATTCCGCAAAATCCTAATACCTCATTTGTGTCATTAATTGTGAAAGTGTTAACTATCAAACCAAATTCATAATGCTATTTTATTCAATAATTTATCTTTATAGACATTAACAAAACACAGTAAACATAACTGTCTTGAAATAAATAATTTCTTTGAATTATATTTAAACAAAAACCATCCATGATAGAATTTGTGTCATTTTTAAAAAGTTTTGAAAAACTTTGGGCAGAAACCAAAAGTCTTATCGACAAGAATCATACTTTTCAGGATATCAAAAATCATCTACAAACTAATCAACTTCCTATAAGCAACCGTAAATATAAAAGTCTAATGAATAAATATGGGATATATATCTTTTATATAAAACCAACAAAAGTTTATACATATGAAAGCCTATGTGAAGATTGGATACAATTGTCTTATGACAAATACCCTAAAGTTATAAAAAAGAGATTTAACCAATATCCTTCTATAGATAAGGAAACGTGGTATCCATTTTATATTGGAAAATGTGAAAATCTTGGGAAGAGAATGCATGAACACATTAACCACCGTGATAAAACATCGACTTATAGTCTAAAACTAAATGGTAGAAAGAATTTTAACTCCAATAACCTGACATACTCATATTGGCTGCTTCCTGATGAAGCAATGTCTTGTCCTGATGAAATAAAACAATTCCTATTAACTCAGCTAGAGCAGCAGTTGCGACAAGAATTAAAACCATGGATAGGGAAACAGTAAAAATTTATGCTATAGAATAGTGTTGTTTTATTAATGTAACCATTTCATTTTTGTGCTCTTCTATTTCAGTTTCAGTCCATGATTTACCATATTCATTAAAAATATAATATGATTTTAAAGAATCGTATGTGTTTTTCCCCTTAAACCTACTTCTTTTTTCATCAACAGATTTATTACTATACTCTGAGTTTTGAGCAACACTTAATAGAACCAAATTACCAAATGAATGCAAGTATTCATTTTCTATTACCGGGTTCTTTATTAAATTTTCAGGGTTTTGTGGATAAATATGTTCTATTGAATTTCTTGATGTAATTCTGTAACTTTTAAACTCATCGGTCTCATCAAATTTCCAATTTTTCCACAAAATATATTCCAATTTTTGAAACCAGTAATGCTTAAACTTTGTACCATTTGGTTTGTTTAAATAGGTTACAATGTCAATATCAACATTCAAATCATTGGACAATAATTCTAACGAAGCCTCCTTATCAGTTATTTTTGTACATAACGAAAGTTGATTATCATAGTCCTCTAATACTCCAAGGTAGTGTTTGGAATTTCCATCGAGATCGTACTCGCAATCTATTAAATACCCTATATAAGATGTTAGCCAAAATTGCCTTAAATAATCTCCCGTAAAGTATAATATCGATTGGAGCATAAGCATTTCAGAACTTTCATACCTAGTTCTACTATAATAATTATCTGAATTTTTATTGATATTCATTAACTCTAAATGCTCTACTTTAGTATCAACGTCAGTAACCCATTTAATAATATACTTATCAAAAGTCAACCTGACCACCCATAACAATAAAAAGAATCGTTCAATCTCTTCTGGGTCTTCGACATTTTCCAAAGATTTAAACACCTCAATCAAGCGATTAACATGAAAAGTACCTTCAAAATCAGATTTACCCTCATACCTTAAATGCAGCCTATAAGTATGTAATAATAATTGACCAAAGTTAATAATAGATCGGCAATATACTTCTTCTGAAACTCTATCCTCTTTATAGGTGTCCTTTTTACTCTCTTGATATTCCTCATCACAAAATTTTTCAATATCATCAATACAAAATATGATCTCTTCACCATCCGCAGAATGGCTTAAACCTTTGTACAAAAACACCTCTTCATCAAATTCTGTGTAATTTTTTAGATTAACTGACTTCCAATTAGTATTTGGGAATGAGCTTCGAACATTTCGTTCAAAAAAATTATTCATATTCTCACAAGCCTCCCATATCTTACCGTACATTACCTTTTTATCTATTCTCTTCAGTAAGTTGGCTTTAATAATATCTGTTTGTTCCAGTTGAACACCCGAACTATTTATAGTTGAAAACAACTTATTAAGGTCAATCTTTGATGGAGTTGTATTTTTTATAAATTGAACCCTTCTGTAGATATAATCACCAAAACCCAACAGATCTTGCTCATCTATAGCTTCAATGATACCATTAATTGTAACTAATGCATTTGCAATATTTTTTAAATAAGGGAATTTTACAATAATTTCACTTTCAATTACTTTTCTCTTACCCCCTTCATCTTCCTTCAATAAACTATCAAAATAATCATGAACTTCTGTTCTTATCTCAAAATCTAATTTTAAAAATCCTTTTTCATTAGTCAAAAAATCTTCAATAACCGAATTGCTCTTTTTTATCGAAAATACGAAAGCTGTCAACCATAAAGTCGTAAATCGTTGTTGACCATCAATCAATTCAGCTACAGATCCGTTTTCTTTAGTTAATATGGTTCCCACAAAATAATTACTTTCTCTATCATGTAAAAACGACTTATAAAAATCCCAAAGTAGCTTGTTTATTTGTTCATCTCCCCAAACATAAGGTCTCTGATATGTTGGAACAACAAACTGATATGGCTGAAGATTTTCTAGATTAATAACAGAAGTATGAAACCTTTTATTATTCATAATAATGTTCTTCTTTTAGTTTTAGTACTATAGCACTTATCAATGTTTTATCGAAATCTTTGGGGTTCTCTTCATAATAGCCTATACCTTCAAAAGTATTAAAGTACTTTTTTAGGGTATAAAGATGCTTATCCTTAGATTGGCCAATTCCTGTGTTTTCAGTATTAAATTGGTATTTAAACTTCTTTAAAAAAAATAGCAATTCGTCAACCGTATAAACCTCTAATATATTGTCAATCAGATGATTGTCAAAAACAAACTTAAATATACTGTCTTCTCTAACATTTCTATCAAAAGTGACTCTTAATGAGTAAACAAACCTATACATCCAAAGGCTGGATTCATAAAGTCTAAAAAATCCAAATCTACTGACATAGGCAACTATACAAATCTCCAGTAGTTCCTTTAAGAACAAAGTTCCATTTTGACCATGCATAAGCTCATCATTAAACTTATAAAATGCATCACTCACCCTGTGATCTTTTTCTGTTTTACTGAATAATATTTGGTGTAGATTTACATAATCATTAATATAATCTAAGGTATTATTACCGTCAGACAAAGGTTGCTTTAATTGTTTTATATGACTTTCATGCATTTGTAGTAACCTGTCACCTTTATTAATTACCGCACTGTAGTAGAAAGATATATCTTCACCATGGGATTTAGTTCTCTCAGTAAATTCCTCTATTAATACCTCTTTTATGCCTTTTGAATCGCGATAAAATGGAAAAAGTCTCCAATTTCTATTGTCCCAAAAGCGGATTTTTGTCAAATTTTGGACTATTTCTTCAATAGTCTTATTCTTTATACCCTCCCATTTTCTTGCCTGATAATCAATAATTTTTTTGGATTTAACAGCTCTTAAATGATGAGCCTTTATGATATCTGACCCACTCAATCTAACACCTCCAGTATTTTGAGTTTCAAAAAAAGTATAAGCAAGATCTTCTGTGCTGGTAACAACCAAAGTGATATTAATAGAATTTAAATCAATTTTTTCAAGAATATTAGAATCAGCATACTTAAAGACATCTTTTGCTTTAACGCTCTTTAAATAACTGTAGTTTCTTTTTATATTTCTAACACTAACAGATGATGTGTATTTTACTCCTGTGTTTAATTCTTCTTTAATTAAGGCTTGAATTAATAACATAGTTGTAATTCGTTGTTGCCCATCAATGATGTTTAATTGATCCTTATTTTGATGTATAATAATACTACCCAAGTAGAATAATGCCTTATCAATATCCTCTGAAGCATCATATTCGATAAAATCATCCAGAAGCCTATCTATTTGTTTTTCTGACCAAACATAAGGTCTCTGATATTCTGGAATACATAACTGTCCGTTAATATCTGAATTTGGAATATTATCGTGACAAGTATTTAATAATTCTTGAAACGTACAACTAATAACTTTTACATTCATTTTTCAATTATCTTCTTTTTCAAAACCAACTTTTACATTTGTTTAGTCTTATCAGGATGCTTTATTCCACAGCAATAAAGTTAACTAGTTCTATTAATAATTATTTTCAACGAATTTCAGGACTAATTATATTCTGATATTAAAGACATATTTTAATAGATAATTGTCAATTTCATTTTCAGTAATTGACTCCTTTTTCTCTACCTCCCCATTAGTTTCAATATGCTTTTTAAGCATTTTTAATAATAGAAATTGTTCGTTTTTACCCAAGGCCAATACAATTTCAAAAACATTCTTTGCATTCATAATTATTAATCTACTTACCAACCCCTCTTACTTCCCGATCATAAAATTCTTTAAACATCATTGATTTAAAAAGCGTATTTGCTTTTTCGTCAGTCATTTTGTTATAAAAATCTAGTTTCGTATTTATAAAGTTTAAAAATTCACTATCAACAACTTCATCAAACTTATCTCTAATGTTATTTTTAGAGTTTTGTTTATTAAAATAGGCCATTAATTCCTCGTTATCATATAAATTTTTCTTTACTCTATTAAAATCAACTTTATCTTCATCTGTAAGCTCCAACCCGAATGTATCATTGAGAACTTTGATAATTTTTGTTAAGAAATCTAACTCATCTTCCTTTAGTTGACCTGATCCTCCTGGTTTCATTCCTTCGACTTCACCATCACCAGATTCTAACTCTAAATCTGTAGTGAATTTATGTTGTATTTTATAACTATCTAACTCAATATCATTAACAACATCTAATGATAAATTACTTTGCACATAAGGTAGTTTCTTCAACAAGGCTGTTAGAAAAACATATTTTTTCTCTAGTTCAACATCTGTAAATGTTATTATTTGACTTAAAAATCTATAAATTTTCGTAAAGGACTTTACAGCATTCTTAAAGACTATTTTCTCTTCTTCTTCAAGCTCTTCGTCAAACCTATTTGATATAGTATTTAAAATCGGCTGTAGTTTTTCAAAATCATCTTTTTTTGAGAAAAATATATTTGCAAAATCTTCTACCTCACTATCATAATATACATTTTGTCCCTCTATTATGTTGAGTACATCATATAAACTATTTGGATCTGTTTCATTCTCTTCATCCATATAGTTTTTACCGTAGAAATGTTGAAAATCTGCTCGTACTTTATCTGGATCGTTTACAAAATCTAACACCATAGTTGAATCCTTACCTCTACGGTTTCTATTTAATCGTGATAAGGTTTGTACCGTATTTGCTCCACCTAGACTTTTGTCAACAAACATGGTGTGCAATAGAGGCTCATCAAATCCCGTCTGGTACTTATTGGCTACAATTAACATTCGATTTTCAGGTAACTTTAGTGCCTCAGGAATACTGATTTTACCTTCGAGTTCATTCATACTAGCCTCAGTATAATCTTGACCAGTTTCTTCATCGTGAACTGTACCTGAGAATGCGACTAATGCTTTATAAGGCAGTTTCATTTCACTTATTATTTCATCAAACTTGCGTTTAAAACGTACTGCATGCAATCGCGATTTAGTGACTAACATTGCTCTTGCCTGACCTTGAATTTCGTTTTGTGTTTGACTTGTAAAATGCTCTATCATTATGCGTGCCTTCTTTTCAATTGCATGATCTTGTAGATCGACGTAATTCCCTAAAACACGTACGGTTTTTTTCTTTTCGTATTCTTTGTCTTCTATTTCTGTACGTTTTACTAGCTTATAATAACGTTTAAAAGACATATAGTTTTTAAGGACATCCTTGATAAAGCCTTCTTTAATGGCTTCTTCCATGGTGTATTCATCGAAAGGCTCAATATTACCATTAATTTTAGTACCAAATAGCTCTAAGGTCTTAGGTTTTGGTGTTGCTGTAAATGCGAACTGTGAAATATTTGGTTGTTGTCCTTTTTTTGAAATCTCTTCTGCAATAATTTCATCAACTGTTTTTATTTTTTCCTCTTCTTCAGCAGCAACTTCTAAACTTAGTGCTTTTCTCATATGCCTTGAAGACTCACCAGATTGAGAACTGTGAGCTTCATCAATTAAAATAGCATATTTTCTATCTTTATAATGACCAACAACATCTGAAATGATAGGAAATTTTTGAATGGTAGTAATGATAATACGTTTTTTAGCTTCAATGGCATCTTTTAAGTCTTGTGACGTAGTTTTCTCATCCAAATAAGCCACTACACCTGGCGTATTGTCTAACTGTCGAATATTGTTTTGTATTTGTGTGTTTAACACGCGTCTATCCGTTACTACAATTATAGAATCATACAACGCTTTAGAATCTGTATAATTTTGATAAAAATTTGCCAATCGATAGGCTAACCAAGTTATGGTATTTGATTTACCAGATCCTGCAGAATGTTGTACCAAATAATTCTTACCTGTTCCGTCCGTTTTTAAGGCATTTAAAATACGATGTACAGCTCTTCTCTGATGAAAACGAGGAAACAATAACTTCGTAGACTTTTTCTCTTCTAATTTTCTGGTTTTTGGATTATATACTTTCTCTTTATCCGTTTGAACGCTTATGAAGTTTTGAACCAAATCCATCAAGGAATCTTTTCTCCATACATCTTCCCAAAGATATGCCACTGCAAATCCGTTTGGATTTTCATTTATTAAACCCTTATTAAAAGGCAAGAAGTATGTGGATTTACCTTTTAGTTGAGTGGTCATAAATACTTTCTCTGTACCAACTGCAAAATGAACTAAGCATCGTTTAAACTCCAAGAAGGGTTCTCCCTTAGGACTACGATCCTGCATATATTGCTTTATAGCATTATGATGCCTTTGATTTGTTAAGGTGTTTTTTAATTCTGCTGTAACTACAGGAATACCATTAATGAACAGTACAATATCAATCTCATTGTTATTTCTATTAGAGTATTTTAATTGACGTACAATGGCTAAACGATTTTTAGCATATACTTCCTCGTGCTCTGGTGTTTTATTGTTTGCAGGCTTAAAATAAGCTAGGTCTAGTTTTTGCCCTCTATCCTTAATACCATGACGAAGTACTTCTAATGTTTTATTCTTAGAAATATTTTTAGAAACATTTTCAACTATTTTAGTATCTACAGCCTCTCCATATTGCTTTTTTAAGGCTTCGTATTTTTTAGGCTGAGTTGCCTTGAGAAAATCAATAATTTCTGTTGGTATAACACACAAATCTTTATTGTATAAATCTGGTGATACCGTATGATATTCTTTAACCTTATTTACTAGGTAATTCTCTATATGTTCTTCAAAGTGTATTTCTTTGGTTCCTCCTGCCATAATCTTATTTATTAATCAGTTTTTTATGTGCCGGTTTAAGTATTTTTGGATTTGATATCGCTACCTTATCAAACAACATTATCTTTTCTTTAAATGAAAGATGCACTTCATCTTTGTTGTCACACCACCACTTATAAAACTCAACTGGTTTATTTTTATAAGGCACTAATGCTTTCATTGGTTTATCATATCCTTTGAAATTTATCCTGAGTTTTAAGCCAAGTGACTTTTTAAAATAATCATAATGATGCAGTTTTAATCTATTCGATAAAATGCTAAAAACATTTTTATCAATTATAAACTGATGCTTTCTTTTTTCTTTGTCAAATGCTACTGGATTATGATTTAACCATTCACTTACTTTTAATGTTTCTTCTTTACCATCTACCTCAATAGTTAGCAAATTATCCATCGTGTAATAGGTTTCAGGGGTCGCTTTAAAGATGTGAATATTATTATCCTCTTTATTGCTTTTATCGCTATAATCTCCTTTTAGTTTTCTCCCTTTTTTTTTTAAATGTTTAATAATATCTAAGTCATTAGGTTTGTTAGATTGATAGTTTTCCTTTAAGATATCTACATCTTCGCCTAAAAAATAATCCTCAATAAAGTTCCAACGTTCTTCATTAGTAAAACCGTTTAAAAAGAAGTGATCAAAAATCTCATTACTCAAATAATGCCGCTCTAAGGTCTTTTCTAACAGTGTATTTTTATAATATGAATTATGCGCATCGCGCTCTATACGTTGCGGATCATTTATACGAATAAAAACCATTGGGTTTTCCCCTCCTTTTATTTCAAAGGTTCCAATCTCTAACATTTCCATAAAGTAGCCCAAGCGTACATATGTTATAGCATTAGATTCTTTATTTGTTATATAACGATTTATTATTGACTCATCCTTGTTTTCAAAAAGTCGACTAAATCGTTTTAACATAGCCGCAAATGCTTGGAGATAACGATTATTAAACACTCTATATTTATACTGGTGTCTGTCTTTTTTTCTTTGAAGAAATGCACCATCTTCAATTACACCTGGCTGGATCATTCTTCCTGAAAAGGTTGATAAAACAAATTTTGACAGCTTTTCTGCTTTAATATCATTTTGCAGAGCATTCATTAATAATGCCTGTAAGTCTTCTTGAGTAAAAAATCCCTGCAATTGAACAAATGCCTGTTGTAAGGCATTAAATAAACCTTCTAATTGTTGGTATGCACTATTAAAGTCAATACTTCTTTCAAATGATATTTTTAACTGTGGTTTTACCTCAACGTTTATGCTCCTAAATAGCCTACCATTGTAAAACTCCCGTTTAAGACTTGGAAAACTTTTATCACTAAATTTTTGTCTCCAAATTTTATCCAAATCTAGCTCAACTATAACACCTTGAAATAATCTAGTGATTTCCCTTACGGCATTTGGATAGTTATTCTTTAAGGTAGCAAAATCTTGTTCACTTACACTGGCAAACACTAAAACAAACAACTTTTTAGGTCTTGCAATTAATACGTTGAATCGGTTTTTTGCTAAATAATCCTTTTCAATCATCATCAAGGCTGTTAATACCTTTTGATCGAGATCCATCGCATTTTCAAAAATATGTCCAAAATCGTCAATTGATAACAACAAATTTCTAGATTGATGCTTCAAGTAGGCTTTATGTATTTTTTGAAGTACTTCTCTAATTTGATATTGACGTAATGCAGACATACCATGAAGAGCTTTACTAAATCTTTGATCTTGCGATGAGTAATTAAGAGCTGCAAAGCCTTTAATATTAGGTTTTCTGGCTACCCTTCCTATTTCTTGCACATAATCTGGTAATAAGCCTGATGGTGCATGGTGATACACTACCTGAATATCTGAAATATCAACTCCCATACCAAAGGCCTTGGTAGATACCATGGTATTGCGGTCACCATTCTTAAATTGACGATAGGCCAACTCTTTTAAATGAGAGTCTAATGAACCATAATAACCTGTGGCTATATCTGGTGTATCATTTAATTCTGATAAAATTTGTCTAATATGCTTGGTATATGGTGTATACACTAAAGTTTTTAGACCAACCTCGTTTATATCTCGAATAAAAGAAACTGTTTGGTTTATTTTACTGCGCTCGTAATTTTTTTCAAATTTTTCGTAGTTATTTATTACAAACTCTATATCATCTCGTTTTACCTGCCCAATAAAAATATGTGGGTTTTGCATTACCAAACTATCAATACTATCAAACACCATATCGTTTGATCCTCCATAGATTGCCGTAGCAGTAACCGCTACCATTGGAAATTGTATATTCTTGTATTTTCTAATTTTACGGATGTGGTTACCTAAAAACCAATAATCTACCCTAAAATCTCTTCCCCAAGTGGTAATTAAGTGTGCCTCATCTATGACCAACAGACCTAAATTACGTTCCCCAATAAAGTGAGATATATCGTATGATAACAATAACTCTGGCGACATATATAAAATATCAATCTCAACATCTTTACAGTTTTCTATAATGCGCTCACGATCTATTAAACTTAATTCGCTGTTTATATACGCAACTTTATTATAGTTTCTATCTGCAATAATTGCTTTTACCTGATCTTTCATTAAAGCAATTAAGGGGGAAACTACTATGGTAACATCACCATTTTTAGATACATGAAATGAAGGTAACTGAAACAACAATGATTTACCTGCTCCAGTTGGTGCAGTTAAAAATAAATCTCTTACTTCTTGATTTGATTTAGCATTTTCATACTCTTGAATAATAGTATCTACAATTAAACCCTGCGATATTTCTATTACCTCTTTACTCGAATTAGGGTTCTTATACACCTTTAGGTTTCTAAAGTTAGCGTTGTTGCCCCAATACTTTTTTAAAGCAGTTGTAGTATCCTGTAAAGGTTCATAATTTTCTTCTACAGGTACTTCTGGCAAATAAAACAGCTCACCTCCCAAAACCTCTAAAAAAGCATTTATTTTACGTACAACAGTCTGGGCATTTTTGTTCTGAGGTTGCTTTTTGTGTTGTTTTATAAAGGCAACTGTATGATCTGAGCCTTGAAGAACCTTATTTATAAATACGTCTACCTCATAAGGATCAGATAAATCAATGAGATCATAATCGCCGATAGGCTCATCTTGTTCTAAGGGTTTTTCGTCTTGGTGTAGTTGTACCGTTGAGATTTGTTGCGATACGGATTTTAAAGAATAGTAATAATTATCGCCAATCTTTAATTGCTCTGCATGATGTAGAGGCATATTATCACTGCGCTTTTCTATACTTTCGTTTTCTTCTTTCTCTACATAAAGATTATGATCTAGTGGATAAAGCTGCCTAAGATTGTCCTGCAATATTACCACACGTTCCATAAAAAACGATGGATCTATATGGCTAAATAAATAAGTTAGTTGCGCATAGGAAATAAGGTGAAACTCCTTTGGGGTGTTTAATGCCGTAAAAAACTGGGTAAACCACGCTTTTGAAAATGTGGTGTGCTGTTCAGAAAGGAAGGTAGCCTTATCGGTAATATTAGCCTCGTTAAACAAACTCAAACTTTCTTCATCCAGACCTTGTACCACGAAAATGGTATTAGACCTACCTTCTTCTTTTATAAGGTTTGTAATTTTTGAATGATAATGGTTTGCGATGTTCATTAGTATTAGCTTTATATTGTTATAGGAACTTACTTATTTTACTATGCCAGACTTTCTAACTTTTCTTTTATGAATGTTAATGTGGCCTCTGCTGTTTTTCCTGATTGATAATTTAAATGTGCTTGGGAAAATATCTTTACGAGCTCAGGATATAGGTTTGCTGTCTCTTGAATCTCATTACGCACCGTGCCCATTGAACTTTTATTTGCTCCTAAAAAGGAAAGGTCTGACGACATTTCCATTTTATCATCTGCTGCCTTATTAATGTCTCCAAAATTGTACCCCAACGCCATAATATCAGTATAGACTGCATCTACATAATCTCTTTGGGTAATTAAAGGGCTGTTTTCGTATGCCTCACTCGGAATGGTTTTAATCAAGTGTTCCAAAAACAACTCTTTCTGTTCGTCTAAAAATTTGAAGTAATCCATTTTTTCTATTGCTTTTTAGGTTGCCAATCTCTAACATCTATTTTACCCGTTACTGCCTCTGAAATTAAAGACTGACGATAGGCTTTGAGTTTTTTGACAGAGGTTTTAATTTTTCTAATTACTAAATCCATTTGGTAAATTGTTTTATCTAATGTAGAAGCTATCTTGATTTGTTCTTCTAAAGGTGGTAAGGTGATTACTAAATGTTTAATTTTTTCGATTGTTAAACGAGTTAGTGCAGCACCAGCTATCACTGAATACATTTGAGTAACATTTAACCCTGATATAAGAAAATACCTTAAATAATTCTCATTCAAAATTTCTTTTTTGGGTCTTATCAAACCAAGCGAAGATAGAATCACAAAGTCATTATTTTGAACGACTGCAGCCCTTCCGATTGTACCATCTTTTGTTAATAGGACATCTCCTATATCAGGTTGACATCCATTACGTACTAATATTTCAAAATCATCATCTGATATTTTTTTACACCCTTCTAAATCGATATTTCCAAATTCATTTACATCTTTAACAGAGACATAGTTTTTACCTTCTAATTCAGTTTTTGGTGAATGATGAGCACCATCGGTAATTTTTTCTGTAAATCTTTTTAAATAAGTCACCCTCCAATTCGTTGGAATTTTACCCAACCAGCCAATACCACTGTCTTTTAAAGTCTCATTTTTGTTTAACCCTTTGGTCACGGCCTCGTTAATAATGGCTTGGCGTTGCTCTTGTAGTTTTTGGATAAGGGTTTCTTTTTTGCTTATTAAGTTATCTATTAATTGAGTATGGTAATCGAGATAAGCGGCTATTTGGGTTTGTTCTTGTTTTGAGGGGATAGGGATTTTTATTGAAGATAAAATATCCTTATTAATAATTCCTTGAGCACTTCCTTCAGACATATCATTAAGACGAATGTAATTACATTGTAAATAATAATACAGAAACTTCTGCTTCATTTTATTTCTTGGTCTTAAAGCAGCAATACTTCTTGAGATAGTTCCGTCAATACCTAAATTCACTTTACCTGCTGTTGCGCCAACTACACACATAAACACGTCTTCTTTTTTTGCATAAACTAATGGATTGGAAGTGTACCATTTTGGAATTGGACGTTCTAAACCAAAATCCCCAGTTTTTATAAATAATTCCCCTATTCCCTCTTGATTATAAGTACTTGAATGAGGTGCTTGTCCCATAATAAAATCTGTCAAAAGATTTAAATTGGTATATGACCACTCTTGGGGAACATTTTCGAACCAAAATCCATCTCCTTTTTTGTATGTCTTATATACTTTTTCCATTAGCCAAGCAAATTTTTTAATAAGTTAGCAATGTCATTCTCTAAGGTTTCAATTTCAGCTTTAATCTCCTTTGCAGGTCGTAAAGGTGTATAGTTATTGAAATACTTGGTAAAGTTAATTTCGTAACCAATACGGGTTTTGTCGTAATTGATCCATGCATCTGGTACATGCGGTAGTACCTCCTCATCAAAATAGGTTTCTATATCTTGACTTAGTGGAATGTTTTCTTTATCGCGTTTTTTAGAGTCTGGCTTAGGGTTGCCTTTGCTCATTACCATTTTACCATCTTTATACAATGGTTGTTCTACGGTAATTTGGTAGTACCCAAAATCTTCATTATTAAATATTTTGCAATGCTCGTTTTCTTCAAAATTGGTGTAGAGTTCTAATAAGGCTTCAGTATGTGCTTCGGTAAGCTCATTACGCTTGTTACCCAAGCTCTTTTTATTAGAGCGTGAAAAAATATGCTCAGTCTCTTCTTTGCCTTTAGCATTGATACCAACAACTTTACTGGCATTACCATTAATGAGTTGCACTTTACCTTTACGGTTGTCTGCTTTTTTATTGGTTAAAAACCATATATAGGTGTTTATCCCAGTGTTGTAAAACAAATCTTTTGGTAGAGCAATGATACATTCCAACCAATCGTTTTCAATAATCCATTTGCGTATGTCACTTTCGCCACTACCAGCATCTCCTGTAAATAAAGGTGAGCCATTTGTTACCACACCAATACGCGAGCCATTGGTTTTGTCCATTTTAGAAATCATATGCTGTAAAAACAACAATTGCCCATCACTTGTACGTGGTGTACCTGCATAAAAACGACCTGCAGGATTTAGAGCTTCGTTTTCTATAAAACTTTTATCCTTTTTCCACGTAACACCATATGGCGGATTTGCCATCATATAATGAAATTGCTTCCCTTGAAATTGATCTTCCGTAAACGAGTTACCATGTTTTACATCGCGTGGGTTTTCACCAGAAATCAGCGCCTCTGACTTTGCAATGGCACAAGATTGCTCGTTTAATTCTTGGCCATAGGTTAGTATGGTTGGTTTATGATTACTGTCTTTACATAAGTTATCAAGCACAAAGTTTTTACCCAAGTTTACCATACCACCTGTACCACAGGCAGGATCAAAAATTGTACGTATAATACCTGGTTTACATAGTTCATCCTTTTCTGGTGTAAAGATGATGGCATTCATTAATGCGATAACATCGCGTGGTGTAAAGTGCTCACCTGCGGTTTCGTTAGATTGCTCATTAGAAATCCTAATAAGCTCTTCAAAAACATAACCCATAGAGTGATTATCAATCTTATCTTGATGCAAGTCTATTTTGCAAATGGCATCAATCATCTCATAGAGTAGACGGTTTTTAACTAGTCTAGCAATAATTTTATCAAACTGAAAGCTCTCTAAAATATCACGAACTTCTGGGTTAAAACCATTGAGGTAATTATTGAAATTAATCTCGATATATTGAGGTTCGTCTTTTAAGGAATTTAGTGTATGCTTAGACGTGTTATAGTACGTTAATCCACCAGAGGCTTTTTTTAAAATAGGATCTAGTTTGTCTTCGCTTACTTTGTCTTTAAAGTCATTATAACTTTTACGCACCTTCTCATTCACTTCTTCAAGCATACAGTCTAACCTACGTATTACCACAAAAGGTAATAGTACGTCACCTATTTCATTTTTCTTAAAGGCATCTCGCAACACATCATCTGTGATACGCCATATAAAACCTACGTCTACTTTGTTATTTATGTTGCTCATTTATTATTCGCTTATTGAATGATACAAATTTATATTTGACATGTGCACTTAATATGCACAATTAATTAAAGTTTAAAAAATTAGACACTTTATCTCCTTCTATGCCATTATCATTTGCCTTAAAAAAGTCTACATGCTTTTGTAAATCTTGAATTAGCTCTCTTGATAAATTAAAATTGTCATAGCTCGCTAAACTTGAAAAACTCAATTCTCTTCCTTTAGTAATCATCTTTCCTGTACTATCGTAATAATTTAAAGTATCACCCGAGTATACTCTGTAATAATTCATTAATACCGTACGATCATGTTCTGCTTTACTATCCTGACCACGTTGATCTCTGTAAGTAACTAAAGTGAATTTAGGCCCTACACCTGTCACTTCCTTAATTGCTTTCCGCACCACAGGACTAATCTGATCGTAAGAAACGCATTGAGCTCTATTTGTATAAATAACAACATTTACTTTTGAATTTGATTTTAAGGCTAAGGCTTTTAAAACCATTTCTAAATTACTCGAAAACAAACTCGCATCTGAAGCTATATAAGGATCCACAATAATTATATCTGTTAAGGGTAAGGCATAAGTTTCTAGATCTGTCCAACTCTTAAATGCAGGCCCATTAATCCTTAACTTCTTTTCAAATACATAGTCATTTTGCCCAACAAATAACTTATTAAACACTTCAATCTCTTCCCCTACTTCTCCAACAATTACACAACCTGAATTTTTGAATTTTGCTGTTTCTTCATCTTCCAGTAAATACACCGAAGATAATTTATTATGACAAAATCCAATCGAAGAATTTGACTTCAGCGGTCTTTTGGGTTCTTTATAGTCAAATTCAATAACTGTATCTGGATTACAGCCCTGACTGAGCGTTGTGACCCACTGCATTAATAATTGACTACTCTTTAAGTCTTCCTTAGGAAAATTAAAATAGACATTAAGTTGTTTTTTTAGCAATTTATTACAATCCATAAACAAAGGATGGTCCTTACTTTTAATGAAGGAAAGTAAATTAGCTTTATCTATGTAAATGTCCATACTATAAAATATCAAAAGCGAGATTAGCACTTACATCAAAAAAGCCTGTTCCAAACTCATTTGAAAACTTTCCATCTTTATTGTACTCCATAGAATAAGGTAAATCATCCTTTTCAAAATAATATGCCATAAAAGGATTGTCTGATATATCCGATGCTTTTTTATAATACTCTTTCACAAGAACTTGAGATTGTCTCAACAAATATTCTGAATGTGTTTCTACAATAAATTTTATACCAAATTCTTTAAAGGTGTAAAGAAATAGATGTGCTAATTTAACTTGTAATGCTGGGTGTAGATTTGCCTCAGGCTCTTCTATGAGAAGAGTATATATAAATTCTTCAAATCCCTTGCGTCTCAAACCTTTTTTTACTGTTCTAACGTCATCCTCTTTTAGGTCAATAATGAGAGCAATTTTTAGAAGAATAGTAAATATTTGTCCTGCACCAAAACCCTTATCTGCAAGATTAACTTTAAGCCCATTATCAGTTATTTCTATTTGAGTTGCAACACCTTCAATTTGTTTTATCTTAAAATCTTGACCTATATCAAATTCTTTCATCCATCTCTTTAAAAACTTACCAGCCTCAGAAGTTTTGGAAAAGGGATTTATTGAATGGTCCCTTATGACTTCATTAATATCTGAAGACATATTATTGTTAATATATAAGCGCGTTTGCGTATTACGATGTGGACTTAAATGATCTACCGAGAAACGCAAAATATTTCTAATTTTTTCACCAAACTTATAGGCCTTCTCAACCTCGATAGATTCATCTGTTTTACCAAATAATGACTGCTCTTCAACAAGGTACTTAGGTAAAATATTTCTAATGACGGCATCTATAGTTAAATAATCGCTATGAAAGTCTGAAAGTGAGAACTCTGGCATAAGTACAACTTTGTCTCTATTCTGTGTTTCATTTTGCTTAAGTTTTTTATTTAAGTCCGCTATTCTCTTTTTGGTATCACTTATATTTTTCTTTAAATCTATAATTTCCTTATCTATCTCAATCAAATGTTTATTCGTGATATTTTGTCTTAAAATTGTAGATTTATTTCTTTTGCTTTTGTCTGTAGAAAACTCATTAACTAAAAGACGATAAACAGAATAATCAATTCGAACACTAGGATTATTAGGTAGATCTATACCTTTAGTCTCTAAAAAATCTATTGCACGGTGCATGCTAATATTTAACTCCCTCAAGACCTTATTAAATCTATAAAATGGTCTTTCTTTGTTTTCTTGACCATCTGTAATTCTCTTTTCATTCTCTCGTAGCCTATTTAACAAATCAGTCTTTTGTTTTTCTGCATTCAATAATTTTTCTTCATCAAATTTTAGTAAATTTTTATTAGTAGCGACTAATGCCAAATCTTTAGTATCTTGTTTCTTTAGATCATTACCCATATCTGATAAAAAATCCAAATCTAATTTGATGATATAATCATTCGCAGCGGTATTTTCAATAATCAGCTTGTACTTTTTATCAATCTCAGAAATTTCAAGAAATTTTAATCTACCTTTAGATATTATACCTTCGTCAATATCTTTTGGTTTAAATATGAGGCGGATATTATGACCATTGTTGATATATTCTAACTTAATATCTAAATCAAGATTATTTCTATTATTCCTGTTTACAGCATTTGAATAAGAGTCTATTTTATATTTTCTTTGATTAGTTCCGTTAAAATCTAACTGAAAATGATTATTAGACTTAACAAAATCTTCCAGAAGTAGCATTGATTTAAATATTGTAGATTTTCCTGAATTGTTAGTTCCTGTAAAAAAAGTAATGGGAGCTAAAGTTAATTGCCATGACTCTTTTATTTTCCTAAAGTTTGAAACTTTAATATTCTCCATTTATTTCTGGTATTTTTTTGATGCGTTTAGTAGTCGAGCTGCAATTTTATCCCTCAATTCTTTAGGTTCTATAACTTCAATTTTTTCACCATGTTCTAAAATTTTTGTTTCTAACTCATAATTGGGAATCACTAAAATAGAAATATCTATATAACCCTCTTTGAGGGAATCCGTATTATTTATATTTACATTTGATTGTGTTGAATGGAAAGGCTTAGTTTTAACATAAGGCCATAAATCCATATCAATTCTTAATATAACTTTAATTGGATCTTGATTATTTACTGTAACACCAATAACATCATCAAAATACTCATCAAAATTAATTAAAGGCTCTATATAAACTGTGTTAGAATAGTCAATATTCTCAATACGATCTATTGCCTTTTTATAGATTGTTTGAGTTTCTGGGTTGAGCCCAAAAATAAACCAGCGGTTATTGTACTGCTTTAGATAATATGGGTGTATTTCAAATGTCTCAGAAGTGTTTTTGCTAAAACTTTTACTTTTTATATAGAGCGTTTTTTTATATGTAATTGCCTTGTAAAGCTCTGGTAAAAAATCTAAACCTTCCAAATAAGGGTTATTTTCAAAATCAACAACACTTTCTGATTCTGACAACAAACCAAAACTAGACTCTAAACGTGTGGTAATATCATTAATCCATTCAAATTGAGGCATGCCCTTAAATCGGTTTAAAGTCAAGAGCGTTTCTTTTAATTGATTAGCCTCGAACTCATTTATTGGCTGATTATTAATTGTAAAGTTTAAATCAGAATATCGTCGATATACTCTTTTACCATCTTTAAATTCTTCGATTGGAGCTTCATATCCTTTCGAATCTTTCATAAAGAGTATATCATCATAAACTTGACGTTTCTGTATTCCAGAATTATCTCCATCATAGTCCATCAAGGCGTCATTACAGGCTTCAACTAAATCATCGATGTAATATTTTCTACCAGGATTTCTAAAACATTTATCTAATGCTTGATACCTGATAATTGCATTTTTATTTGTCGCCATGTTTATGAATAATTTATAGGTGCGAATTAAATATTCATGTGTGCACTATATCTGCATTAAATATCTAAAAAAAATAACAGACTACAACAATTTATAATGACATGTGTGCACCACCAATGCATTTACATATAGTAATATTGCTTAAACTACAAGAACATGGTGACATTAAAGGATTTTAAAACCACAGTGCAAGAAGATAATTTAGTACACATCTTTATTTCTATAATGAATATGGATCCCACCTTACTTCATCAACTATTAGAGGATAATATAAATTATGAAGACATAGGAAAACAATTGTTCATTGATAAGCTGAGTGAAAGATTTAACAAACATAAAATTTATGGTGACACAGAGTTTTATTTAGATATAGATTTCTGTAAAGGTTGTAGTTGCGACAATCCTGTAAGTAAGTTTATTGGAAACAATTCCAAATTGCATTTTGCGTTGTTTTTTCAAATTGAAGAAAATAAAATTATTGATATCTACCATTGTAATTGGTATGGTGACAATGGTTTTTCTAATCCATTTTAGTGGTTTATATTTATCAACGCAAATAGAGTGCAATGTTACCTCAAATATTTGTAGAGTTCTTTGAAACAACCGAAATTAAAATATTGATCGCCTATTCTTCGGGATAGGTAGTCTGCTGTATTCGGCAGATAGTTGTAGTTCGCTACAACAAAATGTTTAAGGTGTAATTTGTAGTAACTTATAAGTAAACACATTAAATGAAGTTTTTAGAATTATGATCTAATATTATTTTATTATAATTATTAAATTTTAAAAGCTACAATTTTATCATACATAAAGAAAGAGTATACAATTTCGGTTGTTTTTCAAAGTATAAATACCTATGAAAACAAACCAAATCCAAAAAAAAGAAATCAAAAAGCTATTTGATGAGATGAATAGCAAGTCTGATTTTTTAAATCTACTCAATTACACTAAGTCCCTACTTTACGGAGATAAAACCTATCCTTTTTCAGAAAAGCAACTCAACTTCTATATCAACATAGATAGAATCCAAAAATCAAAAGATGTACAGAGTTATAAAACTTTTGAGATAAGAAAGAAATCTGGCAAAGTCAGAAAGATACATTCACCAAATAAAGGCTTAAAAGAGTTTCAGAAATGCCTAAATATTATATTAAATATAATCTACGAACCTCATAAACGCGCTTTTGGATTTGTTAATGGAAAATCGATTGTAGATAATGCAAAAAATCATGTTGCTAAAAACTATGTTTATAACATCGATTTAAAGGATTTCTTCCCAAGTATAGATGCTAAAAGAGTCTGGGGACGATTAACGGCAAAACCTTTTAATTTAGGAACCACAGAGGAAAGAAAACAAATTGCGAACATGATTAAAGCGATATGTTGTACTCCGATGAAAGTTGAACGACTTATTGACAATGAGTGGACTACTAAAACAGTATCCGTTCTACCACAAGGTGCAGCTACATCCCCTATATTAACAAATGCCATATGTGAACGATTAGATATTAAATTAACTGGCTTATCAAAACGATTTGGTTTAGATTACTCAAGATATGCAGATGATATTACGTTTAGTAGTATGCACAATACCTATACAAATGACAAGGGTGAAAGAGAATCCATTTATGAGAGCAATAGCTCTTTTGATAAGGAATTAAGACGAATTATAAGCTCGCAGAACCTTCATATTAACGAAAAGAAAGTTCGTCTTCAAAAAAGAGGCTATAAACAAGAGGTTACAGGATTAATAGTTAACAGCAAAGTAAATACCCCTAATTTCTACGTTAAAGAACTAAGACAATGGGTCTATTTTTTAGAATCTAAAGATTATGATACGGCTTATAAATTATTTATAAGTAAATATATTAGAAACAAAGGTGAAATCAATAAGTCTAAACCAAATATGCTCATGGTAATCGAAGGTAAATTACTTTATTTAAAAATGGTTAAAGGGGAAAATAACACGACCTATTTAAAATTAAAAGCGCGTTTTGAGAGATTAACTAACAGAATGACTTCAAAAGTAGATTATAACACAGAAGACTATAATATATCAACAACAGTTGAAGAGAAAAGAGCTAATTATGAAAAAGATTTTAAAGTTATAATAGAAACAATTTTTACAGAAGGCCTAGAGAAAGCTATGAACTTATACATACCTGAAAAATGAGTAATACGAGTAAAGAATCCTTAGAAAAACTGCTTGTTTTTATCTCTGATATATGTGAGCATGATGAGAACTCTTGGTTTAAAAAAGCGCTGATACAAAAGCTGACAACCGATAACGGCTTTGAAAACTTCCCGGGATTCGTTAAATATCAAAAGAAACAGTTTAAATTAAAAGCTAATATTTTTTATAGTGATATAACTGATTTAAAATTAAAAAAGCAACTCATTAATGATTATATAGAGATGTGTTGGTACCAAAGTTTAAATAGAATAGATCGTTTTCTGCTATACGCATTTTATCAAATAGAAAATCTTTTAAATTATTATGCCCGAACAACAAATGCTCATCAAAACATCAAAGGCGAACCAGATAAATATAATCATGAGTACGCACCCAAATTCATCGTGAAATCATCTAAAGGCTTTTTTAGTGACAAAGGTGTTATTTCCATCGAAAAAGTAAATATTTGGGCAAAAATTACTTATTGGATGATTGAAACAGGTTCTATAAGCTGGGAAAAATCAAATCACTTTGCAATAAGCAATCTGATTAATGTGAGAAATAGTGAAAGCCATAGAGATTCCAGAAAAAATAGTGATAATGTTGAATCTGTTTTATTATTTCACAAGAAGGCTGATTTTTCCGCATTAGGGTTTTATATCAACGTAATTAAAAAAATAGCTGAAACAGTATAGACGTGTGCAGATCTATTGCATAAATAAGATCTTTATTTGTATTGTTGAATCATTTAGGCAATACATTATGAAAAATCCTATTACCATTTTAGACCATTTACAATTCGATTGTCCAACTTCCGAACAAAAGGCAGCTTTACTTGGTATGTCTGACTTTGTAAAGCAAGAAAACAAAGATGACTTCTTTATTTTATGCGGCGCAGCAGGTACAGGAAAAACCTCTATCACAACAGCATTAATTGGCTATTTAAACACAAAATCTATTGCATACAATATTGCTGCACCAACTGGACGTGCGGCTAGAATTTTAGGGAGAAAATCTAAAACGGTAAACAGTACAATTCATTCACTTATTTATAATGTTCAAGCCAATCCCAACACAGGTCAAGTGAATTTTGTTTTAAAACAAAATGATGTTAAAGACTTTAATATTTTTATAATTGATGAGGCTTCAATGATAGCTTCAAAAGCACCTCAAGATAAAGACAGTTTATTCCATTCTAAAAACGCTCTATTAACGGACTTAATTATGTTTGTAAAAAATGGAAATCAAAACAATAAAATAATTTTTTTGGGCGATAACAATCAACTTCCTCCAATTAATGAAAAGGAATCTCTAGCACTCTCAAAAGAACATCTAATAAATCATTTTAATTTAAAAGGCGATGCCAAACTTTTAACTGAAGTAAAGCGACAAGATGACGGAAGCTACATTTTAAAAAATGCAAACACTCTAAGAGAGGGTATTACAAATAACAAAAAGTCTATCCATTACGTAGGTATAAAAAAGCAATCCGTTGAAGATGCTACTCGAGATTATGTTCTAGATTATTTGGCTAATGGCGAAGACAGTATTATATCAATTGGCACAACTCACAACATGAATAAAATGTTTAACAATAACGTGAGAAAAAAAATTTATGGCAGAAATGCCAATATAGTTGAAAATGATGATTTGTTATTAGTTACTCAAACATGGAAGCGAAATGGGTTTACACTTTACAGTGGCGATCATGTTAGAATAAAAAACATTGATCTTACTACTACTGAAATTGTTGCAAATTTAAGATTTGCACCCATTCAATTAATTTCAAAGAACCTAAAAGGAGAAGAAGAAATAATTGATGACTATATCCTATTAGACTCTGTTACTAACCCTACAGGTTTAACTGCAAAGCAGGAGAATCATTTACGCCATGAACGATTCAAAAAAAATAAGGTTTACCGAGAAAGTTTAAAGCCTTGGGATGACAGATATGTTGGCGCCATAAGAATGACTTATGGACATTCGATTACGTGCAACAAAGCACAGGGTGGTGAATGGGATAAAGTACTAGTCAATTCTTTTTTTATGCCTTCATTGAGGTTTCAATATACTGCAATAACACGAGCGAGACAGAATGTTAGTTTCTATTAATCATTTACAACTTCATATTTAACAAGGTTTTTAAATTTTTTATTTCTTGTTTTAATTCCAAGAGATCACCTTTAGTAGCTGGTAAAGATTTTGGAGCAAATAATCTTTTTGCAGCATAGACTCCTACATCTGCAGCCACTGTACCCAAAGCTGCTTCTTTTACTGAATTTGTATTAAGAGCATTGTGGTTACCCAATTCTTCTACCCTTTTGTCTAACGACTGAATAGCTAATATTAAATCATCATTAATTGTTGTAGAGGGTAGATTTTGGGTATCTGAATGTTCGATTTTTTCATAGTGTCCAGAAATATACTTATAACCGTTTCTCTTATAACTTGCTTTTGTCCTACAACTAGCACTACAATACAAATGGTTGCTTCTCCTCTGAATAAATTGTTGTTGACAATGCTTACAAAACCGTGTTTTACCCATAATTCTCTGTTATTTATGCTCTAATTCCGTTAAATAAAGTTTTATTTAACGTTTTACACTCTCTTACTTTTACCGCTTATTGTTATATAATTGCACATCTCAAAAAGACGATCTGCGACTCTTGCATCATAAAAATCTTCTAGGCTCAAAAGATTTTGCTCTGGCAAATCTTCAAAACCAGGAAACGGATTCATGGTAAAATGTGTTTTGCAGCCATTATTGTGACGACGAAAAATAATTTCCTGCATAACATTCACTTTACCAAAATTATTAGCAATCCGTTCTGAATTAAAATCATCAAACAAAATATTCCCAATACTATAACGTCTGTAAAACTCTTGTTTACAATTAGGAGTCCTTAAAGATTCATATTCCTCAACCACTTTGTAAGTTTCAATTATCTTAAATCTATGAGGATTATAGTTCATAAACATTTTTTCAAAGACTTTCATTATTGCAGTCTTCCCAACACCAACTTTACCAACAATTAAAAGACCCTTATTAAAATTTGGTGCCAATCTATGCCTATATAGATTTGGGCATTTAAAAAATGACATGTCATTAAGGAAATAATTAAAGACTGATGCATAATTGACCTGCATATAGGCTTTAGTATATTGAAATTCTTTCCCATGAATTTGCTCGAAACAGAGTAAAAACTCCTCCCACAATTTCTTTTTGCTAAAGGGATGTTTAATCAAGTTACTTTGTAATTGTTTGAAAGTATTCTTCCGAATTTTTTCTATTACAACATCACAATCCAGT
>Ga0189275_100138_pt1 | contig 100758 bp, 87 predicted proteins | sample N19A6minimetaG_FD_130329 | JGI IMG/M metagenome (GOLD analysis project Ga0189275, IMG submission 130329) | Marine microbial communities from the Costa Rica Dome - N19 A6 mini metaG | ecosystem: Environmental > Aquatic > Marine > Oceanic > Photic zone | place: Costa Rica: the Eastern Pacific...
CCTCACTTTAATGATGAACCCGTAACGCCTTTAAATTCACCATGGAGTTTTTCTTTGAACTTCAGCTATCGCTGGCGATATAGATTCGATCAAAGCCCTACTAGATCTGCCACATTAAATGCCGAGAATATTTCTTTCCGATTAACACCAAAATGGCGCTTCAATACTAGAATTGGATATGATTTTATTGAAAAAGAACTTACACCTTCTCAATTTGGATTAACACGTAATCTTGAATGCTGGGATCTTACTTTTCAAATCAATCCCTTTGGAGAAAACCAGTATTACTTCTTCAGGCTAACTTTAAACAGTGCTCAGGTTCAAAGTTTGTTCCAAAAACTACCGATTCTTAAAAATCTGGAAAGGAGTTCGGGTACAAGAGGGTATAATCAGTACCGCTAGTAAAAAACCTGTACGATGAGAACTTCGGAAAATATTACTAAACCTTTTTCCTATATTACTTCAAATATGGTTTCCAATAATAATAACCTCCACATTAAAAGATGAAGAAAAAGATTCTATTTGTATCCGGTTTAGTTCTGACTACTGTTGGTGTTTTAACGGCTTTGTACGCACAGCTTGATACACTTGGAGGTTTTTGTTTTGGATTAGGAGTCTCCCTTTTTATAATTTTATTTTCTTTAAAAAAATCATCTCCTAATTTAGCGGACTAGTTTCAAGAAAGAATATGATTTACAATGATTAGCTAAAAACTATCTCTTCCAACTGAAGCCAAATACTTCACTACATATTTTCCGATCACGTCAAACTCGAGATTTAATTCGTCTCCAATGGCTTTATTCTTTAGGTTTGTATGCTCCCATGTGTATGGGATAATCGCCACGGTGAACTCATTTCCTTCTTCTCTGGCAACAGTTAAGCTGATTCCTTCCATCGTAATACTTCCGCGACCTACAATCATGTTCTGGTTTTCTTTCGGGAACTCAACAGTAATTAACCAACCCGTTTCTTCTTTTTCAATGTTTATGATGGTTCCTGTGGTATCAACATGTCCTTGAACCAAATGACCTTCTATACCTTTTTGAAGTGTAAGTGATCGTTCTAAATTCACAAGCGAGCCTTCCTCAAGGTCACCCATCGACGTTTTTCTAAGTGTTTCTTCCACACTTTGAACGGTAAAAGTTTTATCGTCAAAAGCAGTTACAGTATGGCAAGCGCCGTTGATGGAAATACTCTCATCTTCATGGCAAGTTTTTGAAAAACTGCATGCTATTTCGAATTCCATTCCACCACCGTTCAGGCTTTTGGCTGATTTTACGATTCCTATTTCTTGTATAATTCCTGTAAACATCTTGGTCTTTTTTTAAAAATATCCGGTTAACAACATATCATCACCCACTTGTTCCCAGCTCACTTCTTTAAGTCCGGCGATTTCACTCATTCGATTTATACCAATATTTAGTACTGATCGCGTTCCAGCACCTAGTAATTTTGGTGAAATAAAAACAAAAACTTTATCGACCAATCCTCGTCTCAACAATGCCGAAGACAAATGCTGACCTCCTTCCACTAAAATTGAAGTAATTCCCTTTTTCCCTAGTTCTTTAAACGCTTCTTTCAAGTCCACATGTCCGTCATCCTTAGAGACCTGAATAATCTCTCCTCTGAAATAGTTTCTCGATAACACTTTCAACATTGGATCTGCTGCTTCTTTTGACGCTTCTTTATTCCAGGTTATTATGGTTGTTTTATCTTCATATTTATCAGCAAATAAATTCAGATTTCTTGGAAGTTCGAAAGGGCCATCAATCACGATTCTCTGAGGCTGCCTTCCGTTAACATGTCGTACTGTTAAACTTGGATTGTCGGTAATAGCTGTTGTTCTGCCCACTAAAACCGCATCGTATTCAGATCTCCATTTATGAACTCTAATTCTGGATTTTTTTCCTGAAATCCATTTTGAGTCACCATCTGCTGCAGCTAAAAAACCATCCACAGTTTGGGCTATTTTCAAAGTTATGTGTGGTCTGCCATATGTTTGATGATGAATAAAAAATTCGTTTAATGTCTCTGCTTCTTTTTCTAACACACCAACCGTTACTTCAAAACCAGTATTTCTAAGTATCCTAATTCCTTTTCCATTTACTTTAGGATTGGGATCTTTCATCGCAATAACAACTCTTTTTAAAGGAAGTTGCGCCAACATATCCGCGCAAGGCGGCGTTTTACCTGTATGCGAGCATGGTTCTAAAGTCACATAAATAGTTGCTTGTTCAAGCTTTTTTTTATCAGATATAGAATCAACAGCATTCACTTCAGCATGATCTTTACCAAACTCTTTATGATATCCTTCGCCTATTTTTTCTCCTGATTCATCAACAATAACACATCCAACCAATGGATTTGGTGACACGTACCCTTTGCCTTTGGCCGCTAACTCCAGGGCTTTGTTCATCCAGAACTCGTCGATGTTTTCTTTTTTGATCATAAGTAAATGTAAGGAGGTATAACATTCATCAAAAACCAGAAATAAAAAAAGGCGAGAAGTACACTCCTCGCCTTTCAATACATCTTTTTTAAAAAACTAGCTTTGAATCAATCGCTTTCGGTTGTCAACTATCTCAGCTTCTTGCTTAAGTTGGTCTAACCAAATTGCACCAAATTTTTGATTGATCTCTCCTTCTAACCTTGTTCTTATTTGATTTCTTGTTGCTTCGTCAAGGTTAGTAGCATCAGCCATTTGTTTAGAATTGACTGTAACGATATAGGCTGCGCTACTCCCTTCAATAACATCAGAGGTTTCACCCTGCTCTAACTCAAAAATAGCGCCAATAACTTTAGGCTCACGCCCTGCGCCTGCAAGTACAAAAGATCCTGCGCCAACCCCTTCTGAAGTTCCAACATTTTTTCCTGACACTTCAGCAATAGCTTCTAAAGTTTGATTTGCCGTTAATAGTTCTTTAGCGTTGCTTAGAGTAAGTTCTCTTTTCTTTTCAAGCTTAACTGCTGTCTCAATTTGTGTTTTTACATCTTCAAGTGATCTGTAGCCTTCTTTTGTTTTTTCATTTAAGCGAACAACCACAAAATCAGTACCAAGTTCAATTACTCTTGAAATATCGCCTTCATCCGCTCTTTCCAGGAATGTCAGTACCTGCTGGCTGTTTCCAAGACCTGATATAAAAGCATTTCCTTTGGTAGCAAAAATTGACTGGATTTCTTTTTCTGCACGATCTGCTTCAGTCTCGAAGTCTGTTTCTTCATCAGCAAAAAGCTGAAAATCTCTTGCCGCTTCATCTGCATCTCTGATTGTTCCCGGTAGTGCTTCGATATTTCTTGAGAAAACTACAAATTTAATCTCATTTCTGTTTTCTTCCACATTCTTGATGATGCTTACTTGCCCTGCATTTAAAAAAGCTTCCGTAACTTCACCTTCTTCCACATTCAAAACTCCTTGATATTCTTCACGAATTTCATCTTTATTAATAAAAGTAGCAGAGTATGCCGTTGAAGATTGTTGTCTGTTTAAGAATAATGAATCATTTTCTGCTGATGCAAATTCATTTCTTAAATCTTCAACTTCCTGAAATATTGTAGCTGAATCTTCTGCAGTTGGTAAAAAGCTGAACTTAACAACACTTGCACGATAGCTTTCTTCTTGCTTATAACTTTCTTTATTGTCGTTATAATAGTTTTTAAGATCGCTGTCTGACACTGAAATTTCTTCATCAGTTACGTCACCATATGGAAACCTTACATAAGATACATCTGCAAAAGAGTTTTCTTTAATGTACTCTTTTTCGATTTGATTATTGGTAACCTGAACACCGGCAGAAATATAGTTTGTAAGCTTTTCTTGTCTTCTTTTTTGGCGTAGTTGCAGATCAAGAGCAATTGCTTGCTGAGAAAAACTTGGGTTTGTTAACACCTGATCGATATTAGCACGATCTATTGTCCCGTCCTCTCTACTGAAGTTTTGCACAATTATTGGATCGGGATTATCTCCATATACCATATCCAAAAGTTCAGCATCGGTAACAGTGATACCAAGTTCATTCATTTTTTGTTCTATCAAACGAGAGTTAACTAACTCATCCCAAACGCGCTGCTCATATAAAGCAGTTACTTCGGGGGTCATACTGTTACCCGTTTGTTGTACGTACAAATTGTTGTAATACTGAACTCTTTGATTGTATTCTTGAAGCGAAATATCTTCGCCATTAACTTGGCCCAAGTTATTTGGACCGGCTTGCATTGCTCCAAAAAAGTCCACATCAGCCAGCACCCAAATCAAACCAAATGAAACAATAAGTATTATTACAATGTATTTGGTACCGTTTCTCAACGTTTCCATTAAACCCATAGCAGGTATCCTCTAAAACAGTTCTTTAAATTTTTGATTTTATCTTGATGCAATGCATCAAAAACAGCTTGCAAATATAACGGAATAAGCAGGAAATTGAAAGTCTAAGAAGTGCTTTGTTCATTAAAAGACTTCAACCAATCTCATATGCTTCAGATATTTCTTTGGATCTTTCTGAATATTCTTAACCAATTCGTTAAGATTGAAAGTAAGGCTATCCATATTCATATACAGTGATTCATCATTGATCATCTTTCCAAATGTTCCTGATCCGCCGTTTACTTTAACAAGAATTTCATTTAAAGAAACCGTTGTTTCGTTCAAACCTTTGCTTAATTTTTCTAATTCTACACTCGCATTTTTGAGATTGGTGAGCATAGAATCGATCTCTTCTTTATTATTTTCAGTTAGATCATTCATATTTTTTGATAAGCTACTCATACTCACAATCATAGAATCTATATCTTGCTTTCTTTTTGCTACAAGTTGTTGAACATCTTTTCCTGTTTTTTCGAAGCTATCCAATGTATTCCGGATAGGGTCTCTGTTATCTGAGTATATGGAAGAATCTATTTTGACCATTATCCCATTTAGCTCAACCAATGTACTCGTTAACTCATCGACCAAAACCTCTCCTTTTGTTTCAAAGGTCTCGAATATTCCACCGTCTATTTCACCTTTAATAAATGAACCCCAAGAAATAGCTTCTGAGTTTTCAGATTTTACAATTTCAATAGTAACGGCACCTAAAGGTCCCGGTTTTTTTAGAACCGCTTTTGATCCTACCGGTATCATAAAATCGGTAGTAATGCTTAAAGTAACTTTAGTACTATCAGTTTCAGGAGAAAACTCCATCTCTTTAACAGACCCAATTTTATACCCTTTTATCTGTACAACATTACCGGGAAGCAATGCATCAACCCGATCAAATGAAGTGTACAGAAATTTTGATTGACGGAACAATGGCTGATCTCTCATAATTCTGAAGCCAATAACTGCAATTATTATTGCCGCTAAAACAACAAGACCTATTTTTACCTCGTTACTTAAGTTTAATTTAGAATTTTCCAATTTTATGCCTTGATTTTATATTCACTTGCCGTTGTAAACTCTACCAATGGTGGATGTTCACTCTTTTTCATTTCTTCAATACTTCCAAACCAGCTTAACTTTTGCGAATCCAGAAAAGCCACTTTTTCTGCAATCGAAAGCACACTATGCATATCATGTGTAATTACGATTGATGTAAGATCGAAGCTATCTGCCATACTTACAATTAATTCGTTAATCTCTTCCGAAGTTTGAGGATCTAACCCTGACGTTGGCTCGTCATAAAGCAAGTAGTCAGGTTTTAGAATAATTGCTCGTGCTAACCCAACTCTCTTTCTCATCCCTCCGGATAATTCTGAAGTTGCTTTGCTTCCTGCATCTTTTAGGTTAACCATTTCCAGAGCTTCTTGAACATCTTTTTTGATCTCATTTTCTGTTTTACTGGTAAAATACCTTAGCGGAAAAGCAATGTTTTCGAACGTATTTATAGAATCAAATAACGCTCCTCCTTGAAATAAAATTCCAAACCTTTGACGCATCAATCTAAGTTCGGAATAATTCAAATCGAACACACACTGCCCATCTATTACAACCTCTCCTGAATCAGGATATAACAAAGCATTCAAATGTTTTAGTAAAACTGACTTACCACAACCAGACTTTCCGATTACAGCTAATGTTTCACCATCTTCAATTTGAAAAGAAACATCTTTCCAAATCAAGTTTTTGCCAAAGCTTTTTGTAAGATTCTTTATTTCGATCATAATTATAAAAGTATGGCTGCTAATACAAAATCAGCTAATAAAATATAGATACAACTCAATACAGTTGCTTGCGTGGTTGCGTTCCCAACCCCTTCTGCTCCACCATAAGCGAAATAGCCTTTAAAACAAGATATTGAGGTAATTACAAATCCGAACACAAATGATTTTAACATTCCAAATACCACATCTTCAGGAAAGAAAAACGCTCTCCCCCCCTTCATAAATTCTGCAGCCGGTAAAATTCCGTCTACTGATCCGGCTACTACTCCTCCAATAATACCCAAGGCAGAAGCAATAATGTAAAGGACAGGAAACATTAAAATTCCTGCAAAAATTCTTGGCAAAACTAAAAATGCTACTGAATTAAACCCCATTGATTCCAGCGCGTCAATTTGCTCACTAACTCGCATTGTTCCTAACTCTGTTGAGATTCGAGCTCCAACCTTACCAGCCAGAACCAGTCCACTTATCACTGCAGCTAACTCAATTATAACAGATTGTGATACAATTGAGCCTACTATATATGCCGGATATAAATCCGTATCTAATTGATACGCCGTTTGCAGAGTCAATACTGCTCCTGTAAATACTCCAACAAGCATTATAATCGGAATTGATTGATAACCGATCTTGACGAATTCGTTGAACAGGTTTTCTCGGTAGGTACTAAATTCCGTTACAGAACGTAAAGCTTGATACAAGAGTAATGCGTATTGTCCCAGCTGTTTTAGTGCTTCCATCCAATAAATAGAAATTTCTTTTTTATGAGAACCATTTTCGGGCTTTGCTTATTCATTTGATTATATTACAAAACATTTCACCTAATTGTCATTTTGAAATTGAAAGAAACGAAATCTTTATTATTTATTAGCATTTTTTGCTTATTCGCCATTCCGGTGATTGCACAATCTGATGTATCTACGATCTATAGGTTTTTAGATGTAACACCTAACGCAAGCACCGCCGCACTCGGCGGGGCTCATTCAGGGCTCTATGAAGGAGATTTTTCCTCCTATCATATAAACCCAGCTTATCTTTTTGGTGCCGTTAACGGTCAGGTTTCTGCTACATTTGTAAACCTTTTAGCAGATTCAAAAATGGGTTTTGCAAACGGAACTTTTCAAATAAATGAGAACAATCAAATTGGATTAGGCATTCGCTTTCTTGGATACGGTGATTTTGAGACACTTGATGAGAACGGAAATGAGCTTGGTGATTTTAATGCGATTGACCTTGCTCTATCGGGTGCCTATGCAACCAAACTTGCTGACCAATGGAGTGGAGGTGTAAGCTTAGACCTTATTCATTCTTCATATGAACAATACAAATCAAGTGCTTTTGCTGTTTCTGGTGGCATTTACTACAAAGATATAGAATCTCACTTCAGTTTTGGAGCTTCTGTAAGAAATCTGGGAACCCAATTATCAACCTATGCAGGAACGCGTGAACCCTTACCTCTTGATGTTTCGGTAGGAATAGCAAAAAAACCTGAAAACTTTCCAGCTGAGATCAGTTTTACCTTACGAAGACTTAATGACTGGGATATGAGAACAGTTAGCGAAATTGAAAAGCCTGACTTTTTTGACAATGCTTTTCGACATGTAGTTGTGGGTACTACTTTTGATTTTGGAGAAAACTTTCATGTACGACTAGGCTATAACAGATACTCTCATGAGCTAAACAAAACTAAAGATAATTTTGATTTTGCAGGAGTAGGTTTTGGTGTTGGTTTTAATGTAAAAGATCTAATTATTGATATTAGCCGAAACTCATACAGCGAAACAGGAGGGGTGGTACAGCTAAGTATTAAAACCACTTTGTAAAACATGGCGCTGTATAAGAAATTCGTAGAAAACCCGGGATTAAAAAATATTATTATCGCTACTTTTGTAATGATAATAATATTTTCTATCGGTTCGTCAGGCTACCATTTTATTGAGGACATGACTTGGTTTGAAGGGCTTTATATGACTTTCATAACAATTTCCACCATTGGTTTTACCGAACTTCATACTCTTTCGAATGAAGGTCGTATTTTTACAATGATGTTATTTGTCACAGGTATTGGAGTTATATCATATATCGCCTCACAGACAACTCAATTACTGTTCGAAGGTGAACTTTTCTTTAAAAGAGCTATGAAAAAAAGATTGGAAAAAATGGAACAACATTACATCATTTGTGGGTATGGGCGAATTGGGCATAGAATTGCGGAAGTTTTAAATGAAGCAGGTCTTCCCATTGTGGTTGTTGAAAACAGAGACTCAAGCATTGATCGATTAAAAGAAGACAAAATACCTTTTATCGAAGGCGACGCTGAAGATGAATCAACTTTGCTTGAAGCCGGAATTAAAAAAGCACAATCATTAATTTGTACTCTGGCAAGTGATCAAGATAATGTATTTACAACGTTACTTGCCCGAGATCTAAATCCGGATCTATTTATTCTTGTAAGAACCAATGAAAATGCCAACAAAAACCGAGTGATTCGCGCCGGTGCAGATAAAGTTATTTCACCCTATGAAATTGGCGCCGACAGAATGGCAAACGTAATTTTACGCCCTCATGTTGATAAGTTCGTGGATTCTATCACAAAATACACCATGCATGATCATACTTTTGATGAAGCATTGATTACTGAAGGCTCCATTCTCGACGGTAAGTCTCTCGCAGAAATAAATCTTAGAACACAGTATGGCGTACTTATTATAGCAATAATTCCTAATGGGGGAAATATTCAGTTTAATCCCGATAGTTCTTCACAAATTAATGTGGGAGATTCCTTAATTTTGATTGGTGACTTAAAACAAATTGATAAGTTCAGAAGAGAAGTATGTAACGATACCCGACCTCTTTCTGAACGTACTCGGAATTCCGAAAATGTAACTTTATGATCAGATATTTAACAGCGGGTGAATCGCATGGACCAGCCCTTACCGGTATAGTAGAAGGCGTTCCTGCCGGGCTTCCATTAACAGAAAATGATTTAGCAATCCATTTAGCAAGAAGACAAAAAGGCTATGGACGTGGAGGAAGAATGGCCTTTGAAAAAGACCGAGCCATTTTTAATTCCGGGGTTCGTTTTGGCAAAACAATGGGAGGGCCCATTTCCATGATTATGGAAAACAGAGCTTTTCAAAAAGATGCTGCAGGATGGCCTGTTGTAATGAATAAAGAGACTGAAGCAGATGGCATCGAAAAAATAACGCTCCCACGTCCTGGTCACGCAGACCTGGTTGGTGCTCAGAAGTTTAGATTTGATGATATAAGACCTGTTATTGAACGTTCAAGTGCCCGCGAAACCGCAATGCGTGTTGCAAGCTGTGGAATTGCCCGGCAGTTTTTGAAACATTTTGGAATTGAAATCGGAGGGCATGTAATTCAAATTGGAAAAATCGGATATAAAGATTGGGACTCTGTTCGAGAGATTACTGAGCCGTTATATACAAATGGCGCAGAAAAAGTTTACAAAACCGCGGATGAGTCTGATGTTCGTTGTTTAAATGCTGACCTTTCCGAACAAATGAGAGAGGAAATCAAAATTCAACGCAAAGCAGGTTCTTCTTTAGGAGGAATTTATGAGATCATTGTAACAGGTGTACCGGTTGGTCTTGGCAGCTATACGCATTGGGATCAGAAGCTAGATGGTAAAATTGCACAGGCTATACTCGGCACCCAAGCCATGAAAGGTGTTGAAATTGGCTTAGGATTTGAAGCAGCTAAAAGAGATGGGCAAAACGTTCATGATGAAATCACTCATAATGGTTCTGACTTTCAAAGAAAAACAAATCATTCCGGTGGAATTGAAGGAGGAATGAGTAATGGAATGCCTATAATTATACGCGGTGCAATGAAACCCATCCCTACTATGTTAAACCCTTTAGGCACGGTTGATATGCACACACTAGAAGAAACAGAGACTCGCTACGAACGCTCTGACGTTTGTGCATTGCCAAGAGCAGTAGTAGTTGCTGAAAGTGTAATTGCACCTGTTATTGCTAATGCTTTTTTAGAAAAGTTCGGTGGCGATTCCATCACAGAAATAGAAGAAAGATTCAAAAATTCATAACCTTGCATTCCAATATTTCAAAACTTGCTATACAACTAAAAGAAAGTCCTAATGATTCTTTTCTTAAATTTGTACTGGCATTAGAATTATTGAAAATAGGAGATAACAAAAAAGCTCAATCACTGTTTAAAAACATACTAGCATCAGATCCTGAATATGTCGGAGTTTATTATCACCTTGGTAAATTATATGAAGAATTAGAAGAGAACAATCTGGCTTTAACGTGCTATAAAAATGGAATAAAGATTGCAGCAAAGCTAAAAGATCAACACACCAGATCAGAACTGCAGGGAGCTTTGATTAACTTAGAAATGGAAATTGAGGATACATAATGAGTAACTATATCTCAAAAGTAAGCAGAGTAATTCTTCTTTTTATTACGCTAACACTTATGTCTGGAGTAGCCCAAGCTCAGGAAAAGAAAATATATACCGTAAAAAAAGGCGATACATTTTATAGTATATCAAAAGCTTTGGATGTAACTGTTGCCGAATTAAAAGAGTGGAATAATGTTAGTGGTAATGAACTTGCAATCTCTCAGCAGCTTACTTATTACATTTATTCAAACGACCCTCAAACTGATCCAAGCCTACCTGACGAGGATACTACTTCACTGATTGCAGTATCGAAGTCATCACCCAATACTTATTACATCGTAAAAAGTGGCGACAGTCTGTATAAAATTGCTAACGAGAATGACATGACGGTTCAGCAGCTTAAAGACTTGAACAACCTCACTGGTAACACTCTCAGAATAGGGCAGAAACTTGCTGTAAAATCCGTAAGTGTTGCGCCGGTTGTTTCTGAATTTTCAAACGAGTCATCTCCTCAAGGTAAGTTTGCCCTTTACACATTGTCCGGATCAGATAATTTAAATTCTATTCTGGATAAGTTTGAAATGACTGTTGATGAACTAAAAGCCCTAAACCCTGAGATCAACGTAACAAATCTAAGTTTTACGAAAAATGTTACTGTTCTTCTTCCACCATCACGCACTTTTGATAACCCTTATCTTGAAAAAGCCAACCTTCAGGATTTAGGCTCTGTTCCTGCAATGTCCTATTCTGACGACGATAAAGCGAAAACAACCACAAATGGTGAATTATACAATCCCGAGAATTTAACAGCTGCACATTCAAATATTTCTATTGGGTCTGTTATTTTTGTTGAAAATCCTGAAACCGGAAAAGGAATCTACGTTCGTATTAATGACAGAATAACCAACTCAGGCTTGAAACTTTCCCACTCTGCTTTTCGAATATTAGGCTTAGTTCCAAACAAACCACAATCCGTGAGTATATTTATTGACAGCTAATGCAAACCTCAGTTAAAGCATATTTTTCGGACACAAAGAACTTACTTTATAGTTTTCTAATAAGTCTTCCACTTTTCTTAGCATATGAGCTATTAATTCTGATTTCTCAACCTGATGCCTCACAAATGGTTCGAATCAGTGTTGATTCCTGGTTTAAATCAATTTTTTCTTTGTTCGGCGTAAATACCGTTTCCATTACGCTTTTGATTGTGGCTCTATTAGGGCTTTTTATCCTTTATAAAGAACGAGAACAGTTAAAGCGGTTACGTTTTAAGTTCTTCCCGGTTATGCTCGCAGAATCCACAATTTACGCCGTAATCACAACTTTGATTGCCACCTTCTTTATCACATCTATATTTGCTTTTGCAGCAAGCGATCCTATTTCTTCGCTTTCAGGACTCCAAAAATTTGCGCTTTCATTAGGCGCAGGATTGTATGAAGAGCTTTTTTTTCGAGTAATTCTTGTCTCTGTTTTTATAATGATATTTCAAAAAGTTTTCAATAATAAGAACTGGGCTGCTGTTACTGCCGCCATTACACTTTCTGCTTTATTGTTTAGTCTTGTACATTATGTAGGCTCAATGGGAGATCCGTTTACACTTTCTTCATTTACCTATCGATTTATATTCGGACTCTTACTCAATGGAATCTATGTTTGGAGAGGGTTTGGAATTGCTGCCTGGACACACGCTTTGTATGACCTAATGGTTTTATTTCTACTTTAGAGTTATCTAATCAATGTATAGGGTATATCTATTAAACTCTTATCTATTCCTTTACTACATTATGTTAATTAAAAGAAATAGATAATAATCTAAGTTATTTGTATATACGTATATATAATAACACTGATTACCGACTAAAGGACGTTTAATGAGGGATAATAGTAAAAAGCAGCAAGAGTTTAACAGAGAGATTATACCTCATTTAGATGTCTTGTATAACTTTGCCCTTCGTTTAACAACCGATCCCAATGATGCGGAAGATTTAGTTCAGGATACCATTGTCAAAGCATTTCGTTTCTTCAGTAGTTATGAAAACGGAACCAATGCAAAAGCATGGTTATTTAGAATTTTAAAGAATTCTTTCATTAACAACTATCGGAAAACTTCTAAAAAACCTCAACAGGTTGATTATGATGAAGTCTCCTCGTATTACGAATCTATACGGGGCGAAAGTACTGACACTTCTGACCTTGAAGATTTGATGTTTCGTGAGCTTATGGATGATGAAATGTCTATAGCTCTTGCTCAGTTACCTGAAGATTTCAGAACTGTTGTTTTACTTTGTGATGTTCAGAATTACACGTATGAAGAAATTGCGAATATGTTGGATGTACCCATCGGTACTATCAGATCAAGGTTACACCGTGGACGAAACCTTCTTAAAACAGAGCTTATTGATTACGCCAAAAAACGTGGTTATACAGGCGATTGATCTATAATTGGCTGTAGTTTTTCAGATTGCTCTTTCAAGCTCAATGTAACCCTCATAATTGTACCTTCGTTAAGTTCTGATCGAAGCACATAAACAGATCCTTTGTGATAGTCTTCAATAATTCTTTTTGTAAGGCTTAGTCCTAGCCCCCAACCTCTTTTCTTTGTGCTAAAACCAGGGCGAAAAACATTTCTGACATGCTTTATATCAATCCCGATTCCTGAATCTTTTATATCGATGAGAATTTCATCTCCCTCAATAGCAGAAGAAACATTTATAAATGAATTCTTTTGCGAACTAGGCAGTGAATCCATTGCATTCTTTACCAAGTTCTCAATTGCCCATTGAAAAAGATCAGGATTAAGCATCACATAACCTTTCGCCTTTAGATCTCTTTGAACTTCCACTGCTTTGCCTAATCTCGGGAGTCTTCTTTCCATATAAACCATTACCTGATCCAGAATCGGCTCAATATCCATAAGCTTTAATTCCGGCTCAGATCCAATTTTACCAAAACGCTCTGCAACTCCAGCTAATCTCTGAACATCTTTCTCAATTTCGTTGGTAATATTTGTGGCTGTTTCATCATATCTATATTCATCTTTCATCAACTGTAACCAACCATAAAGGCTAGAAATTGGTGTCCCTAGTTGATGAGCAGCCTCTTTCGCCATACCTACCCACAAATTTGATTGTTCAGATCGGGTAATGCTTTTATAGGATGTATAACCGATTCCCAATAAAAGAGCTAACAATAGAATCTGAATAAAAGGAAAATATCGAAGAAGCTGTACAGTTGGGCTTTCACCATAATAAACAGTTTGCTCAATTTGTTTTTTTTCATCTCCAATAACAATCTTAACTCCGGGATTTAAACTCCGATATTCTCGAATTAAACGTTCCCGTTCTCGCGCTGACGAAAGACGGGTAGAGTCTACATTTTTTTGATGAAGAATCACTTCGTCTGAGTCAACTACAATTGTTGGTATTTTAAATCTCGTTGTATCAATTATAATCTCTTCTGTAACAAAATCTATTGAACTTTTTGTGTTTTCCGCTTCGTAAATTAAGTTTATTACACTATCAGGCACTTCAGGATACTGCTTCAACATTTGAGCAGCCATTAACAGTTTTGTACCCGCTTGCTCGTTAACCGGCAAACTGTTGAACTCAATCCCTTTTGCCCAAAGTTCTACACTTGAACGCTCTTGTTCCAGAATTTTACTTACTAAATATTGATTATACACAACCGAACCTGCTCCAAGAAATACAAGCAAGAGCACAAGAACGATTTTAATTCTATTAGACGGTACAAAGAGTTTCATATTGGAAATTTAGTATTTCTAAATGTATGAATCTTTATGAAATGAAAAAGCCCCTGAATAAGGGGCTTAAATTTAGGCAGATGCTTTTTGTTTCTCGTAAACAGGAGGAGCTTTTTTCGTAATTGTTTCTGCCGTAATCACACATCTTGAAATGTCTTTCATTGATGGCAATGTGAACATGATATCCATCATTGCTTCCTCCATAATCGACCTTAACCCTCTTGCTCCGGTCTTTCTTTTCTTGGCTTGTTTAACAATTGCTTTTAAAGCGTCCTCTTCAAACTCAAGATTTACATCTTCCATTTTAAAAAGCTTCTTGTACTGTTTACAAAGAGCATTTTTTGGGTTCTGCAGAATGTCTAACATCGCATCATCAGAAAGCTCATGTAATCCACAAATCATTGGCAAACGACCAATTAATTCCGGGATAAGTCCAAAGCTTTGAAGATCTTCGGGTTCAACATGCGTAAAAATATCCGGCTGATTCTTATCAAACTTAATACTGTCTGCATTATGAAATCCAAGTGAACCAGTAGACATTCTTCTTGAAATAATATCTTCTAAACCTGAGAAAGCTCCACCGCAAATAAAAAGTATATCAGATGTGTCTAATTGAATAAAGCTTTGTTCAGGATGCTTTCTTCCTCCTTTTGGCGGAATATTAGCAACAGTACCTTCTAATATCTTTAACAATGCCTGCTGAACACCTTCTCCACTCACATCTCTAGTTATGGAAGGATTATCACTTTTACGCGCTACCTTATCAACTTCGTCAATATATACGATTCCTTGCTTCGCACGATCTACGTCATAATCGGCAGCTTGAAGCAAATTACTTAGAATACTTTCAACATCTTCGCCAACATAACCGGCTTCAGTAAGAACTGTTGCATCAGCAATGGTGAAAGGTACATCAATAATCTTTGCTAATGTCCTGGCAAGTAATGTTTTACCACTTCCGGTTGGTCCCAGAAGAACAATATTGCTCTTCTCGATCTGTGTATCATCCAGTTCTTGATTATTGTGGTTGATACGTTTATAGTGATTATAAACAGCTACGGATAAAGTTTTTTTCGCCTGATCTTGTCCAATAACGTATTCATCAAGCTTAGTTTTAACTTCAACAGGTTTTAAAAGAGGTTTTCTTGGTTTATCTCTTCTTTGTGCTAATGATGCTAAATCGCTTTTTATAATACTGGATGCATCTTCCACACAGCGGTCACAAACATATACACCCGGCCCTGCAACCATACTGTTCACTTCTAAGCTTGAACGCCCGCAGAATGAACAATTAACAATATCGTTGTTTTCTTTTTTATCGCTCATAACCCTTAAATCTAATCAAAAAATATTTATTTAGCAGATTTAGCTCTTGAAACTACGTTATCTACCAAGCCATATTTTTTTGCTTCGTCGGCTGTCATCCAGTTGTTTCTGTCAGAATCATTCATGATATCATCCAGTGATTTACCGCTGTGGTCGGCTATAATCTGGCTTAATTCCTTTTTAACTCTGAGAATTTCTCTCGCTTCAATTTCAATATCACTAGCCTGACCTTGCACACCACCCAACGGTTGGTGAATCATAACTCTTGCATGAGGCAAGCAACTTCTTTTACCTTCTGCTCCTGCTGTTAAAAGTACAGCTCCCATGCTTGCAGCCATTCCCATACAAGTTGTTGCAACATCACATTTAATGTGCTGCATTGTATCATAAATAGCTAAACCGGCAGAAACAGATCCCCCCGGACTGTTAATATAAAAGTTGATGTCTTTTTCTGGATCTTCTGATTCCAAAAATAACATCTGAGCTACCAATGAGCTTGCAACAGCGTCGTTAACGCCACTTCCCAAGATGATAATTCTATCTTTTAAAAGACGAGAATAAATATCATAAGCACGCTCTCCACGGCTTGTAGTTTCAACAACCATCGGTACCAGGTTGCTCTCTATCGGTTCAATTGAACTATTTATAGGTTGTGATGAAAGTGAGTTATAAAACATAGCCGTTAAATAAATTTATTTTTTGGATTTCTTCTCCTGCATTTTACGGTACTTTTCTTTGTCAAGCTCCGTAATTTTGACTTCATCTTCCAACTTCTCAAATACTTTGTTCTCACGAATGCTGCTTCTCAACTGCTCAAGCATGTTCGGATTTTGCGCATAGTATTGTTTTAGTTGATCCGGAGAAGCACCATAACGTGCTGCTTCCACAGAAATGAACTCATCGATATCTTCGGGTTTTATTTCGATATCTTCAAATGTTTCTTGCAATTTTTGGCTGATAAAATACCATTGCCCTTCTTGCAATCCACGCTCTCTCATTTGCTCTTTATAAACCACTTCGTCAAAGTCTTCCGGAAGCGCACCGCCTTGCTGTTGCTTTTGTTGCTCAACATAAGAATTAAGCACTTGCTCTAAGAACACTTCAGGCACATCCACATCGTGTGCATCAACCAAAGCATCAACTACTTCATTTTTGAATAGGTCTTCTGATGTTTGATCGTAATACTTCTGCATTTGGCTTTTGATGAAGCTCTTGAACTCGTCTTCTGTTTTAGCTTCGCCATTGCTGTTCTTAGCAAGAAACTCTTCATTCATTTCTGCTTTTTGCAATTTTTGAACTTTTTTGATGGTGACTCTAAAACGATCCGTCTCGTCACCTTCTCCAAGCTCCATATCAACTACATCATCAACTTTCTTTCCCTTTAGTGATTTAAGAAAGTCTTTAGCTCCGTCTTGGCGCAGGTCAATTACCTGATCAACATCTTCTTCACCTTCTACCGGGTTTCCGTCTTTATCTAATGAAATAACATCAACAATTAACTTAGAATCTTTGGTAGCTTTAGCATCTACATCTTCCCAGTTGCCTTCACGCTCAAGAGTTCTCTCAATTTCTTCGGTAACTTCTTCATCAGTTACATCATGAACCATTTTGTTCACTTTGATCTTACTCAGATCTTTTAACTCAACTTCAGGAGCAGTTCCGATTTTAAAGATCACTTCCAACTCATCGTTTTCCCAAGTCATGTCAACCATTTCGGTTTCACCAACTGGTTTGTATTCAGGAACTACATCTTTTTCGAATATTTTTTGTACGTACTTGTTGATTTCTTCATATTCGATTTCTGTACCAAATCTCTTTTTGATCATTCCCATAGGAACTTTTCCGGGTCTAAAACCAGGAAGAGCAATTTGCCCTTTATATCTTTTGTACGCTTGGTCGAAGGTTTCTTGTAAGTCTTCTCGTTTTGCTGTCAGTGTAAGTTCTTTATCAACTTTTGTTAACTCTTTAACAGAAATGTCCACTTTTGCTCCGCTTTTTTGTGATTTTCAGCTGTTATAAACAGGTATATATTTAGAAAGGAAAGTACGAAAGGGGGGACTCGAACCCCCACGCCGGTTAAAGCACTAGATCCTAAATCTAGCGTGTCTACCAATTCCACCACTTTCGCATAGTTTAGAGCTCACAAAGATAAGACTAAAAACCAACAAATTCCAACTTTCAATGTATCAAATTACAACTCTTTTTCTCATTTATTTATATGTAATCAAAACTTTAAAATTTGGGATTGAATCCTGTATTTATGAAATTCATTCATAATGCATAAAAACCTTCGCCTCGTCTATATTACCATTCAATCAAAAGATGAAGCGTCCAAAATTGGTCGTGGAATCATTGAACAAAATCTAGCCGCTTGTGTTAACATTATTCCCGGAATGACCTCTTACTACCGTTGGGAAGGTCAGGTGCAATCCGATGAAGAAACAGTTCTACTCGTAAAAACACACACATCAAAACTAAAAGATGTTACTGATTATGTTAAAGAAGTGCATTCATATGAATGTCCTTGCGTCATCAGCCTGACTTTAGCTGAAGGCGAAGGAAATGAAGAGTACTTGAATTGGTTGCTTAGCGAGTCAAAGAATTTATAATGATTACTACAGAACGCATATCTGAACATGTTTTATGGGCTAGTATTGACCGACCGAAAGCCCGAAACGCCATTAATTTTAAAACGATTGATGATTTCGAAACTATTGTCGATCAGTTAGAAGAAAATTCTGAAATAAGAGTGTTTGTTCTATCCGGTGCCGGCTCTCAAAGCTTTATTGCCGGAGGGGATTTGAAAGAGTTTCATGCCGTAACTGAAAAGGAAGAAGCTGTTCAACTTTCTCTAAGAATGCAAAACCTGCTGAATAGAATTGAACGGCTTCCCTGCTGGACAATCGCTTTTGTTAATGGCGATGCGTACGGCGGTGGCATAGAAATCATGCTAGCTTTCGATTTTATTTTATCAGCTAAACACTCAAAATTCGGATTTACTCAAGGTCGATTTTACTTAACTCCCGGTTGGGGCGGTCTCACTCGATTAATCGAGAAAGTCGGACGTTCTAAAGCGTTGGAATGGCAAGGAATGGCTAAAGTTATTTCTGCTGATAAACTGCTTGAAGAACGATTTTTAAATTCCATTCTTGATAAAAATGAAGTTCTGGATTGGGCTGAGCATTTACTCCATAACGACAGAGAATTTATTCGAACTTTAAAAAATAATACGCTTGTAAACTCTGAAAAACGATATCAAAAAATGAGATCTGAGATCGAGCCTTTTGCTGAACTTTGGGTTCATGAAAATCACACATCACGTGTCGAGAAATTTATGAACAAGAACAAGACTGAAACTAGACTATAAAAATAAACACGCACGAGATATTCGTGCGTGTTTTGAATTAGCTAAGTCATTAATTTTATTAGTTTTTTGCCTGTACGATTATTACTAAAATTCCCACTTCACTTGTAATAAGAAATTTCTTTCTGCTTGAGGATAGTAATAATTGACTCGCTGTTCTCCGCCAGATACAAATCCAAAAGTATATCCATTCGTTTCGTATTTCTCGTTTAACAAGTTATTGACCAGAAGATTAGCTGTAATAGCTTTTGCGAAACTTAGGCTTGTAAACGAATAGCTAACCCGAAGATCATTTACCAAATACGGATCAATTGAGCGATCATCATTTTGAGTGTTATCCAAATACTGCTTGGAAACGTATTTAGTGGTTAGTTCTGTAGTGAAACCTTTTTCAGAAAATCCAAAAACCGAATTAGCAATCACACTTGGTGAGAGTGCTATATCTGTATCAGAAAAAGTTCTTTCAATCTGACCGCCGTTATCATAGTCGTCAATGAACTCGGTGTAGCTGTCAATTTTGTTTTTACTGAATGTAGCATTTGCAGCCCAACTGAACTGAGGAGTTATGGAAATTCCTCCTTCCAATTCAATTCCCAGTCGAGAACTTTCAGGAACATTCTGGCGAACTACACCGCCCACATCATTAATCTGCCCGTTCACTACCAATTGATCTTTATATAACATTGCATATCCATATGCGCCGACAAAGAAACGACCAAAATCTCCTCGGTAACCAGTTTCTAAATTATACAAAGTTTCCGGGTCTGGTCGACTTGCTCTTGACGATTCTACATATTCATCGCGCGTAGGTTCTTTACTTGCAATACCGAAAGAAGCAAAAACGCGATTACCTTCACTTACTAAATAGCTTAATCCAACTTTAGGATTAAAAAAAGTGAGCTCATCTGTATCTCTTATGTTAACAATGGCATTATTTTGAACGTCTATACCATCAAATTCATAGCTTATTCTACGAACTTGAAGATCCAAATAAGAACTTAACTTTTCGTTAAAAAAGTATTGAGCTTTACCGTAGATATTGCCATCTATTTTTATCGCATTATTATCGTAATAACGATCATTGTTTTCACTCTTTCCCGCAAAGCGTGCCCAGATAACTTCCCCGAAATGATCTCCGTCATACTTATTTAATCCACCTCCAAATGTAATATTCCATTTTTCAGAGTGCGTGTATTTGGTTGAGAAAACCATTCCATAAAAATCGTTGTCCAACCATCTTCTTCTAATTAAATCTGACTCGGTTGTGTCTGTCGGGTTTACCGGCTCAATTCCATAATCAGCAAGGTCTTCACCGCCTTTATATTCTTCGTAGAATCCGGCTCCTTTTGTGTAATGCAAAGATGTATTTAGTGTCCAGTTATCCTGCAAACGATACGAATAATGAAGTTGGTAATAATCTTGACCATAATCATCTACCTGATCCTCATACGGCTCGCCGGGTTTGTCTAGCCCCAACTCATTAAAAGTTCGATTGCCACTTTCCAGAACACTTTCTTCAACCCCGTTCCAAGCTTGATAAGTAACCTCGTTTCCTGAAAAAACATCCGCTCTTAACAAACTTCTTTCCCCTCTTTTTGAGGCGGACAGATAATAAGAGTTCAAATCTGAAGACGCTCGATCTATGTACCCGTCAGACTTTATCTGCGATAATCTTCCTTCAAAACTCCATCCGTTTTTCATCAATCCTGAACCTAACTGGATATTTGCCTTCCGAGTGTTAAAAGAACCAATTCCCGTATTTATTTCTGCATACGGATCTAAACTGTTGCTGCTGGTTTGTAGATTAACCGATCCGCCAAAAGCAGCTGCCCCATTTGTGGATGTTCCCACTCCACGCTGAACCTGAATATTCTCGATGGAAGAAGCGATATCAGGAAGATTAACCCAAAATACGCTGTGCGATTCCGCATCATTTACAGGAATCCCGTTAATGGTCACATTAATTCTGGCGGGATCAACGCCTCGAATTCTAATTCCGGTGTAACCAATCCCTGCTCCCGCATCAGATGTAACCACGGTTGATGGAGTTAGATTTAGCAAATACGGCACATCCTGACCAAGATTTTGTTTTTGGATGTCGTCCTTATCAAGATCAGAAAAAGTAACAGGAATCGACTCATCAACGCGAGTAGCTTCCACCAAAACCTCGTCATTGATAAAAGTCTCAGGAGCCATTAAAATCTCAAGGTTTCTCTGGCTTGCGATGAAATCAAGAGTTTTATTTTTATAGCCCAGGAAACTGATCTCTATGGATTTTTTTGCGTCTTCAAATAAACTTAGTTCAAAAGAACCATCGTCTTTTGCTACTACACCGTTTGTAGTATTTACTTGCTGGATAGTTGCTCTGGCTAGCGGTACTTTGGTTTGAGCATCCAGAACCTTTCCTGAAATAGTAGTTTGCGCTACTGAAATTGATGATGTAATACTGCATAAAATCGCCATCATCAGCGATGTTTTTAGTAATCGAAACATAGTTCCTCTTCTTTATAATGCCTGCTCGCCGAAATTTTTAGGCGTAGCTTTTCAGCATATATGATTTGTTGTTAAAAAAGAGGAGGCGAAACAAGCTGCATCTAAAAAAATAGATAGATAAGCGAACAGGTTTTCCTCCGCCGGTATTACCCGGATCAGGTAGTAGGGTGTAATCTCAGCCTTGGCACTTTGCCAAAGCACCCCTAACCTTTGTAGTATTTTACTACGGTTTAAAACTACGCACTATTTCATCAAAACACGAAAAAAACTGTTATCTTAGTTGATGAATTTTAAATTTCTTGAAATGAAACTAATACGCCCAATTTTAATTTTAATCGCTTGTGCATTAATTAGCTCTTGTGAATTGAAAAGAGAAATGAGTTCCGTTAATCCGATTAATTGGGACAAACGGGTTGCCAATATTTCACAACTAAATAACCTTGAATCAGGGAAAACATATTTGTCAGTATATTCTCAAATATATAGTAGAAATGAGCATAAGACCCATGACTTAACGGTAACGGTAAGCATGAGAAATCCCAACCCAGCAGATACGATTTATATCACAAAGGCAGAATATTTCGATAATCATGGACTTTCTGTGCGCACTTATTTTGATAAACCGATTTATCTTGCACCTATGGAAACAGCTGAGATTATTATTGACGAACGTGACAAAGCCGGTGGAACCGGCGCTAATTTTTTATTTGATTGGAAGATAAAAAGCACTTCAACAAGTCCCTTTTTTGAAGCTATCATGATATCCACTTCCGGCCAACAAGGGTTATCTTTTACCACTCAGGGTGTAAAACTTAAATAATACAACTTTCCGATCACCTAACTTTATAACCATTACATTTATGAGAATTCTTTTTTTTACCACTTCTATCTCTTTATTAATCCTTGCCGGTTGTACTCAAAGCAATAGAAGTTACCTGTCGGAAGATATTACCTCGCTAGACATAGAAACCCACATCACATTTTTAGCAAGTGATTCTTTAAAAGGGCGCCAAGCGGGATCTTCCAGCGAAGCTATCGCCGCCAACTATATTGCAGATCATTTCAGAGATTTTGGGCTCGAACCTGCCGGAGATAATGATACTTATTTTCAGGAATTCACTATCAATACAGCGGTGTTGAGAAATCCTCATGCATCAGAAGATGCAGAAGGCGAAAAACTTTTGTCAAAAAATGTAGTCGGTTTATTACAAGGAACCGGAAACTCTGATGAACTAGTTATTATCGGAGCACATTACGACCATTTAGGTAAAGGAGAATTTGGATCGTTATATAGAGGCGATGAACCTAAAATCCATAACGGAGCAGATGACAATGCCTCCGGAACTGCAGGAGTTTTAGAACTGGCTCAGTATTTTGCAAAAAACCGCCCTCAGAAAGACATTCTGTTTTTGGCTTTTTCCGGTGAGGAAATGGGATTGTTAGGGTCAGCTCATTATGCGGATAGTCCTACCGTTGATTTAGATAACGCGCTTGCGATGATCAACATGGATATGATTGGTAGAATGACCGAAAAAAAACTGATGATATTTGGTGTAGGAACCGCTGAAAACTGGACAGCTATTTTAGATTCAGCCAATACCGGAAATCTGGATTTAAACCTCGTAAAAGACGGAACCGGAGCTAGTGATCATACCAGCTTTTATTACAAAGAGATTCCCGTTCTGCATTATTTCACGGATACACATGCAGATTACCATCGCCCTTCTGATGATACTGAATACATAAACATGAACGGAACTGCTTTGGCTTTACATCACTTAGTTCGCGTTATAGTACAGTTAGACGAACTCAGCAAATCAGATATGGAGTTCATTGAAGCTCCGGGCGAACAACGACAATCGATGAGTTTAGACGGCCCCACGCTCGGTGTGCTTCCTGATTACGGCTACGAAGGCAACGGAATGAAAATTACCGGAGTAACCAAAGGCCGGGCTGCAGCAAATGCCGGAGTTAAAGGCGGAGATATTATCATCGGTTTAGCAGGCGAAACACTCGAAGATATTTACGGCTATATGGGCATGCTAAACAAACTCAAAAAAGGTCAGAAGACTACAATTACTGTGCTTAGAGATGGTGAGGAGATTACCATGGATTTGGAGTTGTAGGGTTGATGAATCAGCTTAATGAAATACTAAAATCTCAAAGAACTTGTCCTCATTGTGGGCAAGAAACATTTGGATTCAAAGAGAGGAGTCTACTTTTTTCATCACCACCAAGTTTTTGTAAAAATTGTGAGGAGCTTGTTCAAACCTCTAAAAAAAGAGACTATTTACCTTTTTTGATATTGGTCCTTTTAGTTATAATTATTGCATTCTTGGATCTTGACCCCCTTCTGATTTTTTTATTTATACTTTCCTTTTTTTTTCGGGGTCTATACACAAAACCATTTAAATATATTCCTGGCAAGCCAAAATTATGTACTGAATGCGGTAGAGATAATGAAGGGTATTATTATTCGTCGGATAAAATTTGTGCGAATTGCAAAGATAAAGCCTAGTTTAACATCGTTCCGTACCTTCAGGAATATGCTTTCTAGAACCGATCGAGATCTTAACTCTTCCAGAGTTATTACGTCTCAGATTCAAAAAGCTCAGCTAACTCAACTCTGGAAGAGTTTTTTAGAAATACTGACCTTATCCAATCTAACTCAAGCTTCTCGCTTGTGCGTTTCTAGCTTGGTTTCCCGTCCAAGCGGACGCTTGAACTAGGGACTTCAACACGGACTTGGCCGATGTTTTCCAGTTCTAAATTTGTTGACAAATAAAAAATTCACAGTTTTAATTACACTACTAGCCAATAAGGCCAAGCCAGTTAAACCGTAAGTCGTTCATACTACGATGATGCTTTCAATTTCTTCAAGTTGTTCTTAACATTTCAATAATAACATGTATAGAACTTACGTTTGAAGTTAGGATAAAATGAGAAGCATTGGCAATGTGCCAATCTTAGCAACAATTAGTAAACACGATATGAAATACTTTCTCTGCTTAATACTTTTTTTAACCGCTTCAATCAGTTCTTTAGCTCAGAAAAAATCTGACTTTCCTTTTAAATCTATTGACGGAATTATCAATGAACTACTTGATCAAATAACTATAGAAAAGGGGGATAAAATGGATACTGCAGCAGTTAGAAATTTATTTCATCCGTCTGCAATATTCACTGTTGCTGATTCCACAAAAGCTGAAACTGTATCACTTGATGATTTCCTTAACCTCTTGAAAGATCCATACTATGAACAAGGATATCTTGAAGAAGAAATTCACAAAGTTGTTGATGAATACAACGGAATTGCTCAAGTCTTCCAGACTTTTTATGGTAAGGACTCTGAAGGATCTGAAGAAAGAGGAATAAACAGTTATCAGTTATCGTATTATGGCAATCGATGGTGGATAATCAGTCTCTTATGGACTATAGAATCTGAAAGCATTGGAATACCTGCAAAATATGGCGGCAAATAAGTAAAAAGAGTCGCTAACATTGGTTATCAACTCTTTCCATACCTCAGATGCGAAATGCAAACCTGAAACCCTGCTTCAACTTGCTGATTTTACTCTGTACCATAAACACGAAAGATGAGCTGAAGCTCTACCCAAATAAAGGTTCTACAAATTAACCTTGTAGGTTCCTTTTACATTGCGATCTAACTGTCGCTTAAGGTCTTTTTCTTTGATGCTGTCTCGCTTATCGAAGCTCTTTTTACCTTTAGCTACGCCGATTAACACTTTGGCATTGCCTCTCTTGAAGTACATTTTTAGTGGAACGAGTGTATATCCTTTTTGCTGTACAAATTTATCCAGCTGACGGATTTCTTTTTTATTGAGCAATAATTTCCGCTCTCTTCTAGGATCGTGATTGTAATATGATCCATGCTCGTATGGCTTAATGTATAACTCTCTTAAAAACACCTCTTCATTTTTCAAAAAAGCGAACGCGTCTGTAAAAGAAGCCTTTCCCGCACGGATGGATTTCACCTCTGTTCCTTTCAGAACGATCCCCGCCTCGAACGTCTCTTCTACATGATAGTCGTGACGAGCTTTTCGATTTTGTATGGTTGGTGTGTTGTTGTTACTCATTGTTGATTTAAAGTCATTTCGTGGCGAAAGCCGAAATCTGGGTTTTAATTACTATCGAGATCCCGCATCAAGTGCGGGATGACCTTGTATAAAATTAAACCTCAAATCCTAATTCACGAAGCTCTTCTACAATTTTCTCATCCGGTTTACGGTCTTCAAAAGTTGAATAGATTCCTAGAATCTGTTCAATCTCGCTCACTGCTTTTTCGTTGTCCGGGTTTATCTTTAATACTTTAATGTACTGTCCCAGAGCACCGTTCATTTTATCCCGCATGTTGGTCACATTAGAATCACGATATTCCAAAAATAACCCATAATTCAAGTGTGTTTTTTCTTTCAGCGTCATTACTTCTTCTGACTCTTCCTGACCTTCAAGTAAAGTTAATGCATCTGCGTATTGATCATTTTCCAAGAAGACTTCTACTTTTCCGGCAAGCGATTTAGGGTTCGCTTCTTCTTTCTTAGTATCTGCGCAAGCAGTTAATCCGGCGATCAAAAACAGGATAAATAATTTTTTCATTGATTCTATTGTGTAAATATTGGGTTCAAACTAATACAGAGTATAAATATAAGCATACTTAGCCATCCTATCACTTTTCTTCCTTTAGAAAGTGGCGTGTAAAATGTAACCGGAGGATGTTCTACTTTTACTACAAAAGTGATGAATAGAGTCCATACACCCCATATTAACGAAGGAGAGCCTTCTTGTGGCCCTGAAATCACATATAAATAAAATCCTGAACTTATCAATGAAATGGTAAACATTGTGCTTACCCATTTCGATTCTTTTTGGAATGCGATCTGCATTACAGAAAATAACATGATTGCCCAAATCAGCCAAGAAAGCGCTCCAAACGAGGTATCATATTTCCCCAGCAAGTCATGAAAGAATGGAACTAATTCAATTCCAGCCAAAATTGTAATAAATGAATAGAAAATTCGAGCAGCGATTTTGTGGTTTTTATAACCGATCAGGGAATAGAGAATATGCCCACCATCGAGTTGACCAACCGGCATTAAATTCAGCGCAGTAAAAAATAATCCAAACCATCCCGCCAATAAAAATGGATAGTGATACATTTCCCACAAAGGCGGTACGTTTTCAAAAAACGAAGCTAAAAATCCATACAAGATTGTATTTCCAAAAATGATAACCGTTCCTTCATCACTTGCTAAAACTTCCGTTGGATATTGTCCGGTTTGGGCTACATAAGCTTTTAGTTCTTCATGCCCTGCAAAATTTTCTACATGGCTAGGCTCAGGCAGGGTGGCAAAACCGACTATCAGCACAATTAGAGAAACTATAAATCCTGCAATTGGCCCGGCTACACCAACATCGAACAACTTCTTAGTTTGATGTATTTTTTCTTTAATTCGAATAACCGCCCCCAAAGTTCCAATACCGAGTGGCAGCGGAATGTAATATGGCAAACTCACTTTTATATTATGATAAACTGCTGCAAAATAATGCCCGAATTCATGAAAGGTTAGAAAGCTTAAAAGTAACGAGGCAAAGAGAGCACCTCGTATTAAGTCTTCTTCGCCGGGTAATACCAATGGACCAATAATGGACACATCTGAGCCAAAACCAACAAAAATGGAGCTTATTACGGACACAGAAATAAACGTGAGTACAAAAAGAGCAAGGTGCTTTAATATCGTTTTTGTATCCGGCTTGTTCTTTGATTCTTCTGATCGCGAAAGAATTTCGAAATCGGTTTCTATCGGTGATCGATGTTCGTTATTGCTCAACTAACTCCTTGTTAAATTTCTTCTCTTGATATGGGCATAGTCATACATCTTGCGCCGCCTCTACCGCGACACAACTCATGGCCTTGAAAACTTACAGCAATTTTGTTGTCTTGATTCAAATTCAATCCTTTTTCACCGTATTCCTCAATAAATTCAAATTGATTCATGTATGAGTAACCATGATCTACCAAAGTATTGAAGGTATTTGTATTACGCTCGTATCCAACAATTACTCCTGGTGCCAAAGCAAAAACATTGGCTCCATCTGTCCATTGTTCACGGAATTGGTTAGTACGATCTTCTCCACCGCATTTTATAAAATCGTACGTATTTGATGAAAATTCATTCAATGCTTCCTGCAGAGACAATCTTGATTCTGCCTGAATAGCGCCATTAACTTTTTGCAGAGCAACTACATTATCTTTTTGTTCCATAATTGCAGGTGGAAAAGCAATACATTCTGAACTACTCGCGAATGTAAAAATAGTATCTAAGTGCATTGAGGAACGTTGCTTTGGAATATCAACAGCAAGCACTGTTTTTACTCCATGATTCAGTAACCCGTCTGCGGCTTTCATCAATCCTGTAAAAGAAGTCCGTTCACTCATTCCGATTAATACCAGGTCTTTGGATTCTACTAGTACATCTCCACCTTCAATGGATTGGTTTCCTGATATCCGAATGGCATTTTCACGTACTGAATCGAAAAGCGGATTAAATTCAACCAGCGTTTCCATCATTAAAGATTCACGAAGGCGGGTTTTAGTTGCAGCTCTAGAAAGCAAAATAGTGTTATCGACTACTGCTGCAAGATCACGGGTAAACAGCAAATTAGGAGAGGGCAACAATGAAAATTTATTACCACCTGGTAATGTTCCTTGGGTGCTGAATTCCAGTAGTTCTTGTGGACTTAGTTGGTGCAATTGCTTCTCAATTATCGCCAGGTTTTCTTCCGGAAATTCCCTGATCAATTGTTGAATATAAAATGATCTAGCCTCCTCTTGTTGTATGGAGTCTTTAAAAAGATCAACTATTTCAAAAACCTGACCATCTTTGGGCATTGCTGCTTTAAATAAGTCTAACATGTCTAAGTGTTCTTCACGAGCGTCGTCTTCAAAGATGATGTCATCAAACAAAAGCTCATCTTTAAGTTCCGGATTTACCAGAGAAACTTCGTGTCCCGGAGTGTGAACAATAACTCCATTTAGATGCCCTATTTCGGAAGATACGTTGATTTTCATTTGTTCATTTGTTCATTTGGGTAGTTTTATAATTCAAACAAAGCTAATGATAAAATCATCAAGTTGGGGAGTCTTTTCTTTGATTTAGTTTCAGCAGATCGAATCTGCTTTTTTTATCTATTCGCCTATTTATTTCTTTCAGCCGTTCATTCACACTCTTTTTGTCTAAATCATTGTCAAGGTATTTATTTGAACAAACCAAAAAGTTATCGACATACTCAATCAATAAAGATGTAAACTTTTTTCTGTGGCCATCTGAATAGATCATGTGCTTTACGCAATCGAGTAATCTTACCAGTACCGATACATCTGTTTTTCCATACTCTCTGATAGGAACAATTATTTGAAACATTACTTCATGAAAAGGCACAGGTATGATAAAAACGAGCGGATCACCATCTGAATTCTGAATATAATTTTTTTCATCGATTGTCATCAGCTTAGCAAAAAGATCTGACAGTAAATCTAGAGCTTTGACTGCTGTTCCTGGGTCGTTGATACCTGGACTTAATGCTTTAACTGCAATTTCTGAAATCTGTTTGAAACCGAATAAATAATGATCTGATACTCTTTCTTCAGTATAAAGTGTAAAGTAAGACCGTATCTGATCTTTTATATCATCTTCCAAATCTTTACTGATTTCGAAAAAAGGATACTCTTTCACAACAAATGCACCTATGGAGACTTTTACTCTAAGCTTGATCTCATGTTTTTTACAGAACTCAGTTAATCCGTTTCCATCAATTTTTTTGAGATAACCAGAATTGGTTGCTACGCAGCTCGTCCATTCTGAGGTGTCCGGCATTTCACGTTTTGCATTTTCAGTATCTACATTGCTTAGCTCTTTCTTAGTAAGCTTGTAAATATCATTTAGTATGTAATCAACTTGTATTTTTTGAGAGATTGAATGGATGAAATAGACGAAAAGACCTAAGCATACAATGGCTAACATCATGCTAAAAAATATTCCCAGAGATGGAACAGAAAAATCTACTCCCGGGGCATCAATATTCACAATCAGAATCAAACTAAAAATGATGCTTCCTAAATAAAAGCCCAGAACAATCTGATGAAATTTATCGGAAATCAATCCAGGTATAACTCGGGGTGAAAGGGTAGATGTAGCTCTATTTAGCACAATCATAACCATAGAAAAGCTAAAAACCATCAAAGAAATAATACTACCTACAATAGTGCCCAAAATCAGTCTTGCATTATTTGGGTCGTGAACTAACACACGTTCAATGTTATTTTTTAGCTCAATTACGAGTTCATTGAACTCTATTCGCATTACAAAAATTGAGAATATTAAAAATCCTATTGCAATTAGAGTGGGGTAAAAAGCTATACTGTTCACCACTCGATAATAGAATTTTGATAGTAAGTTGATCCAATGTTTCATACAGGTGCTTGAGTATATTTCACTTCCATTGATAGTGCAACTATAACTATTAGTTTCGATAAAGAATAATTTTATATGATTTTGAACTCAATTGGTCACTTAAGCTTTTCTTGGTTGTTGTATTTTTCAATCCTTACCTTTGATTCTATGATCTCAAAAAATGAAATACATTCTTTACTGGTTCTTATGGAGGATCCCGATCCTTTTGTTCAGGAGTCGGTAAATAAACGATTTGTTGAACTGGGAGAAAATGTGGTTCCTTTGCTGGATGAATACCGTGTAGAACTAAAACAAGGTGAAGAAAAAGCAAAAGTTAATGAACTTATTCACACTCTTACTTTTGAAGGTTTACAGTCTGATTTTGTAGACCTGCTTGAAAATGGAATTCGCAATCGTAAAGATCTCGAATCAATTATTTTCATACTATCTCGCTTTGGAAAACCAACTATTGATACCAAACATTACAAAGATAAGTTAGATCATTTTGCGGAAATGGTAGCTCCAAGTATCCGCTATAAATTAGATGAGCGTAAAAAGGCTAAACAATTATTCAAGTTTGTATTTGAGGACCTGAATTTTACAGGTGATCAAAAAGATTATCATAATCCCGTTAACTGTTTTCTGGATACCGTAATTGACAGAAGAAAAGGGCTGCCAATTTCACTAAGTATGGTGGCAATGTTTATTGGAAGGCGATTAGATTTGCCTGTTTTTGGAGTAAATATGCCGATTCATTTTATGCTGACTTACATAGGCGAACGTGAAGAGTTCTTAGCCGATCCTTACGATAATGGAGCTGTTGTCAGCTACGATCAATGTTACTTTTTCCTGAAGAAAAATAATATTGAGCCAAAGTCTGAATATTTCCAGATGGCATCAGATATGGATATTTTAGTTAGAACACTCCGAAATCTGATACAGAGTTACGAGCGGAAAGAACAACTTGAAAAGGTAGAAGATCTAAAACGTCTTTTATCTACCGTTGAGTTGTATCTTTGATCTAGTATCTTCTTTACTATTACATAAACCAAATAGTATTAAGTTTTTATAGGGATAAAACTATTATTGAATTAACAGACAAATTTTAAATTCTTATGCACAACCAACATAGAGAAAAACTTTTTTCATTATTCGACGACAACCAAAATGGTGTTGTCTTTATTCAAGGCGCCGATATCATGTATCGATATGATACAGACTATGAATTCCCATTTCGTCAAGAATCAAATTTTTGGTATTTAACCGGAGTAAATGAAGCTGAGTGCTCGCTCTTACTGGATTTGAAGAAAGAAGAATATCATCTATTTGTTCCCGATAGAGATGCCCAATATGCTGTGTGGCACGGCTATGTTAAAACAAAAGAGCAATATCTTGAAGAATACAAACCTGACCATCTTCATTATCAGAATGATATTCTAAAAGTTCTGAATGAGTTAAAGCCAGAAACCGTTTACTGTATTGACGAGGAACAAGCGGAATTCATAGAAGATTTGAATCGTGATTTTAATGTAGAAACCGAAGCTTTAGTTGATGCCCTTACTTATTGCCGCGTTTTAAAAACGGACTGGGAATTGGATCAATTAAGAGAATCCTGCCGAGTAAATGATTTAGCTTATCTTGAGGTGATGAAATCCATCAAGCCTGGAATGTATGAGTATGAAATGAAGGCCATTTTCAATAAAGTACAACTTGAAAACGGATTAATGCAGGATGCTTACAACGGTATTTTTGCTTCGGGAGTAAATGCCTCCATTCTTCATTATGTAGTAAATAACAGCAAGATAAAAGATGGAGATCTATTTCTGATGGACTCCGGATTTGAGTGTAATGGCTACGCTTCTGATTACACTCGTACCTTTCCTGCAAATGGGAAGTACACAGACATTCAACAAGGGATTTACAATTCTGTACTGGCAGGAATGAACAATGTGCTGAACACCATCAAACCGGGAGTTAAAATGGAAGATCTACATCTACTTGCAGCTCGAACGATGATGGAAGGTTTAAGAGATATGGGCATTGTAAAAGGTAGTGTTGATGATATGATGAATGAAAATATCTTCGCGCTTTTTTTCCCACACGGACTTGGACATTTCCTCGGCTTAGACACACATGATGTTGGTGGTTATCCGAAAGGTGTTGATCGAATTGATCGCCCAGGAATTAAATTTTTACGTGCGCGTCGCGAACTGCTACCGGGAATGGTTATTACTATTGAGCCGGGAATTTACTTTGTACCTGCTGTTCTGAAACCAGCCATGCAAGACTCAGAAAAGAATAAATTTCTGAATATTGAAAAAGTAGAATCTTTACTGAATTTTGGTGGAGTTCGCATTGAAGATGACATCATAGTAACGGAAGACGGGATTGAAAACATGACAAATGTTCCTAAAGAGGTGGATGAGATCCAAAATTTGATGAAGTAGTAGGTAAATTAATAAGCCAGCATTGAAGAACTCTGTTTTTCAATGCTGGCTACTGTTTCTCTGTTAATGCAAAAAGCCCGATTCTGAACAGAATCGGGCTTTTTAATTTCAAGCTTCATTATTCTATAATGCTATCAGCATATTATTAGACTTTAGCAGGCTCTAATTCCTTAACTGAACCATTGCCATTCAAATCGCTCTGATCTTTAATGATACCCGGCTCTTCTTTTCCGAACATTACTTTGTTCAAGCCTCTTCTACTTCTTTCAATCAAGCTATACAGAACCGGAACAAGAATTAATGTAAGCGCCGTTGCAAATAGAAGACCTACAATTACGGCAATCGCCATCGGTCCCCACCAAGCAGCTTGCTCACCACCCATGTATGCATACGAACTTAAATGAGTAAAGAACTCAATTGGCTCAGTAACTAATACAATGAAATCAAGGTTAAAACCAATTGCTAATGGCACTAATCCAAGCGTTGTTGTAATAGCCGTCAAAATAACGGGACGAAAACGAACTTTACCCGCTTGAATTAAAGCATCTCTTAAATTCAGTCCATCCCTTGAGCGAAGAATATCTACGTAATCAATTAGTACAATTGCGTTGTTTACCACAATTCCGGCAAGCGAGATAATTCCCAGAAATGCCATTAATCCAAATGCCATCTGGAAAGTTACCAATCCATAGAAAACACCAGCCATCGACATAATTACAGAACTTAAAATAATGATTGGTTTTGCAATTGAATTAAATTGGGATACTAGAATAAATGCAATCAAAAATATAGCGATTAGGAAAGCAATTGCAAGAAACTGAAAAGTTTCATCTTGTTCTTGTTGTTGTCCGGTCCAGTTAAATTTGTAATTTGATGGCATATTATCCAAATATTGCGACAGTACCGTTTGAACTTCAGCAAGTACAGCATTAGCCTGATAATCTGATCGGACATCTGCACTAATTGTAATTACGCGTTCTGAATCTTTGTGATTGATTCCGCCCAAACCATCTTTAACTTCCCAAGTTGCAACTTCTGATAATGGAATTTGATTACCTTCATGTGGAATCGTCAAATCGCCAAGTGTACTTAAGTCATCTCTGTATTCATCATTCAATCGAACTATGATGTCATATTCTTCTTTTCCATCACGGAATTTTGAAGCTTCCACACCATTAATCGCTTGACGGATAGTCATCCCAATTACATTTGTTGAGAGCTCGTAGAGCGCCGCTTTTTCACGATCTACATCTACTCTGATTTCTGGCCGAGCTTCCGGAAGGTTCGATTCCAATCCATCCATTTTTGCAAAAACAGAATCTTCTTCAAGAATAGATAAAATTTCACCTGAAATTCTGCTCAGCTCGTCCATATCAGGTCCGGAAATTTCAAGATTTACGGGTTTACCTGTTGGTGGTCCGTTTGGTGGTTGCTCAACCGTAACTTTCGCTCCAACAATGTTTTCTGTCATATGATTTCTTAAAAACTCCATAGCTTCAAACACATCACCTTCTCGTTCCTGGAAGTCTGCAAAGTTTAAAGCAACTGTTCCCTTATTTGGTGTATTTCCACCTCCTCCCGAACCGGGGTCAGCAGTAATACTCGCTCCGGATGTAGCTAGCACGCTATTTACATCAACTATATTCGGAAGGTTCTTAACTCTGTCCTGAACTTCTTCGATAATAGTTTTAGTAAAGTTAACATCCGATCCGATTGGAGTTTCTACTTGAACGTACACATCACGTGGAGGTATGTCTTCTGGAAATAATTCTGTTCCTGGAAAAAAAGTAAAAAGCACAACCACACTAAGTGCGAGTACCAATACTGAAATTCCAATTACAGACAATCTATGGTTCAGCGACCAAACAAGAGTTCCTTCGTATTTCTCCAGCACTTTATTTAGGCCATCTTTTTGCCACCACCTACCAACAGGTGACAACACAAATCTATTTAATAACCATAGAATTACACCGAGCACTATTAACATCGTCCATGTAATAAAACTTGACGCTAAAAAGATTAATAAGAAAAATGCGATAACACCGTACATAATCTTTTTACCTTTCGGAGTCAGTTTTGCTTCAGCTTCTTTTCCTTCTACGGTCATAAATAAAGCGCAAATTACCGGGTTGATAATCAAGCCAACAAAGAGAGAACTTGCTAATGTGATAATCAATGTCTTGGGCAAAAAGCTCATAAATTGACCGATTATTCCCGGCCAAAATATCATTGGTGCAAAAGCTGCTATGGTTGTCATTGTTCCGGCAATAATAGGTATAGCAACCTCTCCCGTACCTTTCTTTGCAGCTTCAAACCGGTCATATCCTTCTTCCAGATACCTATAAATATTTTCAACTACCACAATGGCGTTATCTACCAACATCCCCAAAGATAGAATGAGAGAGAACAACACGATCATATTCATAGTTATTCCAACTGCGGCAAGAATAATGAACGAGAGAAACATAGAAAGTGGAATAGAAATCCCCACAAAAGAAGAGTTTCTTACCCCTAGGAAGAACAACAAAACACCTACCACCAGTATCAAACCGGAAATGATATTATTTTCCAGATTACTCACCATACTAATTACTTCCTTAGTTTGGTCGTTTGTGATAGAATATTTTGTAGTAGGTGGAAGTGTTGGTAAAGCCTCATCTAATATACCCTTTACTTCATTCCCTGTATCAAGGATATTTTTTCCCGTTCTCTTTTTAACACCAAGTGTTATTACAGGTGCGTCATCTAACTCAGAATAAGTTTCTCTTTCTTTAAATCCGAAAGTAACTTTAGCTACATCACGAACATATATAGGACTTCTGTTCTCACCTTTAATAACAATGTCTTCTAATAGCTTCGTGTCTTCATATTGCCCGGGTACGCGAAGTAAGAATTTCTTCGTTCCCACCGATATATCTCCGCCCGGAATCGTTACATTTTCATTAGAAATTGCCTGAATAATATCCCCAAAAGCAATATTGTAATACTTCATTTTGGCTAGATCTACATCGACTTGAACTTCACGTTCTAAACCACCTGTAAGATCTACTCCCAACACAGAAGATACCGCTTCAATTTTATCCTGAAGATCTTCCGCTATTTCTTTTAAAATAACCAGATCGTATTCCCCTGACAGGTTCACATTCATGATTGGGAATTCAGATAGATTTATTTCCTGAACTGTGGGTTCTTCAGCATCTTCAGGAAGTTCCGGTTTAGCCAAATCTACTTTTTCACGTACTTTTTGTAGGGCATCTTCAATATCAACACTAGGCTCGAATTCCAAGTTAATATTGGAATAACCTTCAGCAGAAGAAGATGTCATATTTTTGATGTCTGAGATATTACTCAGTTCATCTTCCAGTTTCCTGGTTACCAGACTCTCCATGTCTTCCGGTGAAACTCCCGGATAAACTGTAACCACAAAGATGTTTGGCACGTTAATACTTGGAAAGCTTTCTTTTGGAATGGTGATGTAGGAAACAATTCCCATGATGGCCACAAGAACCAGCAACACCAGTACACTTATACGATTGTTAATAGAAAACGAGGACAGCCAAAATTCTTTGCGATTCGCTTCATCCGGTAAAGAAGCGCCGTTCATCGATTTTCCATTTGTATTATTATCGGTACTCATAATAGTTTCCGAATTAGATTAATTAGCTGCTAAAGTTTTTTCGTCTTTTACGGTTACACGCATTCCGTCATCCAGAAACGCTGACCCTAAAGTGATTAATTTGTCCCCGGCTGAAAGGCCTTCTTCTACAATCACATCTGTTTGATATGAAAGTCCAAGCTTTACTTGACGTTCATTAGCTACAGTTTTCCCTTCCTCATCTTTTGATAACACATACACTACATAACTGTCATCTTTTGAATACACAAACTCTTCACTAACAACCAGAACATTTTGCATTGCTACCGTTTTAAGCCGAAGATTTGCAATCATATCCACTTTATAATTTCTATCTTGTGGAAGAGTTGTTTCTATTCTAAAAGTCCTGTTTTGAGGGTCAATACTTCCTCCTACGTAATTTATGGTTGCATCAATAGTATCACGTACTTGTGTATCGAACCAAACTTCAACTTGATCACTTTTCTTAATTGCTTCTGAATATCTCGCCGGAACACCCGCAGAAATTTTATATGCATCAGAACCGATTAATCGAACTACAGGCATTCCTACACTTACTATTTCGCCTTCTTCTACCATTACCGCTTCTACTTCTCCATTGAATGGGGCTTTTATACTTGTATTCTCAAGATCTACTTTTACGGATTCCAAAGATGATTTGCTTTGCTCATATGCATACTTGGCGTTCAAGTAATCTAGCTCAGAGCCGATCCCATCTTCTTCGTATACTTTTTTAAGACGCTCGTACTGCTCTTTTGTTTGGGAAGTCATTGCTTCTAAGCGTGCTTTTTCTTGCTTCAGTTTTGAGTCATCAATTTTAACAATAGTTTGTCCTTTTCTAACCGATTCCCCTTCCTTTACTTTGTAATTAATCACTCTGCCATTCACTTCAGCTGATATCATAATATCATTTGATGTTTCAACAGCACCAACAATTCTAACATAGCTTGCGAAATTAGACGGACTAATAGTCTGAGTTGTAATATTTACTGACTTCACTAATTCTTCATTAGACTCCGTTTCTTGGGGTTCTCCTCCACATGCCAGTAAAACAGTTCCGGCAATTAATAAGGTTATGTAATTTTGAACTTTCATTGTTTAAAGTTTAAGTAGTTAAATAATTTCGTTAGTTGTTTGTATCTACAAATGGAACCATACCGGTTGCCAAGTCATAATTTGCTTTTGCAGTAAGATAATTAAACACCATAATTGCGTAATTTACTTCTGCTTCGCGAACCTGAATTTCTGCTTCTGTAAGTTCAAGCTGAGAACCCAACCCGCTATCCAATCTCTTTTGTGCTCTTTCATAACCCGTATTAGCTTGTTCCAGGGCTTGTTTACGTGCATTAGCTGTCTCAAAAATCTTGTCTAATTCTTCTCCTGAACTGGCTACTTCATTTTGCGCCATTAAGATGGCCATTCTTTTCTGTTCTTCAATATCTTTGTATTGAATTTGAGCTCTTTGCAAATTAGCCATTCGTGAAAAACCTTGAAAAAGAGGCAAACTCAAATTAATCCCGAGTGTTTGAAACCGTCTGGCTTCTTCAAAAAAAGTAGGGCTTCCAGCTTCAGCTGCGCTCCATTGTAAGTTATAGGAAGCAGTAACCGTAGGCAAAAAACGGCTCTTTACAGCAAGAATTTCTTTTTCCTGAAGCTTAAGGTTCGCCTCTGCAATTCTTATATCTCCTCTATTCTCAACAAGTGTTGCAGAATCCATTACTGCTGAACTAAAACTGTACGGATTCATCTTATCAATATCTTTTAAATGCCTGTTGCTTGGTGTAGTTGCATTTTCAGAAAGGATATCAAAAGCATTTAAGTCTCCAATCACCGAATAGTTAAAACTTGTGGGCACTCCCATTGCAACATTCAGATTTCTATATGCCTCATCAACAGCATACTTTGCTTCAATTTGCTGAGGACGTTGATTACTTAACTGAACTTTTATTCTGAGCACAGCATATTCATCTACTATTCCTGCTTTTGCTCTTGCTTCGTTCTCTTGAAGATTCGTTTCTAACCTTTTTATTTGTGCATCTTGCAACCGCAACTGCTCTTGTGCAGCAAGTACTGCGTAATAGGCAACTCTTGTTTGAGTAATAATTTGTTGGCTTGAAGACCTAAAGTTCTCTTCCTGAACTTTTCTAAATACCGCAGAGCTTTTTAGTGCTACAATAGCCTCTCCTTTAAAAAGATTCTGCGTAACCGTAAATCCTCCTTGCCAGTTATTATCCGTTCCGAAAGATACCGGAGCCAGCGTACCAGGAGGACCACCTACTATTTCTGCAGGAAGAAATTGCACAGGAAGCTCAATATTTCTTGTATAGTTGATGGATGAGGTTATATCAGGATACACTTCCGAATAGGCAATATTTACCAATTGATCAGCATCATCAATCGCTAAAAGCGCGCGATTTATTTGGGGATTGTTAGCTAAAGCCATTTCAATGGCTTGTTCAAGTGTTATTTCACCACTTTTTTTAGTTTCCTGAGCTTTAATATTCGTCGTTATAAGGATCGCCGAGATAAGCAAAAACCCTAATCGTTTACTCATATTATTTATGTCCTTTTTTACCATTTAAAATTCAGTTGCCAACTACGTTAATTTTTTCCATTAGTTTCAAAAAATGACTGCGAGTCATAATTTTCTTTTTGAATCTCTGTTGCAATTCCACAACCTATCATTTTCATAAAATTCTCAAACAGAGATTTCAGATTAATTCCAAGCTCGTTTAGCAAGTTAAAATGCTGTGTGTTTTGATGCTGATAAGCCATGCTTACCATTCCGTGAGATGTAGCCCATAAAATCAATGCTAATTCTTTAGGATCATAACTTGGATTAATACTTCCATCCTGCATACCAATTTGAATAGCCCGAACCATACAGGTAAAAGAACCTTGCATATTTGTAGAGCACGAATCAAGAAATGTGCTATCCTCTAAGTCACTTGTCTCCTTGAGATTATCATGGAATTTCATTGCTCTGAAATACTCGGGATGCTCCGTCACAAAAGTCATAAATGTTGCCCCTATCATATGAACCAATTCAATCCCGGGTTTGTCTTGTGTAAGCACTTTCTGAATTTCTATCGTTAATAACCCTGTAGCCTTATCACAAATACCTAATACCAGATCTTTCTTGCTCTCGAAATACTGATAAAGAGAACCCTTACTAACCTCCGCTCGGCTAGCTACTTCCGTCATATTAAGACTCTCTAAACCCTTTTCCAGAATCAAAGCTTCTGCAGCCTCTAACATAAGAGATCTCTTTTGCTCTTTTTCCCTTTCTTTACGTTCTGAAATTCCCATTTCTTGACTTTCGGTCATTTTTTGAATTAAGGTCAAAAAGGTACGGGTGCAAATAATTAATTCCAACTTTTATTTGTTAACAAATTATTAGCGAAACCGATAGTCTTTCTATAATCGTGTTTAACTACATTCTTAAAGAGCAGAAACGATACGTGGCTATTTTCAGAAACAAGGCTCTTCCAACTCACCCATCTTTTCGTTATGCTTAAGCTCACCTAAAATAAGAGGTATTTTTTGATCATCAGCGGGCAGAACAACAAAGTAACAGTACCAATAAAACGATTGGCAGCTATCGACTTAGGAACAAATTCTTTTCACGCCATTATCGTAGATCTATACTCGGATGGCAGCTTTAGAAAAGTGGATGATTTTAAGGAAATGGTTCAACTGGCAAAAGGCGGACTTGGTAAACGGCTTACTGAAGGCGCTTTCTCCAGAGGTATGAAAGCTTTGAAAAATATAAAAGTACTTTGTGATAGCCATAATGTTGAAAAAATTCTGGCTTACGCAACTAGTGCAATTCGGGAGTCCGAAAATGGAGGGGAATTTATTCAAAATAGTATTGATCGATATGATATTAAAATAAATGCTATTCCGGGATCGGTAGAAGCGGAACTTATTGGATACGCCGTTCAACACGGCATTAAACTATCAAAAGATCCGGTTTTAATGGTAGACATTGGAGGCGGCAGCGTTGAATTTATCTTAGGAAATGCGGCTAGTTTTCATTTTCTCACCAGTAAAAAAATTGGTGTATCTAGGATGACTGATATTTTCAAACCCTCTGACCCCATTGAGCCTGAAGACATTCTCAAACTCGAGGAACATTACAAAGAACAGTTAAGTGAGCTAACGGAAGCATTAACACAAAATCAAACAAACACAATCATTGGTTCTTCAGGAACTATGCAAAATATTGCTGCAATGATTGCTTCGCGGAAAGGACTGCCCGTTGATGTGACCCTAAACGAAATGGAATACTCTGCTCAGGATTTTTTCTCTTTCTATAAAGATTTTATAAAACTTGATAGAAGACAACGAAAAAACATTAAAGGGCTAGACACCAAAAGAATTGATTTTATTAACACCGGAGTTGTTTTGGTGCATTTCTTATTAAGAGAATTCAAAATCAAAAAGGTTAAGATCTCTACTCAGGCTTTAAGAGAAGGGATTATTATCCGGTATTTAAAGAAAGATATGATCGGCTTGCCTTGGACCGGGAAAATGTCTGATCCAAGAAGACGAAGTGTTTTTGAACTTCTTAGAAAATGTGACTGGCATGAAGCTCATTCAACCCACGTGGCAAATATAGCTTTAAAGATGTTCGATGTTCTTCAAGAAAATTTATCGCTTAAAGATTCTGACCGCGAATTATTAGAGTACGCAGCTTATCTTCACGACATTGGCTATTATATATCTCACTCCAAACATCACAAGCACGCTCTTTATATTATCAGGAATTCTACTTTAAGAGGTTTTAGAGAAGAGGAGATCGAAATTATTGCGAATGTAGCCCGATATCATAGACGATCGACTCCCAAAAAAAGACATCTTCAATACTGGAAACTTGCACCTACAGTCCGGAAAAGAATTAAAAAATTAGCAGGAATCCTTCGGGTTGCTGATGGTTTGGATCGTAGTCATTACCAAAATGTTCAAGAACTAAACCTTGAAATCAATGACAAAGAGTTACTATTCAAAATTGAGGTTCAATCAGATCCGCAACTTGAAATCTGGGGAGCTCAGAGAAAAGCACATTTACTAAGAGAAGTAACCGGAAAAAAGATTTCTATTGAAGTAGTAAATTAGGAATATGTGAACAAAGAACCAGGAACAAAACTTACTAAAATCTATTCCTAATTTAATCCTATTCTCCAAAACTACCTGCTGCTCCCGGAAATACTACCGGACTTTCAAATCCCTCTTTAGAAACCGAAGCCACTCCGAATAAGTAATTATCGATTACTACATTTTCCAATGTATGCTCAGTTGTACTAGCTGGAACAAAAACACTTTTTTCCCATTGTTTGGAATCTGTCAGTCTCCAGTAAATTTTATAGCCTGCTAATTGTGGGTTTTGTTCTGTATTCAAAGCATTCCATTTTAATGTTGTGCTCGGACGAACCGCCCCTTGAATTTGAACATTAACCGGTGGATTCGGAGCCCAAGCCATTCCTGCCATTACAACCGCATTTAAGCCTGTAAGTTTTGCAGCATAATCGAAATCAACTCCATCAATAGTATCACCATACTTGATTCCATCTTCAGTTCTTATGTCCTGATGTTGCATCACATAATTCTCATTGGTTTCCATAATTCTAACTCCTGGAATTCCAACAGCATTGAATGGGCGATGATGACCACCGCGACCAAAGCGATCTAAACGATAAATCATCATTACATCTAAATTCGGAATGTACATATCCGCCATTTTATCCACATACCGAGCAACATTTCTTGAAGGCGAATCTACTTCTCCACCTGTAAATCGTCGTACTCTTGCTTCTTGTTCGGTTTCAACAGCTCGTGTTCCTTCAGAAAAAACCCTGGCTGTTGTATTATTGATCACTCCGTTAATTCCCTTAATATTTCCAATCATATCGTTATTGAGAACAGCTTTAATTCTCCATCCTTTTTCCAGCGCATAATCAGCTAAAATTTGTCCACCAAAAAGTCCCTGCTCTTCACCCGATAAACCTACATACATTATTGAACCCGGAAATTCGTATTTCGTGAGCACTCTTGCGGCTTCTATAGCGCCCGCCATTCCTGACGCATTATCATTAGCTCCCGGAGAATCAGAAACACCATCTAAAGGATCTGAAACACGAGAATCAATATCTCCGCTCATCATCACAAAACGGTTAGGATCGGCTGTTCCTCTTTGTATAGCTACAACATTTACGATGTTTACGGGATCAGGAATTCTTCGTTGACCAGAAATCACATCACTTACATAAAACACTTCTAAACACCCTCCACAAGCAGAAGAAATGCGATCAAATTCACTTTTTATCCATCGTCTTGCTGCTCCAATACCTCTTGTATCTGAAACAGTATCTGATAAAGTGTGTCGCGTACCGAAGTTCACAAGTGTCTGAATATCCCGCTCAATCCTTTCTGCTGATGGAGCAACGCCAATTTTATGAAGTTCTTCAGTGGTAACACTTTGTGAAAGAGTTGTATCTGCAGATAAAAGTAATAATGCACTTAAAATTAAGAGATGTCGTAATGGCTTCATGAAGTAGAGTTTTGTTTAGAATTTTCGTCCTCTTCAGCAACCTGAGGATCTTGGTGCAAGCGTCTATCTTGCTCAAAATACGCTTTTAGATTTTCCTGAAATTTAATCTGTGCTTTTAATCCAAGGCGATGTCCGAAGTATGCTCCTGTTCCACATGCAACTAACAGCATTGGCACATAAACTGATGGAGAGGTTGCGGTTCCTTCCTGATAAATAAAAACCCAAATTGCGGGCGGTAGGAACACAAAAATAGCAAAAACATAAGGAGCTACTGTGGCACCTTCTAACCTTCGCATAAACCTCCTGCTACTTGCAGTTACCATATTCATGTAAACCAGCCCCATTAAAAAGAATAGAACTGTTCCAAATGCGCTTCCATCGTTAATTCGGGATAACACATCCGAGGTCAATAAAGTAAAACCTGCCGAAATAACAAGAATTCCGGATATATAAAATATAAAGCGAGGAAGATTGTCCACAGAAAATAGTTAGTTAATTAAATTCTTTTTGAGAGTAATGAATAATGACCGAAAAGTCTATTTTTGAAGCCAGTTTAATGGATTTTGATAATCTTTATAGCGAACAACGAAAAGAATATTTTCACCTAAAGGAGATTGAGCAACACCTGAAAGACCAATTCGATCTCCTGAATTGAGTACCTGATTTTTTTGCACATCAATTCTACTAAGATTGCCATATGCTGTATAATATCCTCCATGCTTTACAAAAACCACATCACCAAAACCATTAATTGGAGAAATTTGAGACACATAGCCATCAGAAACTACTTTTACTGATGATGCCGGATCGGTAACTATATTTATCCCTAAATACTCTGTTACTGTTCCATAAATAGGATTTCTTGTCCGCCCAAAGTTCTTAGAAACAGTTTTACTATCTACAGGCCAGGGCAGCGCTCCTTTTGAGGCAATAAAAAGTCTTTCGTTATCTATCAGCATTTCATTGCTGACTGCGGCGTCCCGAACTAATGATTTAGAGTATTTTGCCACCTCTCGGTTTCTCACATTTTCATCTGCAATTTCGCGGGCCCGTGCAAGCTTTACAAGCCGTTCGTTTTCTAATTCCTGAATTCTTTCAGCCTCTGCAATTAAGTTAGTAAATGCATTTTGTAAAGCTTCTTTTTGTTGTCTGCTTTTTGTCAGCTCAGCAACAAGATCAGAACGTTGACTTCTAATACTTTCAACCGTTTGTTTTTGCTGAGATCGTTGACCATTAAGAATCTGTTTTTCACTTTGAATTTCCTGAAGTACAATCTGATTTCGATTCAAACTCTGCTTTAAATCTATTTTTATTTCATCAAGTTCGTTCTGGCGGCGCCGAATTTGCTCAGCTTGTTTAGCTTTTTGCTCTTCAAACTTTTTTAAATATTTAGCCCTTACTAACATCTCATTAAAAGATTGAGAAGTTAAAAGCATTTCTAAGTTCGAAGAACGACTGTTTTTATAGGCAAATAATAGAATTTTCTTATAATTCTGAATAAGAACACTCAACTCTTCTTGCCTTACTTTAATTTCAGCCTCTGTAAGGTTTATCTCTTCTTCAATTTGCTTTTGCTCTGTACTCAGATTGTCGATCTTATCATCCTGTAAAGCTATCAAACCATTCAGGTTTTCGTATTGCTTATAAGATCTGTTAAATTTTGCTTCTGCTTCTGCTACTCTTTTCTGATAAGATTTAATTCGTGCATCAAGCACATTAATTTCTGCGCGAGTATTATTTTGTTTACTAAGAATATCTTTTCGTTTCTCTTCATAAGTTTGCGCACAAAGCAAAGTCACGCACCCAAAAATAAATAGAGGTATAAGTATGAGTGCTCGTAAATTCATAACCGTTCGATAATTATATCATTTGGAATATCGATACTCAGATCTAGTTTTGGAGGATTTATTTCGAGGCCTCGCACCTGGAAAACTACCTGAGAATTTCTATCTGCACTTAATATCGTGATTTTTCGTGGCAATATGTAGCCATCAATCTTTCCATAGCTCTCGTATTTCAATGATGAATATGGTAAGCCTGATGATCTGGCTTGTTCTACATAATTCACTGTTCCATCATTTTTATTAATTCGAGCTATCCCTTTATTGTAAAAGCCCAACACGTATTCAGTATCAGATTGAAGTATTTTTTCAACATCTTCAGAAGTAATTTTAAAATTCATAAGATCAAGTAAGTTTACCGATGCAAGTTCATTCAGCGTCGTCATTCTTCCATCTTGGGCAGAAATTTTTTGTGCATACTTATCGATCTTATTATAAATAAGAATAGAGTCCTCATCTACCAACATCACGCCGCCTGTAATACCAATTCTATTTTTGATCGTTAGTAAACTTAAAGTGGTGTCCGTTTCAAATTCAATAGTAATTCTTTCGCTATTTCCTGGTTCACTTACGATAGCTCTACCTTTCCCTTTTGCTGAAATAAGACTGTTTGAATAGTTCGGAATTTTTGAAATAACTTCACTTAAGGGAATATTAACTCTATATAAATCTTCTTTAGTTGTGATCTTCTTGGAGGAAGTACAAGAAATAAGTAAAAAGAATGCGCCTATAAAACAATACGAAGTAAAACGTGTATTCATCTTCAATCTATTTTATCCTTGAGATGTGTTCTTGTAGTGTCTTTTTCAAATGCTTGTTTCCAAAAACTTTTTGCCCGTTCCAAATTTCCAAGTTTCTCGTGCACATCACCCAAATGTTCCAACACTTCAGCACTTGCAGCTGTATTATCAAGATCAATAGATGCTTGAATAAATCTTTTTGCTTTTTCAAACTCTCCCAGCTTAAAAAATATCCATCCCATTGTATCTAAATATGCTGCGTTATCCGGCTCTAGATCCATCGCCTTTATTGCTAGTTCTTTTGCTCTCTCTAGCTTCTCTCCTCGCACTGATAAATTGTATGCATAATTATTCATAGCATTATGGTTCTGTGGATCATACCTGAGTGCAAGTTCATACACTCTATCTGCTTCTTCTGAATTTCCAAGATTGCTTTGAGCGTCTCCTAATGTTGAGTACACAACAGATTTAAAAGGCTTTCTTGCGGGAGCTCTTGAAGCTCTTTCTAACCAAGTTACGGCCTCATTATCGTTACCATTCAACATGTATGCCGATCCAAGAAAAAACTGAATAAATGAATCATCCGGTACATTTTCATCCGCTTCTTTACCGACCAAAATTGCTTCTTCAAGTCTGCTTTCACTAAGTAAAAGTTGAAGGCGTAATCTCCATGCAATATCATCTTGCGGCAATAACTCATTTCCTTTTTCTAGTTTTTCAATAGCTTTCTCAACTTCTCCGACCTGAGAATAATATTGCCCTGTTAATGTAAAAGCCGGCCCGTAATTTGGAGATGCTTCTGTGTAAGTGTCTAAAGCCCAAGCCGTTTCTTTTTTAAGTTGCTCGTTTAAAGGACTTTCTTGCTGTTTGGCGTATAAAAACCTGGCTACATCCAATTTTACTTCCGGAAGAATGACTTTATCGCCAAGAAAAGTTCGTATCAACGTACCTGCGCTATCCCACTTTTGTTCTTCGATATATATTCCTGCAAGATTGATTAACGATTGAGGATCTCTGGCATTTCTAGCCAAAGCATCATTCAGCACTTTTTTAGCGCTTCCATCCTCTCCTGACGTTGAGTAATACTCACTAAGTATATTTAGCGTGTTCAAATTATCAGGATCAATTTCCCGTAAAAGTTCAAGCTGAGTAATTGCAGAATCACGAACTCCCAATGCTTCAAAATTTCTAAACTTCATTAAATAAACAGAACGCTGAGGACCGGTAAGCTTCAAAGTTCGATCTAAAACCTCATTGCTTTTTAAATATTCCCCATAATCTTTATACGTGTCCGCAAGCATAAAAAGCGCATCGTAATCATTGGGATTGTATTCCAAAATGGTATTTAATTCTTCGAGTGTGGCAGCGTTTTCGCCTGCGCTTCTATATATTTTTGCCAGTTTTAAGCGATACCATTTATTCGAAGGCTCTGCTGTAACAGCAAGTTTCCCATATAAAGCTGCGTTCGGGAGATCTCCTTTTGCAAAATAAGAATCAGCAATTGCGTAATTGATTCCGGACTGGTTTCCAAGTTGGTTTCTGGCTTCAATCAATAATTCAACAGACCGATTGTATTCTTGATTTTCAAACGCTTCCAAGCCTTCTACATAAGCCAATGTGCCCGAAATTTTTACTTTCGTTTGAGCCTGAGCTTCAACTATAGCTGATGAGGCATAAATTAAAATGAGTAATATATAAATCGTTTTTTTCATTGCTTTCCTTAACGTGAAGTATAACGGGAAAGTGCGATTTATGCTGAATTGATTACAGAATTTTATATACCAACTTTTATGAAACTTAAAATGTAGAATGAAAGACGAAAAATTAGCTGCTCTGACTATTTTTCATCTTTAATCTTTAATTCACAATCCTTATTACTATCCGAGCTCTCCTTTTTGTACATTCCCTTAGTTAGCAAAAGCAGCCAAAAAATGTCAGAAAACTACCGCGCCCTTACTCGAAAATATCGTCCTCAGAGCTTTGAAGATATCGTCTCACAAGATCATGTGAGTTCAACACTGATGAACGCCATTAAGCAAAACAGATTATCACATGCCTATATGTTTTGCGGTCCTCGTGGTGTTGGTAAAACTACTATGGCTCGTGTTTTAGCCAGAACCATCAACGAAATTGATAGCACAGTAGATGGTGAGTCGCTCAACCAAACTTTGAATGTTGTTGAGATGGATGCTGCTTCAAATAATAAGGTTGATGATGTTCATCATCTACGTGAAAGTGTCCGTATTCCACCGCAAAATGGTCGTTATAAAGTCTTTATAGTAGATGAGGTTCACATGCTGTCCAAATCGGCTTTTAATGCTTTACTTAAAACATTGGAAGAACCGCCCGAGCATGCCATTTTTATATTTGCGACTACAGAGCCACATAAAGTTCTACCAACGATTTTATCTCGTGTGCAGCGTTTTGATTTTAAGCGTATTGCTGTGGAAGAGATTGTACATCGACTTAGAAAAATCTCCGTAGATGAAAATATTTCTATTGATGAAGAGTCGCTTCACGTAATCGCTAAAAAAGCAGATGGCGCATTGCGTGACGCTCTTGGCTTGATGGATCAAGCTATTGCTTTTTGTGGTGATACGATTACTCACAATGAATTATTACAAGCATTAAATGTAGTTGGCACGGATCGGCTTTTTGAATTTATGAATTGCGTCAAAGCTCATGATGCAGATAGAGGGCTTCAGCTCATAAATACACTTTTGCAAGAAGGATATGATATTCAGGAATTCTTGATCGGACTTACTGAACATCTTAGAAACTTATACATAGCGCATCACAGTAAACAGTTATTTATGGTGGAGGCTTCAGAAGATACCAAAGTCAAGTATCAAACGTCTGCTCCTGATTTTTCTCGTGATGATTTAATGCGAATGTTGCACATAGTTTCAGAAGCCCAGATCAAAATCAAGGACGCAAATCAGCCTAGAATACAATTTGAAATTACTTTACTCAAGTTGATTCATATGGAGAGATCTGAAAACCTTGCTAAACTTCTGGCGGATCTGGAAGAAGTAAAAAAAAACTCCGGCAATCTCCTAAGCACTAATTCAGTACCAAAGAAAGGCGAAAATACCCAAAATACGAAATCTGAAACAACCCTTTCAGCTGAAGAAGAGCCCTCCTCGAATCAAATAAGTTCTGAAATTTCCGCAAAAACAGATAATACAGAAGAAGTTCTAGAGAAAGCTCAGGTTTCTGATCTCGAACAAGTGACAGAAGAAGAGGAAGATGAATTTGATTTAGGACAGCCTGCATTAAAAACACGATTTTCAGAAACTCAAGCATCTACACCAGCCCAACCAAAAAAGGAAATTAAAACAGAAACCTCGCCTGAAGAAACCGTTCCTGAAGCCAAACTGGTAAAGCTTGAAGATGTAAAAGAAGCATGGCCAAACTTTATTAACTCCCTGAATGGCTCAGTATCTTCGATATTAAAGATGCAGACAGAAAGAGCAACCCCTGTTCGACTTAAAGGTAGCGAATTGTCATTAGAATGTGACAATCAGTTAGCTAAAACCATGCTGGATGAACAAGCCAAAGAATTGGCAGGGAAATTGCAGGAATGTATAGGAGCCACACTTCGTTTTAATGTAGAAGTAACACAAAGAGCAAAACAAAAAACATCAGCGAGAAACCCTTATGAGCGGTTTAAAGAAATTCAACAAAAAGATCCTGTAGTAAGAAGTTTGGTTGAACGCTTTGGAGCTGAATTAGAATATTGAATTAAATTTTAATCAAATATAGACTTATGAGTGATTTTAACATGGCCGATATGTTCGGAAAAATTCAAGAAATGCAATCAAAAATGCAAGAAAACCAAGCAAAACTAGCGGAGGTTACTGTAGAAGCAGAAGCCGGTGGTGGCATGGTTAAAGTGCAAGCCAATGGCCTGAGACAAATTCTTTCCGTTAAATTTGATGAGGATGTTATCGACCCTAATGACAAAGAAATGCTGGAAGATTTAGTTGTTGCAGGTGTAAACAAAGCGCTAGAGCAAGCCGATGAAACAGCTAAAAACCAAATGCAAAATGCGTATAAAGGCATGATGCCGGGCGGCATGGATCTTTCTAAATTTGGACTATGAAAAAATTTAAAATGAAAAATGAAAAATTAAAGATTGTAGCACGTAGTGCTAATTCTTCATTTTTAATCTTTAATTTTTCATTCCCTTGCAGATAACCTCAGAGTATTTAGAACGGGCCATAGAACAACTCGCCAAACTCCCCGGGACAGGACGTAAATCGGCTCAACGAATTGCCATTCATCTTCTAAAACAAAATGATGAATATGCACTTAGATTGGCAAACGCAATTATTGATTTAAAGAACAAAGTTACCAGATGTGATATATGTGGAAATGTAAGCGACACTGATCCCTGTTCGATCTGTGAAAACATAAAGAGACAAAATGGTACAATTTGTGTAGTTGAAGAATTTAACGATGTTTATATCATTGAAAAAACAAACGAGTTTCGCGGAAGATATCATGTACTAGGTGGGGTTATTTCTCCTATGGATAATATCGGACCCGATAACATTCGTATTCAACAACTATTACAGCGTGTAGGTGGCGATGAAGAAATTAATGAAGTAATTTTAGCTCTTAACCCTGATGCCGAAGGTGAAGCAACTTCCTATTACATAAATAAACTATTGATACCTTACGAAGTCTCCGTAACTCGGATTGCCTACGGAATACCAATGGGAACAGAACTCGAGTTCATCGATGAGGCAACACTAAGTCGCGCATTTGCTAGCAGAAACAGTTTTTAAAATAACCGCTGAAATACACCGCCTTTCAGCACCCAAACATCGAGGCTTTATAGTACTTTACTCTACCTCCCTGTATTTATTTATACAAAAAATGTAAACATACTGGTGTTTTTGTAATTTTGTACCTTCCTTTAATGTTATTCAACTAATTAATTCCGTTTAACTCATTTAAATAAATAAAGAATGAAGAAACTTACATTATTGCTTTTATTAGGAATTTTCTCAGTTAACCTTTCGGCACAAAGAACCTACTGGCAGCAAGAAGCTAATTACACAATGAATATTGATGTGGACACAGACAAACATCAATACAAAGGCACTCAAAAAATTGTTTACACTAACAACTCTCCCGATGAACTAAGCAGGGTTTACTATCATCTTTATTTCAACGCTTTTCAGCCGGGAAGCATGATGGATGTACGTTCCAGAACAATTGCTGATCCTGACAGAAGAGTCGGAGATCGGATTTCTAAGCTAAATGAAGACGAAATTGGATATCAAAGAGTTTCTTCACTCAAACAAGATGGTAAAGACGTGAAATTTACCCATGACGGAACAATTCTAGTTGTAGAACTAAACAAACCTATTAAGCCCGGTAAAAAATCTACATTTGAAATGAAGTGGGATGCACAGGTTCCTCTACAGATTCGAAGATCAGGAAGAGATAATGCGGAAGGCGTTGAATTCTCAATGAGTCAATGGTACCCAAAAATGGTTGAATATGATTATACGGGCTGGAATCCCAACCCATATATTGGCCGTGAGTTCCACGGTATTTGGGGAGACTTTGATGTTAAGATTACCATTGATAGCGACTATGTGATTGGTGGAACCGGCGTTCTTCAAAATCCAAATGAGATTGGCCATGGTTATGAAGATGAGGGCGTAAAACTGAACAGAAGAAAGCCGAACAGTAAAATCACTTATCACTTTATAGCAGAAGATGTGATCGACTTTTTCTGGGGTGCTGATCCTGATTTTATACACACCACTGCTCAAGTACCAAACGGTCCTAAACTTCACTTTTTCTATCAAAAGAATGTAGATAAGGAAGCTACCGCTGAAGAAAATGCGGCTTACACAAAATATTGGGAACAGCTTCCGGAGCTTACCATTAAGGGATTTGAATACGCAATCCAAAACTTTGGGAAATATCCTTACCCACAGTTCTCTACAGTACAAGGTGGCGATGGTGGAATGGAATACCCAATGGGAACTTTAATCACCGGAGGAAGATCTCTTGGAAGCCTTGTTGGCGTTACCGTACATGAATTTTATCATAGTTGGTTTCAGGGAGTTTTAGCTACAAACGAAGCTCTTTATTCTTGGATGGACGAAGGATTTACGAGTTACGCCTCTGCTGAAACAATGCTACATATTTTTAATAGAGAATCAGATTTTCCTTATGCAGGATCATACAGAGGATACTTCGGAATTGTTGAATCAGGTTTAGAAGAGCCTTTGACAACACATTCAGATCACTTCAATACAAACCGAGCTTACGGAGCCGCGGCATACTCTAAAGGAGCTGTTTATTTGGGACAAATGAGTTACATCATTGGTGATGAAGCTTTCCGAAAAGGAATGCTTACATACTTCGATACATGGAAAATGAAGCATCCTACTTCTCAAGATTTTCTACGAGTAATGGAAAAAGAATCTGGAATGATTTTAGACTGGTATAACGAATATTTTGTGAATACTACAAAAACAGTTGACTACGGAATCAGAGCTCTGGTTGGGGATGAAAATAAAACGGTTATAGAGCTAGAAAGAGTTGGGTTAATGCCAATGCCAATAGATGTTTTGGTCGAATATACAGACGGCACCTCAGAAATGTTTTATATACCACTACGCATTATGCGTGGAGAAAAAGCCGCTGAGAACAACTTCAAACGAACTACGCTCGAAGACTGGCCGTGGACAAATCCAACCTACACTTTTGATATTCCTGTGGCTGGCTCATCAGTAAAAAGAATTTCTATTGATCCATCTCAACGTTTAGCAGATGTAGAACCATCGAATAATTCTTTTGATGTAGAAGGAATGATTAAGAAATAAACCGTATTTTATGATATAGGCATCAAGCAGATTGTTTGATGCCTTTTTTATTTAAAAAAGGTTTAAAAACATATGTCGAACAAAGACTACGCAGCGCTTTCGGTAGAAGCACATAAAAAAGCTAAAGGTAAAATTTCAATAGAACCGAAAATGCCTTTGGATACAAAAGATGATCTCAGCATCGCTTATACACCGGGTGTAGCAGAACCATGCCGAGAAATATCAGAGGATGTAGAAAAAGCTTATGATTATACAGCAAAAGGGAATTTAGTTGCTGTTGTTAGCGATGGTTCCGCAGTGTTAGGATTAGGAAATATTGGTCCCGAAGCTGCACTACCCGTTATGGAAGGAAAAGCTGTACTTTTTAAAAAATTTGCGAATGTTGATGCTGTCCCAATCGTTTTAAGCACTCAAAAAACAGAAGAGATTATTACGGCTGTGAAAGCAATTGCACCGACTTTTGGTGGTATAAATTTAGAGGACATTTCCGCTCCTCGTTGCTTTGAAATTGAAGAACGACTTAAAAAAGAGCTACCAATTCCTGTTTTTCATGATGATCAACATGGAACTGCCATCGTTACTTTAGCTGGTATGTTCAATGCTTGTAAACTTACGGGAAGAAAGCTCAAAGACCTGAAAGTAATAATCAATGGAGCGGGTGCCGCTGGGGTAGCAATAGTTAAGTTGTTATTCGAAGCCGGTGTTAAAGAAGTAATTATGTGTGACAGCAGAGGTATTATCCATAAAGATCGCACAGACTTAAATGATACCAAGAAGAAAATGTCCAAGCTTACCAATAAGTCCGGAGTAAAAGGTAATCTTGAAGATGCGATTAAAGACTCTGATGTGTTTATCGGCGTTTCAGCCCCCGGCGTGCTAACAAAAGATATGGTCAAATCTATGACTAAAGATCCTATCATCTTTGCCATGGCTAACCCTGTACCTGAGATTATGCCGGAAGAAGCGAAAGAAGCAGGCGCAGGAATTGTTGCAACAGGTCGCTCTGACTTTGCTAATCAGATTAATAATGTGTTGGCGTTTCCCGGTCTATTTCGTGGAGCTTTAGATGCAAGAACCAATAATCTTACAACTGCAATGTTCATTGAAGTTGCCCGTGCAATCGCAGATAGTGTTGAAGATGTATCCGAAGAAAAAATTATTCCCAGTCCTTTTGATGAACGGGTTCCGGAAAGAGTTGCAGAAGCTGTGAGGAATTTTAAACGTTAATTTAAAACTAATCAATTTACTTGGACGTTTACTCAGTTATAAAATGTTTAGAGCTTACTGTTGAGTGAAAAAAGCCACTTCACTAAAGTGGCTTTTTAGTTTATTTTTGTTTCTTATCAGGTCTCTTCCAGCGAACCGGATCTTTAGGCGTTTGAATAACCGGGTATTCATATCCCTTCATTAGTTCCAGCGCTTCTTTCACAGCCCTTTCTAATTGCGGATCTCTGCCATTAATTACATCTTTAGGCGTTTGCATAACCTGGATATCCGGAGAAATTCCAATGCCTTCCACATCCCATTCTCCATCTAAATTATAGAAACCGCCTCTGGGAGCAACCATTCTTCCCCCATCAATAAAGCGAGGTGTATCCCAAGTACCGACTAATCCACCCCAGGTTTTTGTTCCTACTAGTGGTCCGATTTCCATTTGTCGGAATAGAAACGGTAATAAATCTCCACCGGAACCAGCTCGTTCATTTATGATCATAACTTTTGGACCCCAGAGTCCTGCACCGGGAGAAGTAAACGGATAACGATCTCCGGCTTTGCTATTGAAAAATCCCTGAACCTCTCGATTCAAAACATCAACAATGTAATCTGCGGCTGAACCACCTCCATTATTTCGTTCGTCAATAATTGCACCTTTTTTATCTTGTTGAGCAAAATAATATCTGTTGAAGTAGGTATAACCACCGTTTCCAGTATTGGGAACCCAAACATAGGCAAGTTTTCCGTCAGACATTTCTTCTACCTTGCGCCGATTGCCTTCAACCCAGTCCCAACTTCTAAGTGCTCTTTCATTAGAAACCGGAATAGTAGTTATTTGCCGTGCTCCATTTTTGTTCGGTTTATCATTAACAAGCAAAGTCACTTGGCGACCAACAGTTCCTTCGAAATAACTAAAGAAATTAACTTCACTTTGCAGCTCCTCTCCATTAACCTCCAGAATATAATCTCCTTCATTTACATCAATTCCGGGAATTGCCAACGGTCCTTGAACATCCGGATTCCAACTTTCTCCTGTATAAATCTTGTCGATTCTATACGCTCCGTTATGTAGGGAAATATCTGCACCAAGTAAACCGGCCGGTACGCTTTCCAAATCAGGATAATCTCCTCCGGAAACATAAGAATGACCAACAGCTACTTCACCACTCATAATATCCACTACATAATTAAGATCGGAACGGTGTTTCACGTGATCGATCCAAGGGGAATACCATTTGTATACATCGTCCCATGGAGCACCGTGAATATTATCTACATAGAGAAAGTCGCGCATAAATCGCCATCCTTCTTTGAATATCTGATGCGCTTCTGCCTTTGGGTCGATTTTTACCTTCATCCCGTTGAGAGCAAGGCTACCATCTCCGGGCTTTTTTTCTCCTCCCGTTGTTGAAACAATTCCCCATGAACCTCCGGAGTTATACAGCAAATTCTTTCTATCAGCTGAAACTGTTGCTGAGTTTATCGAACCCAGAAATGTAATCGCTTTCTGATCTTCAATACTATATCTGTTCAGCTTTACCCCTTCATTCGGAATTGCTTCAGTATAAAAAACATGTCCTTTTGGACCCGAAAGTAATCCGGTATAATTTCTTTCAGGTATATCGATACTTATAATTCGGTTGGCAATATTTTCCATATCAATAGTTACAGAAACTTCCTCTGATTTATCTTTAGCATCTGACATAGACTCCGTTGTCTCGTCATCACTAACAGGTAAAAAAGGCGATGAGTCATTTTTAGAAAGAATGATCATATACAAAGCGTGTGTCGACGGGCTGTTATAAGAACTCATATCTAACCATCCCGATCCTAATCCATAATTTGTACTGGATAAGAAATACAGATACTTACCACTTTCATCCCAAACAGGAGTGATGGAATCCGACATTCCGTCGGTAAGCTGAAGCGTTTTTCCTGAATCTACATTATGAGCCATAACTACTTTGAATTGACTTTTCTGCAGCTTCACATAAGCAATCCACTTGCTATCGGGTGACCAAACAGGATTTAGTGTTCTATTTGGATGTGCATATCCATCGGTATCAATCTTTGTGGCTTTTTCGCTTTCCAGATTTACGCTCCATAAATTGTAATCGGTATCTGTATAGGCAATGTGTTTGCCATCCGGAGACCAATCAGGCCTGAAATAGAAGGTAGCATTAGGCAGGCTGATACTTTTCTTTTCCTCCATCCCGTATTGATCGGAAATAACCAGCTTATACTCTCCGTTTTCATCAGAAAACCATGCTATCTGTGAGCCATCAGGTGACCAAACTGGATATCTGTCAGCAGCGCTCGAAGTATTTGTAAGATTTCTCCAGCTTCCCTCTTCTTTGGGGACTGTGAAAATATCTCCACGATATTCAAACAAAGCTCTTTTACCTGTAGGAGATAATTGAGGATTTGAAAGAGCTCTGGCTGAAACACTTTCCCAACGCTCTCTTCCCCAACTCATATCTCCTTTTACCGTAATTGCCAGTTGATTGGTGTTTCCATTAGCCGGATTTAGATGATGTAAGTAACCTCCTTGTTCATAAACGATCATATCCGGTCCGGCATCGATACTTTTCACATCAAAATCCGAATGAAAAGTCCACTGTTTCAATTCGTCTGTTTTCGGATCAAAAGACCAAATGTTGTTAGCAAAATCTCTTTCTGAAAGAAAAAACACTTTTCCTTTGTACCACACCGGATCTACATGACGTTCATTATCCGTTCTTGGGGTTTGTTTCAGATTATAGGTTTTCATGTCAACAATCCAAATAGGCTGTGCCTGACCGCCACGATAGTTTCTCCATTCAGCGTCCCAAAAAGTAATTGGGTTGTAGGCAATGTACTTTCCGTCTGAAGAAAGCTCTCCTTCTGCAGCTCTTGGAATTGGAAGAACTTCTGCCATTCCTCCGGAAGTTTTGATTTTCCAAATTTGATTTGTACCGGTTGGATATCCCGAACGTCCCGACCGAAATAACACGGACTTTCCATCCGGTGTCCAGCCTGTTACCATATCCGCTCCAGGATGCCAAGTTAGCCTTGATGGCTCTCCTCCTTCAACTGAAACCATATAAACATCTGAGTTTCCATCGTACTGACCTGTAAAAGCAATTGTTTTTCCATCAGGTGAAAAATGAGGGAATGATTCCTGACCAATGTTGCTGCTTAGTCGAATTGCATTTCCGCCATTTATGTCCACACGCCAAAGATCATTGGCGTGAACAAAAACTATATATTTATCTGAAATTGTAGGTTCGCGTAGCAGTTGAGTTCCTTGGGCTTGTGTCATCTCTGATGCTAATAACACAAAGAATAACGCACATAATAGCGTTTGAGCTTTTTTCATGAAATCTCCGTTAGTTATAATGAAACAATGTATAAAAAAGAAGCTGATAAGATAGTACTTCTTCTATTTCTGAAAAGTTTTTACAAAATTCTGAAGATAGAACTAAAACAAACTTCGTTGTTCTTGATCTGATTTTTGAGCGCGTTCGATTGTCGGACCGTCTTCACGTATCTCGAAATTGTTCAACATTTCCGGCATAAAACGTTTTTCATAAATGCGCCGGGCAATTCCATGAAGTGCTTTTTCTCCACGTGGTGTAATAGTTAAAAACCCGCCCTCATCTTCTAGGATAAAACCGAATGAGCGTAAATCATTGACAATCAAGTATGCCAATTTCTCGGTTACGCCTGAACTTTTTTCGATAATTTCACGATGTGGAGCTTCATCCTGAGCCATGTATAGCTTACCGAGCACATTTAGCTCAGCTTCTGTCATTGGAAAGCCTTCACTACCTTTGGTAAGCAAATTATCCCAGGTTTTTTGAGAATAATACATCCCAAACCAATGCTTGCCTTCACGTAATAAATGATGAGTAACTGCGCATGCAAAGTGCTTGCCGGGATCTGCTTTTTTGGGTTCACCTCTAGTACGGAATAGACTCACCATCGTAGCTAAGTCTAACTCGTGAATATTAGGTGGATATTTAAAATAGAAACTGCTTCTCTTCTGCATGACTAGGTTATAACCCGTTACCATTTAGTACCATCAGAATATGCTGAAATTAAATCAGCCAGACCAATAAAAATTTTGGAAAGAATTTTTATTGATTTCAGATTGATTCAAGAAATCGTATACAACAAATTGCAAGTTTTGCTGATCCTTTTCCCGAAGGAATTCCTATTGAGGTAAGTTTCCTCAGGATGAGGGAGTACTATTGAATGTTGAATGTTGGATGTTCAACATTCAATATTCGTTATTCAATCTCAGCCTTTCTCTGCAATCAAAGCAACCGCTTCTTCCAAAGTAAATTTCTCCGGATCAGTACCTTTGGGCAATCCAATATTCTTTTTACCATGTTTGATGTACGGACCATATCGGCCGTTCATGACTTTTATTGGTTTTTTTGTTTCCGGATGTTCTCCCAAATCATTCAACTCAGAACTTTTTCTTGGTGCACCTTTCTGCTTGAGCAGTTCTACAGCCCTATCCAATTCTACTTCAAGTACATTGTCATCTTTAGGTAATGATTTGAACTTTCCATCATGTACTACATAAGGTCCGTATCTACCAACTCCTGCGCGAACAACTTTTCCATCTTCAGGGTGCTCTCCTAGTAATCTAGGAAGTGTTAAAAGCTTAAGCGCAAGATCCAGATCCACATCCTCGGGTTTCATCCCTTTCAAAAGAGAAACACGTTTTGGCTTCTTATTTTCTTCAGTTAGTTCTCCCAATTGAACATAAGGTCCAAATCTTCCCGTCAATAAAAACACAGGAAGACCTTCATCAGGATGAACTCCAATTGGCTTATCTTCTTCTTCAGAAAGTTTTATTAGCTGTTCTAATTTTTCTGCTGTAACATCGCTAGGGTTTAAATCCTGCGGCAAAGATGTCGATACTTCTTCACCATCTTTCTGCATTTTTGCGTAAGGTCCATATCTACCAACAGCCACTTGAATTCCTTCTAAACCCTCTAACGGAAGATCGAGTAACTTCGCTTTCTGTGCGTCAATTTTATCTTCCTGTTTATCAACCTGAGCACGAAGTCCGTTATCTCCTTTATAATAATCATCCAAATATTGAACCGGATCTTGCTTTCCCTGAGCAACTTCATCAAGCTTGTCTTCTAGGTTCGAGGTGAAATCACTATCCACCAAATCCGGAAAGTTCTGTTCCAGAAGTGAGGTAACAGCAAATGCTGTAAATGATGGGATCAACATTTTGCTCTCGTTCTTAGCGTAACCACGATCTTGAATGGTACTTATTACCGTAGCGTATGTACTTGGTCGTCCAATTCCTCTTTTCTCTAATTCCTTTACTAAAGTCGCTTCTGTATATCTAGCCGGAGGCTTTGTTTCATGAGAATTGAACTTCAGATCTTGAAGATCAGTACTGTCACCAACTTTCATCTCCGGTAAAAACTTCTCCTGAGAATCTAAAGCTGCTTCGGGATCATCACTTCCTTCTACATATGCACGGAAAAAACCCGGGAATAAGATCTTCTTTCCACCTGCTCTGAAATCCGCTACTGTGTCATTGTTTTTTGCTGTGATAGTTACATTCGTAAATTCTAATTCAGCTTCTGCCATTTGGGTTGCAATGGTTCTCTTCCAGATCAGATCATACAGTTTTAGCTCACGATCTTTTAATCCTGATTTTTCAGGGAGAATAAATTTAGAACCGGAAGGTCGAATTGCCTCATGCGCTTCTTGTGCCGACTTCCCTTTCTTGGTATATGTACGAACGCTCCCAAACAGGTAGTCTTCTCCATACTGATCTACGATTCCATCACGAGCAGCTGTAATTGCTTGCGATGATAGGTTTGTAGAATCTGTTCTCATATAGGTAATAAAACCTTTTTCATACAATTTCTGAGCCACACTCATAGTGTCTCTTGCAGAAAAGTTAAACTTCCGGTTTGCTTCCTGCTGCAATGTTGAAGTAATGAATGGCGGAGCCGGGTTTCGCTTTTGAGTTTTTACATCAACATTAGTAACAGCCCAATCTGCTTTTTTAAGTTGTGCTACTAGATCTTTGGATTTTGCTTCATCTAGTAATACTACAGAATCCGGCTTCTTGAGTTTTCCTGTGTTTTCATCGAAATCTTTTCCGCTCGCTAAGCGCTTTTCATTCAGATGAGTTAAATCTGCGTTAAATTCATCATTCTCACCATTTCTTTGTAGCACTGCGGATAAATCATAATATGTACCGCTACGGAATTTCATGCGTTCACGCTCACGCTCTACAAGCATTGAAACTGCAACTGATTGCACACGACCTGCCGACAAACCCGGAGATATTTTTTTCCATAACAGTGGAGAAACTGTGTATCCCGCAAGCCTGTCTAATATTCTTCTGGTTTCTTGAGCATGCACTAATTTCATGTCAATGTCGCGAGTGTTATCTAGTGCATTTAAAACTGCTTCTTTTGTAATCTCACGGAATGCCATTCTTTTTACGGGAATCTTTGGCTTTAAAACTTCCAGTAAATGCCATGAAATCGCCTCTCCTTCACGGTCTTCATCCGTAGCAAGAATAAGTTCGTCTGCGTCTTTTAACTTATCTTTAAGTCGCTTCACTATTTTCTTCTTATCCGGAGGAGTTACATAAATGGCAAAATATCTGTCATCAGGATTGATACCCAAAGTAGCCCAGCTTTCCTTTTTATACTTAGCCGGAATTAGTTTTGCCGACGAAGGCAGATCACGAATATGCCCCATAGACGAATCTACATCATATCCTTTTGGTAAATACTTACTAATCGTTTTTGTCTTTGTTGGAGACTCTACTATAACGAGACTTTTCATACTCTTTCTTTTAATTACAGGCTTTCAATCAGAGCTTTCAACTCTTCAGCATGTGCTTTTGAATCAACTTTTTCAACGGTTGCCAAGATAGTACCATCCGTATCAATAACAAAAGCCGATCTGGAAGGTCCGGTAAATGTTTTTCCATACATCTTTTTTTCAACAATCGAATCTGTGGCTTCTGCGAACTTATAATCCGGATCTGATGCTAAGATATAATTAATACCTTGCTTATCCGCATAGTTTTTATGCGATCTGCATCCATCCTTACTTATTGCAATCAGGTTAAGTCCATTTTTATCAAACCATTCTGAGTTTTCAGCGAGGCTCAATGTCTGTCGATCACAGCTGGATGTATTGTTCTTCATATATACTGATACTATAGTCTTACGGTTCAAAAGTTCCGAGAAAGAAACTTCGCTTTCGTTTCCGTTTTGTACAACTTTAAGCTTAAAATCTGTATTTATTTTTTTTCCGGTCTCTATCATTTTTTTATTTCTTGATGTTTTGTGAGATAAAACAACGGCTTTTATATAAAAATTCGTTCAGGCTCTCTGATTAATGAATCTATAAAATTTCTAACAACCTTCTTTCTTCTTTGAAGCGTACTCAAAGCCTTTTTCACAGACTTTCCGATCAATGAGAGCCGCTTGCTACAACAGTCATCACATGCCCAATCTCAAAAGTACACGAATTTGCAATAAAACACATTTCATTTGCCTGCTGATGAAGAGCCTTAGCCTGACCAATCATCGACTCTTTTTGAACTACTACCTTCGGAAAAAGAGTAACATTCTCGAATTGACCACTTCCATCCTCATTCTCGACCATAACTCCTTTTGCTTCATCCGAATACTCCAAAACAATCACATCATTCACAGAACACAAATGCAGATACCATAACATATGGCAGGATGATAGCGATGACAAAAATAATTCTTCTGGATTGTACATTGTTGCATCGCCCCGAAAAGCCGGATCGGAAGAACCTTCCAGAATTGGCTTACCTTCTACCTCAACATGATAACTTCTTTTATAAGATTTGTAATCTGAAGTTCCTTTACCCGAGTTACCAGTCCATTTTAGATTTGATTTATAATGATGCTTTTTCATTAATTTCACCTTTCACCTTTCACCAAAAAGAAGATACTTCGCCACCGCAGCAACTACTAGCGAATGATGCACCTGTCCATCAGCTACCAAATCCAGAAAATCCTGAAGTGGAGTTACGTGCACATTAATTCGCTCATTTCCATCTAAGTTTTGATCCGTAATTTTCCTACAACCCTTAATCAAATACGTATGCGTGTAATTTGTAAGCATAGCAGGATTCGAACTCACTTTTCCAAGATTTATAATATCGGTTCCCTCAAACCCCGTTTCTTCTTTTAATTCTCTGATAGATGTCTCCCTCGGGTGTTCTCCTTCATCCACCATTCCGCCGGGAAGTTCCAGCGTAGGTTTTTCAATTCCATACCGATATTGCTCTACCAACACAATTTCATTTTCATCAGTAAGCGCAATCACATTAATCCAATCAGGTGCTGCAACTATTGAGAAAGTAGCGGAATGATCTTCTGATTCAATCTTCATATCTCTTGTTAAAACCTTGAAGATATTAGTCGTATATTCAACACGCTCTTTGGTTGTTACCCAAGGTTCAATCGTATAATTAAATTGTTTTTTACTCATGGCAGATTCGCTTCTATTATCACATTCTGATTTTTCCACTCTTGAAGAACGTATTAAAGCTACGGAAAAAGCCTGCGACCTGATGGAGAAAATTTATGATTCAGGTAAGTATCCAAAAATGTTAGTGGAAAGAGCTTGGTCTGAACATAATCCTATTATAAAAGGAGAACTGGCTCAACCTAAAGCACTTCGTTCTTACCTTGAACGCGAGATCTTACGATTGCTTGAGAAAAAAGCAGATATCAAAATCGAACCTTCCAGAAATATAATTGAACTGAATAACCCGGAGTTACTAGATCATGCTGACGAAAGCAATTGGGACATCACTAAGAAAAAACTTTTCCTTTTTAGCCCCGAACGCACTGATATTTCCCTGGATCGTCTTCAGCATTACACGGGAACAAGTGCTCACGATTTTCAACGCTATATATTGTTTACCAACTACGACATGCATGTCGAAGTTTTTCTTGAGAAATTTCCGGATTGTGTACAGCCCGCCAGAGAAGGAGTTCAAATGCCGGCTTTCCATCATAAGCTAAAAGATAATAAAGGCATCACATTAATTAATATCGGAGTAGGACCTTCTAACGCTAAAACTATTACAGATCATGTTTCTGTTCTTCGCCCTGACGCAATGATCATGGTCGGTCACTGTGGTGGTTTGCGAAATCACCAAGAAATTGGAGATTTTGTACTTGCCAACGGGTATATGCGTGATGATCGTTTGTTGGATGATCTCTTTCCGATTGGAATACCTGTAATTCCAAATTACTTACTGAACCTCTACTTAAAACAAGCACTGGATAATCACGGATTGGAACACAGAATAGGAACCGTTTTTACCACTGCAAACAGAAACTGGGAATTCTCTAAGAAAGACACTGTAGAGAAAATACATCAAAGCCGAAGTTTAGCTGTTGATATGGAATCTGCAACTGTTGCCACGAACGGATTCCGATATCGGGTTCCTCATGCTACGCTTCTTTGTGTAAGTGATAAACCGCTTCATGGAAAACCAAAACTTTCGGGAGCTGCTCAAGCTTTTTATCAGAATTCTAAAGAAAAGCATTTAGAGATTGTAATAGATACTATCGAAATGATCAAAACAACCCATCCTGATGGACTTCCGAACTCAAGCATTCGTGCTTTCAATGAACCTTTGATGGGCGGTGGTGAATAGTAGAACGCTGAATATCCAACAAGGAATCTCGAATTAACAAATAAAAGACTCCCCCCTTTGTAAATGAATAAAGCATCAGATTCAACCTACTGGTTAGAACAGTAATTTCTGAAGATGTCAGGTAACCTGCCTTCTACAATTCTGAGCATATTTGAGAAGAATCCTCACGTATCTTAAACCAAGAGAATCGTTAAAAAATTTCTTTATTCAGTATATATTTATTGTTTATCAATAAATTATTGTTGCTTTTCAGAAACTTAATTGTTTCATTGAGTTTAGCTTTTAACGAATTCATTTCCTATGAAACTCAAGAAAGATTGGTCTTTGGCACATTTTCTATACTATAATGTCTGGATTATTATTACAGGATTGATAGTTTCTTTTATATCAATCAACAGTACGTATTTAACGGGAGGAATAAGTTTTTTTATCAACGCTCCATATTCTGATCCTATGGTTCAAGTTGATTCAGAAGAACTTATTACTACAGATTTCCTAGTAAATGACGAACATTATCTGATGCCAATTCAAGTGAAGGGACGGTTTCTGGTAAATAACTCTGAAAGTAGTTTTGCTACAAAAAACTTGCTACTGATTGTAGTTCGTTTTCTTAAAATGTCAATTCTAGTCGCCTTCTTCTATTTATTGGCAAGAATTCTAAAATCAGTTATAAAAGAAAATCCATTTGACCCTTTAAATAGCAAAAGGCTTTTAATAATGGGTGGCCTTTTAGTTTTTCATGCAATATTTACATTCGGTCATGCTTTATTTGTTGCTGATATTTTTTCTTCACTTCAAGTTGATCCGACTCTAAGTTTTAAAGCCGATTTTGAATCTGTAAACTCAATATTTTTTGGACTCTTAGTTATGCTTTTAGGCTTTATTTTCCGTAAAGCGACTGAGATTCACCAAGAACAAAAACTGACGGTTTAACTAATGGCTATTATCGTAAATCTTGATGTTATGTTAGCCAAGCGGAAAATGAGCCTCACCGAGCTTTCCGAAGAAGTTGGAGTGACTATGAGCAACCTTTCCATCTTAAAAACAGGAAAAGCAAAAGCCATCCGATTCTCAACACTTCAAGCAATCTGTGAAGCCCTTAACTGCCAACCCGGCGATATTTTAGAATATCAAACTGATTAAAGTTAGTTGGTCGTTGCAACTCTTCCAGAGTTATCGTTTCCTAAATTCTAGGTTAAACCCATTTCAACTCTGAAAGAGTTTAGAAATGACTCTATTTCACGATATTCCTTGTTCGATATTCATTATTCATAAATTTTGTAAGGAATCCCCTCCCAACCTGTCTTACTTAGCAAAAACCAAGCGCTATGAATACAGAAACCTTTTCTTCCGAAGACTTCCTCAACAGAACCGTAAAAGATATGCGTCCCGACGAACAGCCCCGGGAGAAGCTTATTAAATACGGAGCCGGGTCATTATCCGATGCTGAGCTCCTCGCCATTCTCTTACGCACTGGAACTCAAAAAATGAACGTAATTGAAACCTCTCGTGCGTTACTCAATCACTTTAATGGATTACATACCCTCATCAGAAAACAATGGAGTGAACTACGAGTTATTCCCGGTATCGCCAAAGTTAAAGCTATTACCCTTGAAGCCGCTTTTGAACTAGCTCGTAGAATTCAAGTCGCTGGCTTAGGAGAGGAAGTTCAGATAACCGCTCCGGAAGATGCCGCTGCTTTCTTTGGACCTAAAATTCGTCACCTTACCAAAGAAGTGTTCATAGTCGCTTTTCTAAACCATAAAAAGATACTCACAGGATTTCAGCAAATTAGCTCTGGGGGAAGTAACGCTACCATCGTTGAACCCGCCGAAGTAATGCGACAGGCGATTGTTCATCAGGCTAATTCTATTCTCTTATTTCACAACCATCCTTCCGGAAACGCTAAAGCTTCCACCGCTGATATTCAGCTAACAAAACGTATTTCAGAATCTGGAAAACTGCTCGGCATCCCTGTCGATGATCATATTATTATTGCAGGATATGATTTTGTTTCTTTGCGCAGCGAAGGCTACTTCAATTAAGAATTAGAAATAAAAGAATATAGAATTAGGAATATGAAAACAGACAATATAGTACAGATCAAATCTTATAACTTCGCTTTAAGAATTATAAAGCTCCATAAGCATCTCATTTTAACCTATAAAGAATATGACCTCTCTAGACAGATATTACGGTCAGGAACTTCCATAGGCGCTAATGTAGAGGAAGCAATTGGTGGAACTACTAAAAAAGATTTCAAATATAAACTAAGTATCTCATATCGTGAAGCTAGAGAATCACATTATTGGGTCAGATTACTTCGTGATTCTAATTACATATCTCAAGAACTCGCTTCATCATTACTGAAAGATTGTGAGGAGCTTCTCAAAATTATCGGCTCTATTATTAAAACCACTAAAGAGAGCCTTAAGAACTAATTCAGCTTTTATTCCTAATTCCCTTATTCCTAATTCTTAATTCCTTTATATTTGAGCTGAATCAAGAATTTATTCCCGAAATGAACGACTACTTACAGCAAATAATCGCTGACGCTTTACAACAACAATTTGATCTCGACGAACTGCCGGACATCCAGACAGAAGCTCCCAAAGATGCTGCCCATGGTGATGCTTCTACCAATGTAGCTATGATGTTAGCAAAACCTCTCCGAAATAGCCCACGGGCAATTGCACAGCAAATCATTGACGGATTGAAGTATGATGAAAAGAAAATTTCTTCTGTTGAGATAGCAGGTCCGGGTTTTATCAACTTTCGTTTTGCAGATGACTATCTCTACGATGAGCTCCAAACTATTTTGGACTCAGGTTCTGCTTTTGGGAGAACTACTGAACATTCCGGAAAGAAAGTGTTAGTCGAATTTGTAAGTGCCAATCCTACAGGTCCATTGACTGTTGGTCATGGAAGAAACGCTGTTTTGGGTGATACAGTTGCCAGATTACTTGAATGGACTGGAGCTGAAGTTGATAGAGAATATTACTTCAACGATGCCGGCCGACAAATGCGCGTGCTTGGTCAAAGTGTGCAAGCCAGATATTTTGAAGAGCTGGGTAAAGAATATGAATTTCCGGAAGGCGGGTATGAAGGTGAATACATACGTGATATCGCTGCTGAATTAGCTTCAGAAAACAACGAGCTTTCATCCAATCCAGAAGAATGGAAGCCGTTTAAAGAAAAAGCGGAAGAAGCTATTTTTGCTGACATCAGCAATACGCTGAAAAGAATGAACATCGACATGGATTCTTTCTTTAACGAGCACAGTCTGTATTCTGATGGATCTATTGATTCTACGGTTGAAAAGCTACGTGATAAAGATTTAGTATATGACAAAGATGGCGCCGTTTGGTTTAAAACCACTGAGTTCGGAAAAGAACAAGACACCGTGTTAATCAAAAGCACCGGAGAACCAACATACAGATTACCGGACATCGCTTATCACATGAATAAATTGGATCGAGGATATGATCTTTGTCTCGATGTGTTTGGCGCCGACCATATTGCAACCTATCCCGATGTACTTTCCGGGATTTCGGCTTTGGGTTATGACACCGATAAAGTAGATGTGGTTATCTATCAGTTTGTGACGATTGTGAAAGACGGACAACCCTTTAAAATGAGCACTCGAAAGGCCAATTTTGTTACGCTTGATGAACTCATGGATGAAGTAGGCTCTGACGTGACTCGTTTCTTTTTCTTGATGCGATCACCAAATACACATCTTGAATTTGATATTGCGCAAGCCAAAGAAGCCGGTGACAAAAACCCTGTTTTTTATCTCCAATATGCTCATGCTAGAATATCCAGTATCCTTCGAAAGGCAAGTGAAGAGTATTCCTTTTCGAAAGAGGCTAACTTGTCTTTACTGAAGCATAACTCGGAGGAATCACTCATTAAAACAATTCTTCGTTTCCCTGAGATGATTGCAGGAGCTGCAAATGCACGCGAACCTCATCGTTTGATAAATTTCTTAAATGATGTAGCCTCCGCATTTACTAGTTTCTATCATGATTGCAGAATTATTGGAGTAGATGAAGATCTTGCCCAAGCCAGAATTGAGCTTGCAAAAGCAACAGCTCAAGTTCTGAGAAATGGATTAACCATCCTTGGAATTACGGCTCCTGAGAATATGTAAGTTTTTGAAAGTCAAAAACACTACTTAATCAAAATCATAGACTGTACTTTCGTAAAATTTCCTGCTTTAATTCTGTAGAAATATGTTCCGCTTGAAAGATTTCTTCCATTAAACGGGATAGAATAAAATCCTGCTGATTTTCTATCATCAACTAATGTTGCAACTGTTCTTCCAATAACATCAAAAATTTCAATTTTAACCTCTGTTGTTACAGGAAGCTCATATTCTATCAACGTAACAGGATTAAATGGATTGGGATAGTTTTGCATTAACCGAAAAGCTAACGGTGTATTTTCATCTTCTGTTGTATTCACATTTCGATTTACAGTTATATAAAAACGTGTAGTTTCATCAGCATTATCTTTCTTGAAGTAGAATTCAAATTCATTTCTTTCTCTTAAATTTGTGGTCTTTTCAGTCTTTCTATCAAACAAAGAGATCTGCCATTCCTGGGGGACACCCACCATATTTTCCCAGTTTAACATATAGAGCCCCGATTTCTTTACATCTAATATTATAGAAATGGAATCCGTTTCAACTTCCGCAGACCTGCTCTCAAAAACTCTTAGCTGTTTATCACCTGTAAGAAATGAAACGGTATTTTTATTTTTATTTAGTGACTTAATCCTATTTACATCCAATGCATCTTTGCCCTTCTCTCCTAAATCACTGAATATAAGATGAGCCTGATCGTCTAGAAGATTAGATTCATCAAGCAGTTTTAGATTAATGTAAGCCACAAACTCGGCGGTTGTTCTTTTTCCAAACTTGGTTGGGGTATTCTCAATCTTTTGAGATTGTTTGAAATTCAGTTTTGCTCCTGAATTTTCTGCCTGCACGAAAAACCCCTGCATCGGTGCTATATACCTGCCGGCTGATCCTATTTCACCGGACATATTATAATATTTGAATCCCACAGATCCTCCTCCTGAAGAAATCGCTGGATCCCAGATAGCGTAACTCGATGCCAAATCCGTTCCGTCATTTACAATCTCATTCCAATCCAGAACTCCTGCAAATGGATTTCCAACCAAATTATAGCTTAATGAATCATGAGTTCCTCTGTAAAGATCTACAGCTAAAGAATCTGGTTCCGATCCTTTCATTTCCAGACTGGATGGTAATATTTGATTTCCGTCCGGGTCAGTATTAAACATATAGAATAAATACCCGCTTCCGGATGTAAAGGTCGAATCGGCTCCATAAAATCCGTTAAAATTCTGCGTTTCACTATCAAAGAACCACAAACTTGAATTCGGTTCTGAAGTCATATTTGAAGCCCAACTTCCGCCTTGTGTGAAAAAGTCCTCGTTTAAGGAACTGAAGTTTTCGTTACCTACCGGTGATGAAATCATTCTCCATCCGGATACTTCTTCTGTATATGCTCGGGAATATATAAAATCAGATAGCAACGCTCCTTCATTTCTAATCAGTGTAGCTGTGTTGTTCTCATCAGAAATAAGCGCCAAATCTCCCGAATTTTGTTTAAGGAATCCATTTTGAAGATCGAGCTTCTCGTAAATATTTAAATCAGAACCTATTTCTACAGTGTCGCCTGAAGCATCAATTTTCAGCACACTTAGTTTTTCATTCGAAGATTCAAACTTAATAGGATCTGAAATCTCTTCCCATTTATTGATAGCAATTGTAGATAAACTATCTCCTGAAAACCCTATACCTGAGTTTTTTTGATGAAATCCATATAAACTTAAAGATTGTCCATTTAAACTAAGTTTTGAATCCTCGTGATCAAATAAAATACTACCGATTGTGACATCTTCATCTAACACAACACTATGCTTTAAAACTGCTTCATCCTTTGTTGATGATGGAATGTTTCCATTTAACCAAGTACTTGAACTTGACCAGTTACCATCAGAAATTGTAGAAGATTGAATTCGTGGTTCTGCTTCGCTTATCAAAACAGAGAACCTTTGACTGCCGGATTGCAACGCTCCTTCATGAGAAATCGTAATTGTGTATTCTCCTGAAACAGGATTTGAAATAACTATTTGCTCGATATTATCAACGTCGTTGTCTCCGGTTGTAGCTTCATCTTCCGGATTATCCTTATCCAGCATCCAGGGAGAAAAAACGGTGGAATTTGGATCAGTCAACTGAATATCTACATCATTTATGAGAATAATGTTACTTGGATCATCACCCGAAACGGGAACTTCTCCTTTTGGATCAGTCCACGCCAAGGTTACAATTAAAGGCTGGAATGTATTGTGCTGGTAGCTTATCTGAATACTGTTTCCGTCATTGAGCACTGTATCTTTTAAAACTGCCTTTTCGAAATTTGATGTATTTGCGGACAAAAATCTAACAGCACGTTCAGTGTTCATCATGCCCCAACCCATTTTATAATCAGGACCTTTTTGACCAACATCATCGGCTGAATGTGCAAGCAATGCTCTTATTGAAGCTGAGGTAAGTGTGTCTGTATTTAAGTTTTGATAATGCTCTCTGATCAACGCTACAGATCCTGATACAGCAGCTGTGGAAGAAGATGTTCCGCTCGAAATTGAATACGAATTATCTGAGACTGATGAAGAAGTATATGCTCCTGATGGAGCAACTAAATCGGGTTTGATTCTCCCATCATCCGTAGGGCCGAAACCTGATCCATCAATCGGTGAAATAGAGCTTAAGTCGGAAAAATCATCCACTGAACTCTCAACTCCGCCAACTACAAGAACATTCTTTGAAACGGAAGAACCAGCTAGTGATTCAAAGCCGTTTTCAGCACCATTTATTTGTCGCACAGATGTTGAATCTTCAAAGCAATTCAGGTTTTCATCAACTTTCCAATGTTTTACAGGCTGCGATTCAGGTCCCGTTCCTCTTGAGTTTCCGACTGCTTTTACAATTAGATAATTCGGAGCCAAATAAGCTACACTGTCCCACTCTTGAGCTTTTGAATCATAGTATCCAAACTGATATGCTTTGGACGAATTTTCTGATTCAAGAGAATACCAAGTAAACCCATCTCCACAAATATTAGATGCGGTTGTCCATCCTGCAATATCTGCGTAAGGATGTGCAGAACTTGTTAAACTATCCGCTGCAGCCAAAGCCATTTCACCGATATCGTTATTCCAATTATACGCCTCAACTTCTGCAGCATTCGCCATTCCTCGTGCTATTGCTTCAACTCCGGTAGCAACCATAGTTCCAACCATTTGAGTGGCGTGATTATCATCACTTCCGCTTTCTGAATCAATAAAACTCACTCTTCCCGAATATTCTTGGTGAGTTACCCTGGGCTGATCGGCATCCCAATAACCAATAATTTGATTTTCTCCTGAAAGCGACAAGCCAGCAACACCTCCATTCCATAGAAAATCATTTCTGAGAACTTTTGCGATTTCCAGATTTGCACTTATATAAATTGTCGGAAGTTTGCTCCATTCTGAGTCATAAAAATGAAAAAAAGGAGCCGCTTTACCCTTTTTATGATTGGTATATTCTATCTTTTTGGATTCAGCAAAGTTGAACAACTCTTGCTTTCTAAAATCCTGAGCCAATATTAATGAAAATCCTTGTAGAAAAAAGAATAGAGCTATAGTAACTACTAAATGATATGTAAGGCTATGTTGACGCATATTAAGTGAATACGCCACAAATATAACTATACTAAATTAAATAGCACTTATTAACTGGCCTTCAACCTCGTAAAGCAAACAATTCCTCGGGTAATCTGCTCTTCAACTTTAAAACCGGTTTGCTTGAAAAGCTTGTTGCTTTCTGCTTTTGTCCAGAATTTAATTCCACCGATCCCCATTGACTCTTGAAGTAAACGTCCGTACCAGGCATCAGCTTTTATAAGATGCATCATAAACAGTACACCATCTTCTTTTAAAACGCGATGAGCCTCATTTAACACTTTCACTTCTTCTGTTAATTCGTTGAGTGTTCCCCCCATAACAATTCCATCAAAGGTTTTGCTGAAAAACGGGAGAAATTTTCCATCTGCTCGAACAAAGAACAGATCTGTTTCGTCTGCTTCCGCTTTGATTCTTGCTTCTTCCAACATCTGCATAGAAAAATCTAATCCAACAACATCCGCTTTCTTCTGGGCTGCTTTTAATGCTCGTCCATACAACGCCGTTGAACATCCTAAATCGAGATAAAGTCCGTCTTCTTTAGGCTCGGTCCATTCTATCAATAATTCATGCTCTTTTTCGATGGGAAAATCTTCACCGGTCAGCAAAGAAAGAGAGCGCTTTCTCCATATTTCTTCATAAATAGTTGCTGTAAGCTTCCAGTGGTTTGTATATGAAGCCACACTAGAAAAATCTGGTTGCTTACCTAAAATATCTATGATGTTGTTTTTAACATCATACTCATCACCATCCTGAGAGCAGAGTATACCACTAAAAGGTTTAGTCAAATTGGAAATTTCTTCCGGCACCTGAATAGCTGCTCGTTCATTTTGCGGAGATTTTAATTCAAAGCTCATAATATACTTTCCTTCTTAATTCGAAGACTCGGTACGTGATAATAGTTTTGGTGTTACGTGCTCATTTTTGAAGCACAAGCGATACCTGTGCTCCTTTATCAACACTTAAAAGCTTTGCGGCATTTCCTTTATTAACGCCAATTTCCAACATTCCGGAACTGCCGATAAAGGCCGCTGGATCTCCATCCTCTACATCTCCAAAGGTATTTACCAAATGATCGATCATTGTATTCCCGACATAAATTCTCACTTTTCTACGACCAATCATATCTTCTATGAGGTCTTCCGAGATATTAGTTATAAGATTCCCAAATCTATCAATATGAACAACCCAGCCTTGCAAACCATCTTTATCACCGATGGGAACTGCCCAATGATAAGTAACCAAATCTTTCACAGGGTCACCAAGCTCTTTTAACGAAACTCCATTAATAAGATGTGCTGCCACAGGAGCAAAAATATCGCGCCCATGGAATGTTCTGGAGCGTTCCTTTCTCCAATATTTTTCATTGTTCAGTTTTATAGCCTCATATTCAAACTCACTATAAAAAAGTGAAAAGATTCCATTATCAGGTCCTACGAAAAACTGATCATTAATTTTCAGTACAATTGGATGACGATCGGTTCCTACACCGGGATCAACCACTACTAAATGAACCGTGTTTTTTGGAAAAAGAAATGCAGAATTGCGAATTACCCATGCTCCTGCCATAATATCCTGAGCAGGAATATCATGTGAGATATCAATGAGGCGAACATCCGGAGCTAATCCCAGAATAATTGCCTTCATCGAACTTACATATTGATCCTGAAGACCAAAATCAGAAGTAAGCGTAATTATTTGGCTCATTAAGAATAGTTATTCAACATCACAGGCATTACTACCATAAGAATTTCTTCGTGATCGCTTTTTTCGGATGGGCGGACTATTCCGGCTCTGTTTGGTGATGAAAATTCAAAACTAACTTCATCATCATCAATATTGCTGAGTACATCACCCAAGTATTTCGCATTAAAGCCAATTTCTAACTCGTCATTTGAATATTCGCATGCAATCGTTTCTTTTGCTTCACTACTCATATCCAAATCTTCCGCGCGGATTGTTAACTTATCAGGGTTGAGTTCTAATCTGATTTGACGGGTTGTGGAACTCGAGAAAATTGCAACTCTACGAACTGTAGAAAGCATCTGTTCTTTAGAGATAGTCAAAAATTTGTTGTTATCTCTCGGAATTACTGAATCATAATTTGGATATTGCTCATTGATCAATCTTGTAATTACAATCGTATTGTCACTTTTAAAACGTGCGTGGTCTTGAGTAACAGTGATCGAACAATCATTACCGCTTGTATTCTTTTGAACTAAACTAAGTGCCTTGTCAGGAACAATAAATTCCGTGTCGTCACTTCCTTTGATCTCTTTGTTCACATATTCAACCAAGCGATATCCATCTGTTGCAACAAATTTACTTTCTTCGGTTCCAATCTTGAAATAAACCCCCATCATTGCAGGACGAAGATCATCACTTGAAACAGCAAATAATGTTTTATCAATCGCATTGTTGATATTTTCTGCTGATGTATTAATCTCAACTCCGCCATCAAGCGTTGGTATTTCCGGAAACTCATCCGCGTCATCCCCTACAAGCTTGTAATTACCTTTATCTGTACGGAAATTTATATTCTTACGCTCATCAACAGAAAAGAATACCGTGATATTAGGCAGTTGTCGCAAAGTTTCAAGCAGTCGTCGTGCAGGTATTGCAACAGAACCTTCATCTTCTATATCCGCGTCAATATATTCAACGATCGCAATTTCGAGATCAGTGGCGGATAATTTCAGTTTTCCATCTTCACATTGAAATAAAATGGTTTCCAAAATTGGCAAAGTTGCCTTTGAAGGTACTGCACCTATTACGGCCGACAGCCCTTTGTTGAGTTCGTTACTTGATACAGAAAATTTCATGAATACGTAATTAGAGTTATTTAGGACAATTTTTTCATACAATCTTGCCCTTTCGAGAACGTGTGCTTATACTAAGAAATACTGGCTCTCTCCGCAACATTTGGAACCGGTAAATTAACACCAAATAAGTACCCTCATATATCGTTAAAGCGCTACTGTAAACCTTTACTAATTTTATTGCTTCAGTTAGATGAAAAGTCTCCTCTCAGCGCTTCTTTTTCTAGTCCTATTTAGTACTTCTACATTCGCTCAGTCGTCACTGGCTAAGTATGGAAATGATTTTTTAAGTACCGGAGCCGGAGCTAGAGCTTTGGGAATGGGATCAGCGAGTGCCTCTATTGCTTCTGATGTAACCGCCGGATATTGGAATGTAGCCGGCTTATCCAAAATTACCGAACCTCAAGCTATTTATATGCACTCGGAGCGCTTTGACGGCATTGTGGGCTACGATTACGGTGCTGTAGCACTTCCTCTTCAATCCAGAAATGCAGTGTTTTCTGTCAGTTTTTTCCGTCAAGGTGTCGATAATATTGCAAACACATTAAATGCCTGGGATGCAGATAGAAATCAGCCTGTCGAAAATCCCGAAGACTTTATTACCAAATTCAGTGCTGCCGATCTCGCACTCTTCTTTTCTTTGGCGAAACAAAATTCAAACAATCTATCTTATGGTATAACAGCAAAAATTATCAATCAAAAACTTGGTCCTTTTGCTGAAGCTTGGGGATACAGCTTAGATATTGGCGCGCAACTTTCCACAGATTTTGCAGATTTCGGGGTTTCTGTGAGAGATGTAACCACCATGCAGAAAATGTGGGACGTGAACGAAAGTGAATTTGCAGGGTTCCAAGAAACGTTTGATGATTCCATTCCCAGCGGACAAAATGAGTATGTGCTTCCTTCTTTAAAACTCGGTGTCTCTAAACATTTAGTATTCAATGATTTTGATTTGATAACTGCCATTGACACTGATCTCCTTTTTGAAAACCGACAAGCATATTACATCAACGCAGGCAGAATGAGTATTGAACCACATGTAGGTGCAGAGTTAACTTTTAAAGATGTAATCAGTTTCAGAACAGGAGTTACTGATTTTATAACTGATCCTGAAGGTGGTTTTTCTGTTTCGCCCACGCTCGGACTTGGACTAAACTTCCTGAATTTCAATCTTGATTATGGTTTTGCGAGTTTTGCAGGAACTTCTAGTAATTTGGGATATACGCACAGGATTTCGTTGCGTTATAACTTCAATGCTACCCGTTGATAATTAGTCCTGTATAACTGCCAATATTATACCCTTCTCTTCATCTTCTACAACAGGACCTATTATGACCTTATTTTTTCGAATTTCCTGAACACCATTAAAATTAGTAGGATAGTTTGTTTTAGTGAACTCCATCTTTCCAGTATTTCGATCAATAACGATTGATATAATTTTAACAAATTTGGAATAGTCTTCTTTAGAAATTTCTTCTCTAATACCTAAAAATTCTGTTAAACTAAAACTCAACTGATTGAATTGAATTAAAGCATTATCAATATCTAGAGGGATAAATGAAATGTTTTTATGTCCTCTTGTTAAATTAACATTATTCTTTGGTGCAAGACTGATATCATTCGCTCCTCTTTTGTTCTCTTCCAAATATTTAATGATATTTACATCAGATATACCCGCTTCCCAAACTTTTTCATACGTCGTACTATTGTATCCATTTAAGTAGGGGTACAATTCCGTTAGCCCTATAACAATATCACTACTTTCATCACATAGAATACTCACAGTCGATAGCATGCCATCAAAAATTCCCCATCCATGCTCAGATTTATATGACTCTCCAAATGAAATTGGTTCATCCATTGAATCTAATGAATATGCATGCATAGGAGGAGAGATTATTAAGTTTGGCAAACCTGATTTTGAAGATGAGGAATCATTTTCTTTAACTATAAATCCATTTACAATAATGTTTTTTTGTGTAACACATAGATCTGTACTTTGAGTAGCATGGTTATAGACTTTTTCTTTGTGTTTTATTTCAGCTTCACCGACAGAGTATATTTCAATATCTTTATTGTCTAACGCAATTAACAGATCTTTTCCTGAATGATATTTTATTGTACTCAAAAATTCGAATTCGCCCGGCCCTCTACCATTCCGCCCTAAATCCCTTAAAAAATATCCATTTCTGTCAAAAATTTTAATTTTATTCTCTGATGGAATAGAAACATATACTCTTCCATAGTCATCAATAATTACATTTTTCATGTTCACAATAAAATTGTCTGCACCTATTTCGCCTCCACCTATGTAGGTTATGTCAGAATTTCTATTCTTAAATAGGTTCCTAGATGCTTTTTCGTAATCTTCGATAGAGATAGCCTTTTCTAAAGACTCTACTCTTTCAATGAAACTTTCTCTAGGATGAATAACCTCATTCTTATCCGAACAACTAAGACAAATCAATCCAATTAATAATATGAAACTAACTTTTATTTTATACATCTATTCTTTTTGTGTGATTCGAAAATTCTAATAAATTTTTTGGGATAAATTTCATGAAACTTTCAAGAGTCTTACTTTAAGCTTAATTATTAAATTTTCGAAATATAACCTTGCGAATAATCCTACTTGGTCCAACAGCCTCCGGTAAAACGGAACTTTCTCTTCAGGTTGCGGAAGAACTTGGAATTCCTATCATTTCTGTCGATTCTCGCCAGTGCTACAAACATTTGGATATTGGAACAGCGAAACCATCTGAAAAAGAATTGCAAAGAGTAGAGCATTACAACATTTCCAACCTTGAACTGGATGAAGATGATTCTGTTCAGGCTTTTTCCGATCGAGCAGACGTTTGGGAAAAACAAATTCTTAGTATAAACGACCACTCTTTTTTTGTTGGAGGAAGCACACTCCATTTACAAAGTCTCATTCGGCCTATTGATGAAATTCCATCAGCAAACAAAAAAAATATCGCTGAAATAGAAGCTCAAATTGAAAATGATGGAATTGAGTCTGTTTACGAAAAACTCAATGCAGTCGATCCCGAATATGTAAAAAAGATAGACGGCATGAATCGCCAAAGAATTATCCGTGCTTTAGATGTTTGGATGCAAACCGGAAAACCTTTCAGATCTTTTCATTCTAATGAAGAATTCCAACTACCGGCAAACACCCTGGTTTTTGGAATGCACAGAGATCGTCAAAATTTATACGATCGCATCAATCAACGAGTTGATGAAATGATTAATGAAGGATTAGTTAATGAAACAAAGCGTGTACTCACAATGGGATACTCTAAAGATCTGCAACCACTTAATGCCGTTGGTTATAGAGAAATGATTGCTGTTTTAAATAATGAAATGGATTTAGAAACCGCCATCGATAAAATAAAAACACAAACCCGCAGGTACGCAAAACGTCAACTAACATGGTTCAGAAGATGGGATTTTATTACATGGTTACCCGCTGATGAAAAAAAACCTGAAGAACTTAAAGAAATCATGCTTTCACATTTAGCAGCTAAGCAATAGAAGCCGTAAATTTGGACTCAATTTAAAATTCGCTCACTCATGTATAAAGCAAAAGTTAACGTAACTCTTCGCCCTTCCATCTTGGATCCAAAAGGAAAAGCGGCGCATCACGCACTGCAAAACCTTGGTTTAAATGATGTTCAACAAGTTCGCATTGGTAAATTTATTGAACTGGATGTGGAGGCAAGCAGTGAAAAGGAAGCTACTAAAATTGTGGAATCTGCATGCACACAGTTACTTGCAAACGAAGTGATGGAAGATTTTGAGATAACCTTCGAAAAATGATGAATAAAGCAGCTCATTTTATGAACTCAGACATTTTGTTTGCGGATACTAAAGAGCTGACCAAAACAGAGGAAGAAGTTGAAGAGAGTATCGATACTCCCTGGCGTTTATTCCTCTTTGATGACGACATTCACACTTTCGATGAAGTTATCGAGCAGATCATGAAAGCAAAAGGATGTAATCGTTCTGTAGCTCAGGATCTTACTTTTCAAGTTCATAATAACGGCAAAGCAATGATTCACGAGGGCGAATTTATTGATTGTTTGAAGATGGAAGGTGTTTTAAAAGAAATTCAACTTGTAACCGAAATTAGAGGTTAACATGGCAACATTTGGAGTAATAGTTTTTCCCGGTTCTAATTGCGACCACGATGCGTATCATGCAATGAAGCACATCATGAATAGTGAAGTAAAATTCCTATGGCACAAAGATACCGATCTTTCCGGCATCGACTTTTTGATTGTACCCGGTGGTTTTTCTTATGGTGATTATCTTCGTTCCGGAGCAATTGCTCGTTTTTCACCTATCATGCAGGAAGTGGTAAAGTTTGCTAACAATGGCGGACCGGTTTTGGGGATTTGTAATGGTTTCCAAATTTTACTCGAAGCGGGTTTAATTCCCGGGGCTATGATGCATAATCAGGACCTTAGGTTTGTGTGCAAGAATGTTTTTATTCGATGTGAAACAACCAATTCACTGTTCACCGGTTCTCTGGAAAAAGGACAGCTTTTCGATATTCCTGTTTCTCATGGCGAAGGAAATTATCATATCGATGAATCGGGACTTAAATCTCTTCAGGACCAAGACCAGATTTTATTCAGATATTCTGATGCAGATGGAAATCTCACTGAGGAATCTAATTTTAATGGTTCTATCGATCATATTGCCGGAATCACTAACGATGGAAGAAACGTACTAGGGATGATGCCTCATCCAGAGCGCGCTATGGAAAAGCTTCTTGGTTCAGACGATGGAAAACTAATTTTTGATTCCATTCTAAATTCCTTGTCAGTAGCTTAAGATTTAGTACCTTATCTGAATCATGAGTGAACATTTACAAACAAATCTTACCTTACACAGCGAAAAACTAGTTAAGCGTTATCGTAAAAGAACGGTGGTTAACGAAGTTTCTATCAATGTAAAACAAGGTGAGATTGTTGGACTCCTTGGACCTAACGGCGCCGGAAAAACTACCACTTTTTATATGATGGTTGGTTTGGTTACTCCTAATTCAGGCAAAATTTTTCTGAATGATACCAACATCACAAAAAAACCTATGTACAAACGTGCACGAATGGGAGTTGGTTATCTAGCTCAGGAAGCAAGTGTATTCCGAAATCTTACCGTTCGAGAAAACCTTGAATCCATACTCCAATTTTTTTCCGTTTCATCTAAGGAGATAAAACAACGTGTTGATAAACTGATTGAAGAATTTGGCCTTCATAAAGTGGTTAACAGCAAAGGATATGCTTTATCAGGAGGAGAACGAAGAAGAACAGAAATTGCTCGTGCTTTAGTTACTGAACCAAAATTTATACTTTTAGATGAACCTTTTGCAGGTGTCGATCCTATTGCGGTAGAAGATATTCAGGAAATTGTTGCTCAATTAACCAAGCAGAATATTGGCATTTTGATAACCGACCATAATGTTCATGAAACTTTAGCAATTACAGATCGAGCTTATTTGATGTTTGAAGGTAATATTTTAATGGAAGGAACAGCTGATGTTCTTGCCGAAAATGAAGATGCAAAAAAGCTTTACTTGGGTGAGCAATTTAAATTAGATAGATATAAAAACGATTAACACAATTTGTAAGCTATGAAAGAAATAACTGTACAAGAATTGAAAGAAAAGAAGGAATCTGGCGATGACTTTTTTCTGCTAGATGTCCGAGAAGGATTTGAATATATGGTTTCAAATCTTGATGGTGAGCATATTCCTCTAGGAGAACTCCCAAACCGTCTCGATGAAATTAAAAATCACAAAGATTCTGAAGTAGTTGTAATGTGTCGATCAGGCGGAAGAAGCGGAAAAGCACTTGAACTGTTAGAAAAAGAAGGCTTTTCTAATGTTTACAACCTTAAAGGCGGAATTACAGCATGGTCTAAAGAAATAGATACTTCAATGGCTGTAGCCTGATACCTAAACCTTCCAAAGTTGAAACTGGCCTATAATTCTAATTTGGTTTGAACAACTTTGGAAGGGTTCAGTATGGATATATTCCTCTTTTAATTGCTACCGGCAATTTGATTAAGTAATTCTTGATTACTTTCTGTGTTATTAAGCACTTTCAGTAGCCCCATCATTGATTCTTTTGGTGACTTCTTTAGTAAATAACGTCGTACCATATTTCTTTCTTCCAGAGAATCAGTAATAAACTTTTCTTCATTTCTAGTTCCCGATGCCGTAATATTAATAGCCGGATAAATTCGATCATTAGCCAGCTCTCTATCTAGAACTAGTTCCATATTTCCTGTTCCTTTGAATTCCTCGAATATCAAATCGTCCATTCTGGAATTTGTTTCAATCAAGCAAGTCGCAATGATTGTCAAAGACCCTCCTCCTTCTATTTTTCTGGCAGAGCCAAATATCTTTTTAGGAACTTCCAACGCTCTGATATCCAATCCACCCGAAAGAGTTCGTCCACTATTTGTTTGAATAGCATTATAAGCTCTTCCCAAACGAGTTAGCGAGTCTATTAATAACACAGAATCTTCACCCATCTCTGCTTTTCGCTTTGCATATCCAAGAGCCATTTCAGTAATACGAATATGGCTTTGCGTCTTATTGTCGTTGGATGACGCAAATACCTCTGCATCGGTAGATCTAATAAAGTCGGTTACTTCTTCCGGGCGCTCATCAACAAGCAAAACGCTTAGTGGAATATCCGGATGGTTTTCAGTGATGCTTTTTGCAATTTGTTTAAGCATTACTGTTTTTCCGGTTCTTGGTGGAGCAACAATTAATGCTCTTTGTCCTTTCCCTATAGGCGCTACAAGATCGATGACTCTCATCTCAATATTGTCAGATGGCTCGCCCAACTTGATCCAATCTACGGGCATAATTGGTGTTTGACGTTCGAATCTACTCGATTTAGTCCATGCTTCTTTATCTTTTCTATTAATTCTGTCTACAGAACAAACATGCTTATTACCTCTTTTATCCTCTTCATACTCACCTTCTAAAATAAGCCCAGGACGAAGATCGAGTGATTTAACTTCTTCCGGCTTTAAGAACGGATCTTGAGGACTATAACTGAATTCGTAATCAAGCTTTCGAATTAATCCCCATCCTTTCTCATTGATTTCTAAAACTCCGGCGTACCGTCCTGATACTCCTTGGTTTTCTTTCCAATAGAACTTAGGAATAAAAACTTTTCCGCCTTTACGATTCTTATTGTTGTTGTTTCTGTTTTTGTTATTACGGTTTTTATAATTTTTTCTGTTGTTCCGTGCCATATTAAATAATAGTTGGTCTCCTCTTCAAAAAGTGAAGCGTGATTTCAGTAAATTTTGGAAATACGTGGGAGAGCGAAGTAAAAAAGAACGGTGCTCAGATTAGAGCACCGTTGAATTAATTAGATAAGAAAAGATACAAATGTTTTTGCTGATAGCAAATTAACGTACAGTTGTTGTTTTGTTAATCCAGCTATAGCATGGAGCAACTGAACCATCAATCTTTACCTTTTGACCATCTTTAAGGTTATCAAGTCTTAAAAATTTGTCTTCACCTGTTGGGGTTACAGCTTCATAATTCCCAAGTTGTGAATTTACATTGCTAGCAACAGAAGGATCTTTGGCTTTAGCCATGTTCAAATAATCTATTACTAACCAGTATACCATTCTGTCTTTCGGCTCCAGCTTTCTGTCAGCAGTACAATTAGTAATTGCTGTAGCATAAATTCGTGCTTTAGTTATGTATGCTTGCCCAAAATTCGGATCGATCTTGATAGCAGCATCTGCAAATCCATTCGCTGTTTTAATCTCATCGTTATTAATGTAAGCATCTGCAATACTTAGATTAATTTGCTTTTTCTGTTCTTTGGTTTTTGCTAATTTTAAAGCTTCTTTATACAGGCTAATTGCTTCTGCATATCTGGTATTACTTTTTTCAGTCTCTGCTAGTGATTTAGCGCTTTCGTAAGTAGGCTCAATTTTATGTAAAGCTCTACGTACTTCTGTTAGTTTAGCTAGATCATCCTGCTGCTTGTATGCATTTTCTAATGCTTTTAATGCCTCTACATTTTTTGGTTCTGCTTCAAGAATCGGAGTATAATATGCAATTACTTCTTCTGGGCTTTCAAATAAATCTTTCTGGTAGTCATTAAGAGTTTCAACAAAAGCCCCTGTTGCATACTTAGATGCTTCATTGATTATCTCTTGAGCTTTTTCAGTTTCGCCTTTGTTTACATAGTTTCTTAGAAGATTGTCTACATAATAGCCTTTAGCTGTTTTAGTAGTTTTCTCTGGATTCAAGTCAAACATTAGCTGAAACTGCTCATACGCCTTAGGAACTGCATCTGTTATGTATGAATTATTCTCTAAGAAAAACCGACCTTTTTGCTGATGAGTCTTGAACACCTCTGCCTTGTCATCCTTAAAAAGCTCTAATTTATCGTCATAAACCATTAAAGCAGAGTCTAAATAAGTAGCTTTAAGTGCCGGGTCAGATTGTTGCTTGGCTATTTCCTGATAAATTTTGGTGAATTTATCCAGCTGACGAGATAAATCGAAACTAGGAAAATCTTCAATGGTTGTTGGTTTTGTACAAAGTATCCATCTTCCATACTTTAAAGCAAAAGGATAGTCTTTGTTTTTATAATTTGATTGAAAAATTGAAAATGCCGCAATGGGTTTTAATCCATCTGGTGGTTCTGCAGTACACTCTGCTTGTGCTGTTACTATTGCTGAACTGGCAAATAAGAAGCCAATTATAAGAGTTAAACTTTTCATCTTATCACGATTGTTGTTATCAAGTAAATTTAAAACAGAGCTGAGTATAAGAATATTACTTTAAAATTAATTAAGCTTTCTTTGTAAAAACATCAATTCTGTTAAATTTATTGAAAGGTTAATACCAAAAATATTTTCTTTTACTAAACTATTCGATTTTGTACCTCGAATTCCATACTGCAAACTAATATCAAAAGAGGAAGCTGAGCGTGTACCTGGTGAAAGTATGCCCAAACCAGCTGAAAACCAAAGCGTTTCAATATCGCTGTTGTTCACCATTAGATGTCCGGAATCATATGTTACGCCTAATGAGTATTTGAAATTAGAAAAAAAGTTATTTGCTCTTTGATAGTCTTTTGGAGTGATGCTTGTTCCAAATCCTAACTGAACACGGTCTTTCAGTGCATTTTGTTCCCTTGCACTAAAATCATATTCTGTATCTTTCCATTTTTCAAACCTAGTTTCAGCAGTAACACTTAAATTAGGATTAAAGAAATATGTTACTCCCGTACCAAATTCCAGGGGTAAACTCACATTTCCTCGTGTTTGATCACTAAGTTCTATCTCAACGTCTTGACCATCAATTACCTTTTCTGTCCCTGAATTCAATTTCGACTCGAACGTCATTGGTAAATTAATCGTAGCCCCAAAGCTAATTTTATCTTTATCGGAAAATATTTTCCCTTTTGATAAAAAAGCTCCAAATCTATGTGAAATACTGGTTCCATTTATATTTCTGCTGATTACACTAGAAGTGATGGAATTATCAAACAAAAATAAACTTTCGGTATCCTTCTCTCTTAAAAAAGAATAACCGGCCGCATATCCAACAGAAAAACCTTCACCTATTTTATAACCTAATCCAAACTCAAAGTTAGTAACACCTCCTGTTCCAACTTTATTTGATGAAAGCTCAATTTCACTTCCGTCATTTGCTAATACTTGTTGATTTGAAACGATATTATAATTTGTTCTAGTTTTCGGATATAAACTTACAGATAATCCAAGTTTTCCTTTTTGGATAGGAAAAATAGCCTGAAAGCTATCAATTTCTAATAATGAGTTTGCACCAGAACCTCCTGCATCTTCTACCGACAAGTTTTTAAACCCGAAGTTTATACTTGCTTGTGAAAAAACAGTTCCTCCCCAATGCGCAGGGTTTGTTAAACTGGGTGAGTTCAAATTTCGATAAGATATACCGAAAACTCCCATTCCTTTTTCGCTGGTATTGCTAGTTTGAAAAGGAAGACCTGTTCCATAAAATGAATATGTACTTCCGCTATTCAACTCATTAGATTGAGCAAATACATTTATAGACAGCAAGACTCCAAGTAGTACGGAAAAAAATATTTTCATTGCGCTATTCACTGAAAGTTAATATCAATTTTGGTCTCAAAGAATCAACACTTGTTTGATCATATAACAAAGTAGACCTCATGACACCTCCACTTGGATTAAGATTAAAGTACAAAGTTTTTTCATCCGGCTCTGTGAATAAATATTGATTTATATGTTCTGTAAGATCAAATCTGAAACCATCATTCAAGCTATCTGCCGCACCGAAAAAATCAGTACCCGTAAATTGCAGTTCATATCTTAGATTAGCGGCATCACCAGATTTTAATTCTAAAGAGTTAACAGTTGCTCGAGTATGGAAATTTGGTAGAGAATTGTTTAGTTGATCTACATCTTCATAGACGACAAACTCTGCTTTCAATAAGTTTATTTGATCGTAGTTAGGTAAAGCACTCTCAAAACTTAAACTATAAAAATTTTCGAAATAACTATTTATGTAAAGCCTATTTGGATAATTATTTGCATTAGATCTCTCTAGGTTAAATGCATGAGATTTAGTTACAAATCTTGTAGTGTCTTCATCAGGGCTAATAATGAAAAATCTGGATTCAAACATATCCGGAAATATTATTCTAGAACTTCCTGCTCTTGGCACTATCGCCATTCCATCAAAGTCAAAATCATATAATGAATCTGCATTGGTAGAGTCATTATTGATATAGGTTGCTAGTTCTAATAGCAAATCATCAGACAAATCTATAACCAATGAATCTTGACCAAAATGGGTAAAAGAACCAAAGCTTCTTGTGCTATCAATTGAAATTGCATCATTTGATACAACTTCGTTTCCTCTCCAAAATTCGTTAACTGGAAAAATATCGAAATTAACCGACGGTAGAGTATTACCGGCAGTGATATCCGAGTTTGTTTTCAACTCTAGCTTAAGCTGATAATTATCGTCAACTTCACCTTGAACATTAAGATCACTTATTAAAGGTTTTATAAAGGCGATCGACTTAGTGGTACCAAATAAAGGATCGTTATAGATACCAACCGGGGTATATTGTAGGTTTCCAGAAAAAATCACATCGTTCTGTGGCGTAAAACTATCAACAAAAAGAGTATCAAATTTTAAATTAGATCCTCCAATAAATTCACCGCCTACTGAATTTTCTTCCTCACAGGAAATAAGACTGACTATTAAAAATCCTGCCAAAATATACCGCCAAGTTCTTGCGGTTCTTGAAATGCTTTTTTGCATCAACTTTCTTAAAATTTAAATTACTTTGCTATTTTATTATAGTACTCAGCAAACTGTTCAGAAACATCCTCTGGTGAACCTTGAATCTTGTGTGGCTTTATTCCCACTTCTTTAAAAGATTCATCAAATTCATCCTTTAGATAGTTACCTGTAACTACATGGTCACTAAATTGAAGACCCAATCTCAACAGGTCAACTTTTCCGTTATCTGTAAGTTTGTTTATGTCTATATCATCAGGCAATCCTAATAGTTCAAGTATCTTTGCTGTGTCTGCCTGGCCTTCGTTTTCCGGATGGTGTAAATTATATATGACTTGCGTGTTCTTAAAAATTGCTTCGTCTTTATACTTCGTTTTAACCAATAAAGGAATTAAGCCGGCAGGCCAATCATGACAATGAATTATATCAGGTTCCCAACCAAGCTTCATAACTGTTTCAAGAACTCCTTTATTGTAGAACGCTAAACGTTCTGCGTTATCCTCAAAAAACTCATCAGTATTTGGCTTTTTAAACAATCCTTTTCTCTTGAAGTAAGTGTCGTTATCAAGAAAGTAAACCTGCAACTTTGCATTTGGAATGCTTGCAACTTTAATTTTCATACTTTCAACATTATCTCCAACTTCAACCTCAATACCTGAAAGGCGAATTACTTCGTGCAGTCTGTTTCTACGGTCGTTTATAGAACCATATTTTGGCAAAAGTATTCTAATTTCAAACCCTTTGTCCTGTAAAGATGCCGGTAAAAAACGAAGTAAGTCCGCCGTGTAAGTCATCCTTGCAAAAGGCGATATTTCTGCTGCTGCGTATAGAATTTTCATAAATAGTCTTTATTTCTCGTCGTTTGAAATTGAATTGTTTTTCATCACCTCTTGTAATGACGGGTCATCAACAGATATAAAATCCATTAACGTGTCTCCTCTTAAACCTTGCCTTATTGTCTCTAATGATATCACCTCATTTGGAGGTATGTTTCCTAAATTCACATTACTACCATACTTTTTTACAAACCATACTTGCTGAACTTTCTGAGGCGCTTCAAATATAAGTTTTTCTACATCTATTTGATCGGTTATCTCTTCGATTAATCCTGATCTAATTTCACCATTTGGTCTAAATACTCCTACTGTACCGCTTTCACGCGCTTCACAAATTACTTTTTTTGATCCAGCCTCAAGCTCTTCATTTATTATTTTAACCCATTTATATGGAGGTATTATATCATTTGGATTTTTACTTCCTACCTCAGAATAAACAGTAAAATCCTGGCTGAGCTCTTTGATAATCTTTTGTTTTTTATCGTCCGATAACCAGATAGTACCATTCGAAACCTCGAGAGTATCAATGTTATGCTTGTTTAATAATTTGATATAGGTATCAAGCTGACCTCTTACCAAATATGCTTCGAATAATGTCCCCCCAAAGTAAACGGGAATCCCTGCATTTGCATATACAGCGAGCTTATCTTCTAACCTTTGAGTGACAACCGAAGTTCCCCAACCAAGTTTTACAACGTCTACAGAGTCTGAACATACTTCACAAAAATCTTCGCACTCACGTACACTATATCCTTTATCAAGAACAAATGTCATTCCATTTATTCTTGGTTTTTGGGTGCGAGCTGGTAAATTATTTAACTTAAACGACATATTCTCTTAAAATTCAAAGCCCTAAATATACTCATTATTGATCTAGTATTAAAGAGCTGCTTTTTTTTAGAGACAATTTCTGTTTGTACTGAATGTCAGGTCTTTAATTTTTTCAGTATCTATTTTTTTCAGCATTTCGTCATCATACCTCCAAAGCCAGTTATCTGATGAAGTTCCCGGGATATTTATGCGGTGATCTTCGTTTAAACCCATAAAATCCTGTAATGGGAAAATTGCCTGATCTGCTACTGAGTACATCCCTAAGCGGATAAACTCCCAATTTATCTCAGCACCATTAGAGCGCGTATAAACACGTGCCCTGTGTTTTTCAACTTCTGGAGCCGTATTATACCATCCTAAACTTGTATCATTGTCATGTGTTCCTGAATAAACTACACAGTTTTGAGAGTAATTATGAGGCAGGAAACTATTTGTAGAATCGGAGTCAAAAGCGAACTGCACAATTTTCATCCCCGGGAAATTATACTTATCACGTAGCTTTTCAACACCTTCTGTTACAAAACCAAGATCTTCGGCTAATATCGGAAGTTCTCCGCACTCTTCGAGAATAGCATCAAATAGCTTTTCCCCCGGTCCTGTTACCCACCTCCCGTTCTCAGCAGTTTTCTCGCTCGCTTTCACCTCCCAATAGGCATCAAAACCTCTGAAATGATCCACTCTTATAGCGTCACAAATTGAGAACATGTGTTCGAATCTTTTTACCCACCAGGAAAAATTCTCTTTTTCAAGAACCTTCCACTTGTAAAGTGGATTTCCCCAAAGCTGACCGGTCTTACTGAAATAATCAGGGGGTACTCCCGCTACAAGAACCCGATTTCCCTTTTCGTCAACTTCAAAATATTCAGGATTAGCCCAAACATCTGCGCTGTTATGGTCTACGAATATTGGAATATCTCCAATCACTCTAATTTTTTTCTTATTGGCATACTTCTTTAAATCCATCCACTGAGTATAAAACTCAAACTGAAGCCATATATAATACTCTAGGTCTTTCTTATACTTCTTGCGGGCGTTTTTTAAGGCCGCATCAGTTCGTTGCGCCAGTCCTTTTTCCCATGTATTCCAAGGTTGCATATTCCGATCAGAACCACACGCCATAAAAAGTGCAAAATCTTCTATCCAGTGCTGATTCTCTTTCTTAAACTTTTTAATGTCTTTCTTTTGTTGGTCAGTCTGATTTTCATAAAACCTTTTTGAAGCACTCTTAAAAAGCTTGTCCTTATTCTTAAATGCACGCTCATAATCTACTTCAGTACTTGTTGGCAACTCCCCTTCTTTAGCTTCCTTCTTAGTTAGCAGTCCCTTTTCAACTAAAATATCAGGTGCAATTAAATACGGATTTCCCGCAAACGCTGAATAACTAGCATATGGTGAATTTCCATAACCTGTTGGAGTTAAAGGTAAAATCTGCCAAATTGATTGCCCTGTTTCTTCCAAAAAATCTAAAAAAGTTCTAGCTTCGTTTCCGAAATCCCCTATTCCGTATTTTCCCGGAAACGATGTTGGGTGAACCAATGTGCCACATGAACGTGGAAATCTCATTCTTTCTCCTTTGGTTTTAAAATCAATCCCGCAAGAGGCGGAATAGTAACATTTATATATGCCGGCTGATTATGCCAATCTCCCCATTTTGCGTGAATCGAAGAATCTCCGGCATTACTCCCTCCATAATATTCTGAATCTGTATTCATTAGTACCTGATACTCGCCGTCTTTTGGAACTCCGATTTGGTAACCTTGATGGACATTCGGAGTAAAATTTAAAATTATAACTAAAAAATCATCTGCATTTTTACCACGTCGAATGTAAGAAATTAAGCTGTTGTCAGCATCACTTACATCTATCCATTCAAAGCCCCTCCAATCCGAATCAACTTCATGAAGCGCACGTTCTTGTTTTGATACCTTATTTAAGTCTTTAACCAATTGCTGCAAACCAATATGCTTGCCCCATTCAAGTAAGTGCCAATCTAAAGAATTGTTATGATTCCATTCCGACCACTGTCCAAATTCAGAACCCATGAATAATAAATTTTTTCCCGGATGTGTATACATGTATGCATATAAAAGCCTTAGGTTAGCAAACTTTTGCCAATCATCTCCGGGCATTTTAGAAAGCATAGATTGTTTCATATGAACTACTTCATCATGAGAAAAAGGAAGTGTAAAATGTTCTGAAAAAGCATATATCAAAGAGAATGTTAGCTGATCCTGATGATACTTTCGGTGAATCGGTTCTTTTTCAATGTAAGCGAGCGTGTCATTCATCCACCCCATATTCCATTTGTAATCAAAACCAAGACCACCTGTTCCTGTAGGTCTTGAAACTCCGCCCCATGATGTTGATTCTTCTGCGAATGTGATAACTCCCGGAAATAAAACATGAAGCACATCATTGAACTTTCGCAATAAGTTTATTGCCTCAATGTTTTCGCGACCACCATATTTGTTTGGCACCCATTCCCCTTGTTTTCTGGAATAATCTAAATAAAGCATCGAAGCGACTGCATCAACTCTCAGACCATCTATATGGAATTTTTCACACCAATAAACTGCGTTCGAAATCAAAAAGTTCTGTACTTCAGTTCTTCCAAAATTAAAAATACACGTCCCCCAATCCAGATGCTCTCCCTGTCTTGGGTCTTCGTGCTCATACAATCCCGTTCCATCAAATCGTCTCAAACCGTGATCATCTTTTGCGAAATGAGCAGGAACCCAATCCAATAAAACACCAATACCAGCTTTATGACACTCATCTACAAAAAACATAAAGTCTTCAGGATCACCAAAACGGCTAGTGGGTGCAAAATATCCTGTGATTTGATAACCCCATGACGGGTCATAAGGATGTTCAGCTATTGGCAACAATTCAATATGCGTAAAACCCATTTCTTTAACATAAGGTATCAGCTCATCTGCAAGCTCTCTGTAACTCAAAAAACTATTATGATCTTCAACTTTTCGTTTCCAGGACCCTATATGCAGTTCATAGATTGATACTGGCTGATCTTTAGCCTGCTTTTCTTCTCTCGCTTCCATCCATTCCGAATCACTCCATTTGTAACCTTCAACATTAGCTACAATAGAAGATGTTTCGGGTCGCTTTTGTGCTTTAAAAGCGTAGGGATCAGCTTTCAAAAGCGGAGCATCTTGAATCGGTGTTTTAATCTCGAACTTATATAAATCGCCTTCTTTTACATGAGGAATAAATAACTCCCAAATTCCCTGATCGTGAAACTTACGCATTCTATGAACACGTCCATCCCAGTTATTAAACGAACCTACTACACTTACTCTGGCAGCGCTTGGAGCGGACACCACAAAATGAGTTCCATTTACTTTATTGACTGTACAAGGGTGTGCCCCCATAAAATCATACGCTTTCTGATGATTTCCTTCCCCCCAAAGCTGTAAATCAAATTCTTCTATCTGAGATTCGAAGTTATAGGCATCATAAATATCAAAATTTTGACCTTCGAAGGGCTCAATTTTCAGCGTATACTCAAATCTTTTTTTACGCCTCGGCACAATTGCTTCAAACAAACCTTCGTTTGAAATACGCGCCAACTGCAATGGTTTTGACTTCCCGGTTTGAGCAGAAACAGCCTTTGCCTCTGGTCGAAAAGCTCGTATTATAAGTTTCTCTTTTCCTTTTTCGCGAATAGAATGAAGTCCAAGTACGGAAAAAGGGTCTCCGTGTGTACCGTCCGAAATTGATTCTATTATTTCTTTGCTAAGTGTTGAACTCATTATTTTCCATTATTAAGGCGGTGAGAAGATAGTAATTTTCGGTAAAATCTTTCGCGGTAATCAGGGTGCTTTCCAGATATTCATTTTATATTTTAATCTCATGCATTATACAGGACAAATCGCTAAGAGATACCTTTTTTCAAAAAAGCATATCTCATTAATCTCAACACTCACTTTTATAAGTATAATCGGTGTCACAATCGGCACTGCTTTATTGATTGTGGTGCTTTCTGTACTCAATGGCTTTTTTGATGTAGTTCAAGGGTATTTATTAAACTACGATCCTGATATCCGTGTTGAAGCAGCCGGAGCAAGCACCTTTTCTCAAAATCAGGAGTTAACAGAACAAATTAAGTCATTGCCCGAAGTCACTCTTCTATCACCTTATGTAGAAGGCAAGGCGCTATTAACCAACAATAATAATGAAAACAAGGTTGTAGAGGTTAAAGGAATTGAAAGTAACAGCTTTAAAAAACTTATTCGAATTGAGCAGAGTATAAAATCAGGAGTTTTTGATGTTGGTGTAAGAAACGGAAAGCCCGGCTTAGTTATAAATGAACAACTACTTCAAGAATTAGACCTAGATTTAGGCGATGAAGTAGCTTTGTTAAGCGCCTCAGCCATGCGAAGGACATTAACACAAATTACAGCTCCAAGATTTTATCGTTTTGAAATACGAGGGGCTTATCAACTTGAACAAATTGGCGGTGGTGCACAAATTTTTATTGATCTAACAGCGGCGCAAAGATTATTTAAAGCCAGAAATAACATTTCTGGTATCGATGTCAAAACCACCAACAGCGATGTGGCTCAAACTGTAAAACCACAATTACAGACAATCATTGGTCAAAAGTATAAAGTTTCTTCCTGGTATGACTTACAAAAAGCACTCTATGATGTTATGTATCTGGAAAAATGGGGGGCTTACGCTATTCTTATGATCATTATTATTGTAGCCGTCCTAAATATAGTTGGCTCATTAACTATGATCGTAATTCAAAAACAGCGTGATATTGGCATCTTGGTAACTATGGGGTATTCTAAATCGGCTATCAAATCTATTTTCCGAAAACAAGGTTTATATATAGGGCTGATTGGCTGTGTGTTTGGAGGAGCATTAGGAATTCTATTAAGCTGGATGCAATTAAAATTTCAAATTATAAAACTTTCCACAGCCTTTTTAATTGATGCCTATCCTGTTCAAATTCAGTTTTTTGATGTTAGTTTAATCCTTTTAGGTAGTCTATTACTTTGTATAGCTGCAAGTTGGTTACCTGCAACACGCGCCTCGGAAGTTCAACCTGCAGATGCCGTTAGATATGAATAAGGCCTAAAAATTTAGTTATGCATTGTATACGTCCGGCAGGTCGTTTTCATAAAGCACTACATCTCCCGGTTGCACAAATTCCCGGAGCAAATCATTTGCTTCAAATAAGGTATTAACTACTGTTACTTTACTTTCCTCACCAGAAATTTGTTTTATACCCTGTAAAATTGGCTCTGCTCGATCTTCACCGACTAATATAATTTTATCAAGATTAGCATTACCAATTGCCTGACCAAATTTTTCGTTCTCTTCGAACTCAATCTCTCCAAGTTCAACCATACCTGGCGTAATAATTATTCTTCTTCCGGAATTAAAGCTTCCAAGTATTTCAACGGCGTTCTTTGCCCCAATAGGGTTTGAATTGAAAGCATCATCGATAATAAAAAATTCTCCCGCTTTCTTTAATTCCAAGCGGTGTTCTACAGGTTCAATATTTTTTGCTCCCAAAGACATCGTTTTTGGTCTAATTCCAAGATGATGGGCTGTTCCAATAGATAACAACATATTCTGGACATTATGCGCACCTAATAGTTTCGTTTGAAAGCTGACTTTCTCCTCTTCAAAAACAACATCAAAACTGGAACCTTCTGTATTGTACTCGATATCTCCCGCTTTAATTTCTCCGGCAGTTAATCCTACTAAAATTCGCTGAATATCCTCTCTAGCTTCTCCCATTTTTGCGACTCGCTTGTCATCGGCATTCAAAATAGCTACCCCATTTTTGGATAAATTATCAACCAGCGTACCCTTTTCTTTTGCTATAATTTCTTGTGACCCAAAAGTTTCTAGGTGAGCTACTCCGACATTTGTAATAATCGAAATATCAGGCTTGGCAATATCACAAAGCTCCTGAATATTTCCTTCGTAACGAGCACCCATTTCTAATACTAAAATCTGATGATGAGATTGCAAATCGTTATTTATCACCTTACAAATACCCATAGGGGTGTTGTAACTACCCGGAGTTGAGCACACACTAAATCGTTCTTTGAGTAAATCACGAACCATAAATTTAGTGCTGGTTTTTCCATAGCTTCCTGTTATGGCTATTATTTTCAAATGTGGCATAGATGCCAATTTTTTTCTGGCCTGATTCTTAAACCCTTCCTGAATATTTTTTTCTATTGGCTTTGTGATCCAACTTGCTATAAAAATGAAGAAAGGTATGACTATGGCTGAAAATACCCACCCGAATACCAACAGGATAATATCAAAGTTTAGAAAACCCGGACTGAAATTATATAAAAAGCGGCCGGTGTAAGCTTCGTATGTGAAAAAAACTGGAAAAAGGACTCCAAAAAACACAACTGGCGCGAGAAGACGCTTCACCCTGTTTGTTATAACTAGTGGCTTCTTTACTTTTTCGGGACTATACTTTTTAACTGAGGTAAACCAAAAAACAGCATAAGTAAAAAATATAACGGCTAACGAATTCTTTGTGATAATTTCGCCGAAAAAACCCTCTGCAGCTATTGCTATGAACAACACCAAATTGAATACTCCCAAATCAATTGGAATTACTTTTTCATCCCAATGATCCCTTAACCAATGCCAATATTCATTATTTTTATAACCAACTTGTTGAAAGGTGTGCACAAAAAATCGAGTTCGGTACCAATGATACCTGAACAGGATTAAGCAAAAAATGATGGAAAAATAATTAAGAAAACTGAGATACCAATCCAAGCCGGTAGATATTAAATTTTGATGATTTGAACGGAATTTGAGTTCGCCTCGAATTTTAGCGAGATCGCACGTATATTCACCGCACAATTAAAACAAAGTTTCGAACCGGAGACAAATATATGAAATTAATTATCCCAATGGCAGGCCGAGGAACTCGAGTTCGCCCACATTCACATACAGTGCCAAAACCTTTGCTTCCTGTTGCTGGAACGATGATTATTGAACGTTTAGTAGAAACTTTTATTCGAACGTTAGATCGGGAGATCACTGAGATTGTGTATATTTTGGGACCTGATTTCGGACAAGAGATTAAAGATCAACTTACAGCTATGAGTGATCGCCACAACGCCAAAACAACTTTTCGAGTTCAGTTTCCCGCTTTGGGAACCGCTCATGCAGTTGCCTGTGCAAATGAAGATTTAGAAGGTGAGGTGATAGTAGCTTTTGCTGATACTTTGTTTGATAGTAAAGAAAAATTTAATCTTGATGGCGCAGATAGTGTAATCTGGTTGAAAAGAGTTGAAGATCCTTCTCGATTTGGTGTCGCCGTTCATGAAGGTGAAACAATTACCGGGTTTGTTGAAAAGCCTGAAGAGTTTATTTCTGACCTTGCAATAATTGGTGTGTATTATTTTAAAGATGGCGAAGAATTAAAGCGCCAAGTTAACCGAGTAATGGATGATGGTCTAAAAGGGCCTGGCGGTGAGTATTTCTTGACTGCGGCGCTTGATAACATGATTAATGAAGGCAATGTTTTCAAGATTGCTACAGTTGATGAATGGCTGGATTGCGGTACTTTACCAGCGTGGCTAGAAACTACCGGTGAAATTGTAGCCAAAGAGAACTCAACTTTTGATCACTCAAGATTCCCGGGTTGTACGATCAACGAACCGGTTTTTATAGATGAGAATGTAACTATTGAAAACTCAACCATTGGACCGAAGGTTAGTATTGAGTCAGGTACTGTTATTAAAAACTCTAAAGTTGAGAACACTATTGTTCGGGATAATGCATCTCTTGAAGATGTAGAAACTTCGGGCTCAACTATTGGTGCTCACACATTTCTAAAAAATGTGAAGGGGAAAGTAGACGTTGGTGATCATTCTGTTTTAGAAATAGAATAATCAGTTTGATACAATAAAGAATTTCTTAGAGGCACTAACTTCCTGTTCGTATCCAATCAGAAATGCTTTGAATATATATTTATCTGGCTCCAATTCTTCATCTAAATATTTAGGTATCGCCACTGTTTTGCTTTCTCTTTTTTGAAGCTTTAAACTAGATGTGGCCTGGGTACAACCAATATTTTGAATAGAATTGAAGACTTCTACTCCTTCTTTTAATACTTTAAAAGCAGACTGACATCCTGAACTAAAACTATATTTTTTTGTTTCATCAGTACCGTTTCTTACTGTAAATGTAGCTTCAATATCTCGGAGATTTGAAATTTCATCCGATTCTAATTTTAGATTGGTAGTTACTTCTCCTTCACTAAAATTCAATACATTACAAGATGTAATAAAAATAAATAAATACTGCGCTATAACTTTAATAATCAATAACTTGCTTGTTCTATTATAGTAAATTTCTATTTGATATAAAAATCAATTTCTGATTGATTTACTTAACTACTGTAATAGTTCCGTTGAATTTATCAATAATATAATTACTTATTCCGCCTGGCTTTTTATCATTGATATCCCATTTAAAATCGGCCCCACCGATTAAAATATGGTCGCACCCGAGTTTTTTTGCTGTTTCTATAATTACTTTGCCCGGCTCTCCAATTTCTACTTCAAGCTCAGCATCCATTTCAGGTCCGCTGTTCTCTTCGAACAAAAATTTTGCCATTTCAACAATCCCTTTTGCTTCGTCCTCCTTATCTTTTTCAGTTGCTACCACTAAAATGGTTACGGTTGGTTTATTCTTTAATAATGAGCCTAACATTCCGGCATGTTTTACTGCTTCACTTGCATATTTACTACCATTTGTGGCAATCAACCAGTTCGATGGAAATTCCATAGCTTCGCTTCCTATTAAATTTACGCTACTGTTATTTTTTGCAAACAAACCGCTGAAAGCATCCTTTAAGATTGGTATCTTTTGGCGATGGATTTCCCACTACAAATACCAGCTTCTCACAAATCTGTTTTTGCGATCATAAGTAAAGCAGCCGCTTCAATCAATCAACCTGTTTACATCGTTGGAGGATATGTACGCGACTTTTACTTAAATCGACTAATACAAACAGAACCAGACCTCGACTTTGTTACGCTTGGATCCGGAATTTCTTTAGCTGAAAAAGTTCATGAAGCAATCAAAGGTTCTCACTTATCAGTATTTAAACAATTTGGAACGGCTTTAGTTAAAACAGAGGAATTCGAACTGGAATTTGTGGGCGCTCGAAAAGAAAGCTATCGTAAGAACTCCCGAAAACCCATTGTTGAAGACGGAACTTTAGAAGATGATCAACTTCGTCGGGATCTTACCATCAATGCTCTTTCCTGGAGCTTGAATAAAGACGATTTCGGCACACTGATCGATCCATTTGGTGGAGTTCAAGATTTAAAAAAGAAGATTATTCGAACCCCAATCGATCCTTCACAAACTTTTGATGATGACCCACTTCGGATGCTCCGCGCTATTCGTTTTGCAACTCAGTTAGATTTTAAGATCGAGCAAAACACCTACGATGCTATCACTGAAATGGCTCCGCGTTTAGAAATTATTTCTAAAGAGCGCGTTATTACTGAATTGAACAAAATCGTAATGAGTCATAAACCTTCTATCGGCTTTACCCATCTTTTTCATACCGGTTTATTGAAACAGTTTTTCCCGCAAATGCACCAACTTCAGGGCATTAAGGAGAAAAATGGGCAATCTCACAAAGATAATTTCTGGCATACCCTTCAGGTTCTGGATAATGTAGTAGAATATGGAGGTGATCTTTGGTTGCGATGGGCTGCAATTATGCATGATATTGCCAAACCTCCTACTCAACGCTTTGATAAAAAAGCAGGCTGGACTTTTCATGGACACGATGCTTTGGGCGCGAAATGGACAAAAGGTATTTTTCGCCAATTAGGTTTGCCGTTAGATGAACGAATGCGCTACGTTCGAAAACTGGTGCGTTTACATCTTCGTCCAATTGCTTTGGTTTCTGAAGTAGTCAGTGACAGCGCCATTCGAAGATTGATCTTTGAAGCAGGTGACGATATTGATGATTTAATGCTTTTGTGTCGCGCAGACATTACCAGTAAAAATGAACATAAGGTTGAACGATTTCAAAAGAATTTCAGCCGGGTTGAAAAAAAGATCAAAGAAGTTGAAAAGAAAGATCATATTCGAAATTGGAAAAACCCTATTTCCGGTGAAGAGATAATGGAAGCATTGCAAATAAAGCCAAGCAAAGTGATTGGAGATATTAAAGACGCTATAAAAGAAGCTATTTTAAGTGGCAATATTCCTAACGATCATGACGCTGCTTTTGAATTTATGATGAACAATAAAGAAAAATTTTTGGAGGAGAAAGTGAAGAAGTAACAAAGTGTAATCGAAGCTGCGCTTCTATTGACAAAGTCTTTTTATAAAAGCTACTTTGTTACTAAACACGAAGTGTTGATTTCACTTTGCAACTCTGTCACTTTAAAAAAAATGAAAGAAGTCTGGGTATCAAATTCTTATGGAAAAATAAATTTAGGGCTTAACGTTCTTGAACGCCTGGAGTCTGGATATCACAACATTGAAACAGGGTTTTGTTTTATTGAATGGGCAGATCGTTTTGAAGTAACCCCATCAAGCAGAAACAGCTTGGTTATGAGCGACGAAAAAATTCCCGTTGACGATTCGAACTTGATTGTTAAAGCTGTTAATCTTCTTGAAAAAGAAGCCGGATTAAAAGATCATTTTAATATTAAGGTACAAAAGAATATTCCTGCGGGCGCCGGACTTGGAGGAGGGAGCAGCAACGCTGCAACAACGCTTCGAATGATCAATAAGATCGCTAATCTAGGCTTGCAGGAATCTGATCTGATGGAGCTTGGAAAAAAGCTCGGTGCTGATGTACCTTTTTTTATTCAAGGAAAACCAGGCTTTGCCACTGGGCAAGGTACAGAAATAGAACCGCTTGAAATTCAACCTAATGGATGGATTGTAACTATCTTTCCTGGAGAATTTAGCAGTACTCCTGAAGCCTATCAATTCGCTGAACCAAATCCAGACCCTGAGTTTTCTCTAAAAAAAGTACTCCTGGAAGAACCGCTGGAAGAATGGGAATATCTTATAATAAATGATTTAGAAGCTTCCGTTTTTCCGCGATTAAATATAGTTGGTAATTTCAAAGATCAGTGCTACGAATTTGGAGCCAGCTACGCCTCAATGAGTGGAAGCGGTTCCAGTGTTTTTGGGATTTTTGAACAGGATTTTGTTGCAATTCATGCGTATGAATCGTTTCATAGTCTCGGATTTTCGGCGAACTTAACACGTCCGCTTTTTAAACCTGATTTGGGCATTTATAAAAAACAGATCAGCTAACGAATTTACAGATTTAAGATTTTAATTAACTAGCATACACAATGGCTAAAAAGAAAAGTTCTTCTAAACCGGATTTAAGATCAGGAATGGACAAAGATTCCCTCCGTGAAGATATTAAAATGCATCTCCGTCATACTTTGGCTAAAGATGAATATTCCACCACAAATTGGGATAACTACCGGAGTGTAGTTCTTACTTTGATGGACAGGCTTAATGAGCGTTGGCTTACCACTCAACAGCATTATCATAATTCCGGTGCAAAACGTGTGTATTATTTGTCGATGGAATACCTGATTGGAAGACTGTTGGATAACATGGTAGTAAACCTAGATGTTCAGCAGGAAGTTGCTGACGCATTGCAAGATGTTGGATTGAATTACGATGACATCAGAAATGCAGAATGGGACGCAGGGCTTGGAAATGGTGGTTTAGGAAGATTGGCTGCTTGCTTTTTGGATTCTATGGCAACCCTAGGCATTCCTGCTATTGGTTACGGTTTGCGCTACGATTATGGAATTTTTTACCAGACTATGGAAAATGGTTTTCAAGTAGAAAAGCCGGATCTATGGCTAAGGTATGGGAACCCTTGGGATATCGTTCGTCCCAAAGTTCAATATCCTGTAGAGTTTTACGGACATCAAGGGGTTTTCGAAAACGGAAATGACGGTCTTCATTATACTTGGGAAAATACTCGCAAAGTTCAGGCTGTTGCTTACGACACTCCAATTCCCGGATATGACAATGGCATTGTTAATAACCTGAGACTGTGGAAAGCCGAATCAGACGCCACGCTAGATTTAAAAAGCTTTAATCAAGGCCAGTACATTGACGCTGTAAAAGATAATCAGCTTGAGCAAAATATAACTAGGGTTTTGTATCCGAACGACAAAGTGTTTGTTGGACAGGAACTGCGTTTGAAGCAGGAATATTTTTTAGTCTCGGCTTCTATGCAGGATATTATTCGTCGTTTTAAAAATGGAACGGATGACTGGAACAAGTTTGCGAATCGTGTTGCGATTCAATGTAATGATACTCATCCGAATTTAGCTATTCCCGAATTGATGAGGGTTTTACTTGATGACGCACACATGCCTTGGGAGCAAGCCTGGGACATTACCACAGAAACGATGGCTTATACCAATCACACTTTGCTTCCTGAGGCACTAGAAAAATGGCCTGTTTCGTTAATCCAAAATTTACTTCCTAGACATTTGAATATCATTCATGAAATTAATCGTCGTTTTATGGACACGATCAAAGCTACTCATGGAAATGATACCGCTAAAATGAAGCGCATGAGTATTGTTGGTGATGGAGAAGACCCTGTAGTACACATGGCTCATTTAGGAATTGTAGGTTCGCGAAAAGTTAATGGAGTTGCCGCTCTGCATTCCAGGCTGGTAAAAGAAACTATGTTCAAAGATTTCGATGAAATCTATCCGGGTAAGTTTACCAACAAGACAAATGGAATTACTCCTAGGCGATGGTTGAAGCAATGTAATCCTGAGCTGTCAGAGCTTATCACCGGTGAAATTGGAGATGCATGGATAACAGAATTGGACGAACTCAAAAAATTGGCTCCATCAGCTAAGAAAAAAACCTTCCAGAAGAAATTTGGGAAGATCAAGTTGGAGAATAAGAAGCTACTTGCTGATTATATCAAAGAAGAAATGGATATCGATGTAGATCCAAAATCTATGTTTGATATTCAGATTAAGAGAATTCATGAGTACAAACGACAGTTAATGGCCGCTTTGCATGTTGCCACGCTATACAATCGTTTGAAAGAAAATCCGGATTTAGATATTGTTCCACGAACTGTGATTTTTGGTGGGAAAGCAGCTCCCGGCTATACCATGGCAAAACTTCACATAAAACTTATCAATAGCATCGGGAATATTGTAAACAATGACCCTGAAACTAACGACAAGCTCAAGTGTGTTTTTCTGGAAAACTATCGTGTTACTTTAGCAGAGATGATGATTCCTGCAGCTGATCTATCAGAACAGATTTCTACTGCCGGAATGGAAGCATCGGGAACCGGAAATATGAAGTTTGCTTTAAATGGCGCTCTTACTATTGGAACTCTGGATGGAGCTAATGTTGAGATCAAAGAAGAAGTTGGTGATGATAACATCTTCATTTTCGGACTTACAGTTGAAGAAGTCGATGAACTTCGTCAACAGGGCTACAATCCTTGGGATTATTACACCGCAAATTATGAGCTAAAGAAAGTAATTGATCAAATCCGCACCGGATTCTTTTGCCCTGAAGACCCAACACTTTTTCAACCAATCATAGATGCTCTGCTACACAAAGGCGATTACTTTATGGTACTTGCTGATTATGAAGCGTATGTAAAAAAGCAGGAAGAGGTTGAAACTCTGTATAGAGATCAGTCTGAATGGAACCGAAAAGCTATTTTAAACGTGGCTAGAATCGGTAAGTTCTCAAGTGATAGAACCATTCTTGATTATGCAGATGAGATTTGGCGAACGGAACCTGTAAAACTGAAAAAGAAATAGATTTATCAGTATATGTGGCGACGAAAAATTATCGTCGCTACTTTCTAAGTGTCTATGAGCCTTTAGGTAATAATAAATTGAATAACTAATTCTTTAATTCTGATTTCTATTCAGTAATCTAATTCAAATACTTTTGATACTGTTGCGCTAGCCATTGGTTTGCTTCAGCTTTACTGTTAACTGTTCCTGAGCTTACTTTTTTAATAAAGTCCAGAGCTTTTTTGCTTTTGCTCGACTCGTAAGCGTTAAGATAATCGCTTAAAATTGGAGAAGCTGGATTAAAAACCTTTGAAGACTGACCGTAATCCATATTGTTATCCTTTAAAAAATCGATAATTAAATCATAGTTCCATATCGCCGCGCCATTCAAAAGGTTTTGAATTTGAGCAGAGTAACGCGTCCACGGAATATCGTCCCTTAATTTGAGCGTTTCCCTAAGCACATACGATGTA